>Ga0265760_10000371_pt1 | contig 12526 bp, 10 predicted proteins | sample NZIome_2_FD_200831 | JGI IMG/M metagenome (GOLD analysis project Ga0265760, IMG submission 200831) | Metatranscriptome of rhizosphere microbial communities from Maridalen valley, Oslo, Norway - NZI1 (Metagenome Metatranscriptome) | ecosystem: Host-associated > Plants > Roots > Rhizosphere >...
CCGCGTGTTTCTGGATTCGCTGACGCCCGAGGACGTTGTGGTCGAGAGCATGATGGGGCGCGTCAATGCGGACGGTGAATTGACCGATCTTGCCACGAGCCCGATGCAGGCATGCGAGCAAAGCTCCTCCGGGAGCTACATCTTCCAGTGTTCAATTCAGCCCAAGGCTCGGAGTGGACTATATGGCTACGCCATACGAGTCTTGCCGAAGCATCCATCGGCGCTCAGCCCGTTTTTACCAGGCTTGATTCTGTGGGCCGGAAATTGCCCTTCATAACGTTGATTTTGCTGGGACGCACCTACTTATGAGGACGCGCCTGCCGCCATGGCTTTTCCGTTGACGATTTCGCTTTCAGCTTGCAGCCAATCGTCGAGTGCGTGCCCTTCTTCTCTTCCGCGTTGTTCGTACATTTCGTGCGCACGTCGGCAGATCTGTTCCTCCAGGTCAGCGATGGACCGAGGCCTTGGGTCCACCACCGTCGGAAGAGAGTCTTTGGTTCTGGTAGATTTCATTGCACCGGATCTCCTGTATCGAACGAAGTTTAGAAGCCCTTAGCGGCGCCGTTAGCAGCAAGCAACGTGCAATGAGCAGATCTTGCGTTCCCAGCAATGAAGGAACGCCAGTGCGGCGTTGGGTGCAGCGAATACCTGTCAGCGCCCAGGTGCTCACTTCAATATATCTTTTTCCTGTGCGCTGTTCTCTCGTAACCAGCGAATTTAGAAGCCAAATTGCACCAAGCGTCCCCTTTTGGTATCAGCTGCGATCAGCGCTCCATTTCACGATTGTAAGCGGGGGGTGCTTGCTGGAGAATCGACCTATGAACGCATTTGCAATTAAACTCGAGTCGCAGGAAGAAAGTCTTAAACATCTTGGTCTGGCCAATCTCGGGCAGGTCTATTGGGATCTGCCGACGTCCGCTCTTTACGAGGAGGCCATTCGCCGTTATGAAGCAGCCTTGAGTCATCTAGGGCCGCTCGTCATACGCACCGGGCAACACACCGGTCGTTTGCCACACGATAAATTTCTTGTCCGTGAACCTTCGAGCGAAAACAAAATCTCCTGGGGCAAAATCAATCGTCCTCTGGATCCGGCCAAATTTGACGGCCTCAAGTTCAGGCTCTGCGCGTATCTACAGGGCAAAGATGTTTTCATTCAGAACTGCTACGCGGGAGCGGACGAGCATTATCGCCTGCCGATTCGCATCATCAGCGAGCAAGCCACAGCCGCCTTGTTTGCCCGCACCATGTTTATCCGCGAACTGGACTTGGGGAAACTCGCGCTACACATCCCGGTGTTCACGGTGCTGCACGCACCCAATTTTCATGCCGACCCGGAAATTGACGGCACGCACTCCGAAGCGTTTGTGGTAATGCACTTCGGGAAGAAATTGATTCTCATTGGCGGCACGGCCTACGCCGGCGAAATCAAGAAATCAATTTTTACGGTGATGAACTATCTGCTGCCGCAGAAGGGTGTCATGGCAATGCACTGTTCCGCGAACTACGGCAGTGATGAAAATGACGTAGCCATTTTCTTTGGTTTGTCGGGCACTGGAAAAACCACGCTGTCTGCCGACCCCGACCGCACATTGATCGGGGACGACGAACACGGCTGGAGCGATAGCGGCACTTTCAACTTTGAAGGCGGCTGCTACGCCAAAGTCATCAAACTTTCACGCGAAGGTGAGCCAGAGATTTACGAAACCACCCGGCGCTTCGGCACGATTCTGGAAAACGTCACGATGGATATGGGCACGCGGCACGTCAATCTGGACGACTCCTCGCTCACCGAAAACACCCGCGCGGCTTATCCCATCACGCATATTCCGAATATGACGCGCACTGGCAAGGCGGGGCATCCGAAGCACATTATCATGCTCACCTGCGATGCGTTTGGCGTTCTTCCACCCGTGGCGCGTCTGACGCCGGCACAAGCGATGTATCACTTTCTTGCCGGTTACACTGCGAAAGTGGCGGGTACGGAAGCTGGAATCAAAGAACCGCAGGCAACGTTCAGTCCCTGCTTCGGTGCGCCGTTCATGGCGTTGCCGCCAACGGTTTATGCCAAATTACTTGGCGACAAAATCGCCCAGCACAAGGTGGATGTATGGCTGATCAACACCGGTTGGAGTGGCGGGGCTTACGGGCAAGGGCAAAGAATCAAACTCGAATTCACCCGCGCCATGGTCAAAGCCGTCCTCTCCGGTGCGCTTAAAGATGTGCCTACGAAACCTGATCCGATTTTTGGAATTGCCGTGCCATTGTCATGTCCGGGCGTGCCCGACGAAATCATGAATCCGCGCAACACTTGGAAGGACAAAGCTGCCTATGACCGCAAGGCGCGCGAGTTGGCCGTCATGTTCGAGAACAACTTCAGGGAAAGTGCCAGTGATGCCTCCGCAGAAATCAAGGAGGCTGGCCCGAAACACCAGAAGTAGGTCTCGATAACGTACCCATTCAACTACGTTGAACACGGTGTCCGTTTTCCGTCCGGCGCACGAGAATGCGCTTGCGATACCGAAAGCTCCGTTTATGACCGACATCGCCCGTCTGTTTCAAGCATTCCTGGCTCCCGCTCTCTTTGTTTCCGCAACCGCCTTGCTGATCCTCTCGATCAACGTCAGGCTGATGGGTATCGTCAGCCGGTTGCGACAGTTTGTGCACGCCAAGCATGACGCCGCCAGGAATAACCGTGCGCAAGAAGCCGAGGCCTACACCGCGCAGATCGGCTTGATCGAGCAGCGGGCGGAGATGATCCGGCGGTGTTTCCTTCTGGTGCTCATTTCTCTTGCTGGGACGATCGTGGCTTGCCTGCTTCTGGGGGTCGGTCTCTACTGGAAAGAAGCCGCGGCGGCGGCAGTTGTCGTCTTCGTTCTAGCAATGATCTGCTTGCTGGGGGGAACCTTCTACTACATCCGCGAAGTTGTCGTGGCTCTGAGTTCAGTACACAACGAGGCCTGCGATGCGAGGTTTATGGACCTGGGAACCCCGTCCGGGATCCGCAGGCACGATCCGCTCTAAAGGATCTCCGGCCCGACTCGTTAAAGTAATCGCTGGTCGTTGTCGATGAGTTATTCAGAAAACATGGGGAAGATCGAAGATTCTGGTTGCGGCAGAGAGGTAGGAAAGCGAATGACTTTTCGCTGTGATTGCTAGTGAAGAACAACCCCGGAGATCCAGAGTGAGCCAGGACGCTAGTTTTGAGATCGGTAGTTGTAAAGGAGAACGAGTTCTCTTGGTGGATGACGAACCACTCGTGCTCGAAGGGTTGCGACGGTCCATCTCCACGGAGTTTGTGGCCGACCTGGCAGGGGGGTCCGAAGTAGGCCTTGAGAAACTAAGAAAGGACGGGCCCTATCCAGTTGTGGTCTCAGATATGCGCATGCCTGGCATGGACGGGGCGGAGTTTCTGGCGACGGTTCGCACCATTTCACCCGATTCCATCCGTGTAATGCTGACAGGTCACAACGACATGGAAGCAGCCGCGAGAGCCGTGAACGAAGGAATGATTTTCCGCTTTCTCACGAAGCCCGTCACCACGAGGAAACTCTTGTTCACGCTTCGTGAATGCGCCGTACAGTACCACGCAGCGCGCCTCGAGAAAGAACAATTGAAGATCACGGTCACGGCATTGGAACAGTTGGACTTGGGGACTCTAACTGCCTTGGCGCGCGCCATTGACGCGAAATCAAAGTGGACGGCGGGCCACTCCGAGCGGGTAACGAATCTGGCTCTCAAGATGGGGCATTCTATGGGGCTGCCGGCAAAGAGTTTGGAGATCATCCATCGTGGAGGGTTGTTGCACGACATCGGGAAGATCGGTACGCCACTGACCATTCTGGACAAGCCCGGCAAACTCGAACCTGGGGAAATGCAGACTATGCGGGACCATGTGAACACCGGAGTTCATATCCTCGAACCCATCCCCTGTTTCCGCGAAGCTCTGCCTATCGTTGCCCAACATCACGAATGGTTCGATGGATCCGGTTATCCCGCGGGTCTGGCTGGGGAGAATATCAATTTGAATGCACGCATTCTCGCCGTTGCAGATTGCTATGACGCAATGGTCTCGGATCGACCCTATAGAAAAGGTCTGCCAAAGCGCCAGGCGCTTGAGATTCTAACGCAGAACTCGGGAACACAATTCGACCCAATCGTCATCGAGGTTTTTATCCGATTGAGCGACGCCGGTCAGCTTGCCTGAATTGGAAGGGATCGCATAGTGACTTTTGTCGATATCGCGGAAAGGAAATCGACCCAGGACGCTTTGCGCCGGGCGCACGAAGAAGCGGAGCTGTTTATCAACGCGGTGCCGTCCATTCTCATAGGAATCAGCCGAGATTCACGGATCAAACGCTGGAACCTCGCCGCAGCGAAAGTGTTTGGTCTTGTCAAGGCCGAAGTGATCGGAAAGAGTTTGGCAGAGTGTGGCGTTCATTGGGTGCGCTTGGATATGCAAGCTGAGATTGATTCCTGGTGTGCGGGCCGCGAGATGCGGCGGGTCGAGGCACTCCCTTTCTTGATCGATGGCGAGACGCGATTCCTGGGCCTGACCTTGAACTGGATTTGTGCACCTGAGGAAAGAATCGATGAGTTGCTGATTATCGGCTCAGATGTAACCGACCGGGAAATCCTGGGACAACAGTTGCGACAGGCGCAGAAACTGGAGGCGATCGGGCAATTAGCTGCTGGGATCGCGCACGAGATCAATACCCCCACGCAGTACGTGGGCGATAACACGCGCTTCTTACAGGAATCATGGCACTCGTTCAACGAGTTGCTCGCCATCGCGCGAGAAATGCGGCAGCGAGCGGCCGCCGGATCGATTTCGTCACAGACTCTGCAGCGATTCGATGCCCTGGCTCAGGCAGCGGACTTCGAGTACCTGCAAACTGAGATTCCCCGCGCCATTGAGCAGTCCCTGGACGGTATTGAGCGCGTGGCCAAGATCGTTCGTGCCATGAAAGACTTCTCGCATCCGGGATCGGAAGAAAAAAAATCGATTGACATTAACCAGGCGATCGAGACCACCATCACCGTTGCACGCAACGAGTGGAAGTATGTTGCTGACGTAGAAACACACTTTGACTCCAATCTGCCCTTGGTGCTCTGCCACGCCGGCGAGTTCAACCAGGTGATTCTCAACCTATTGATCAATGCGGCGCAGGCGATTGCGCAAGCCCTGGAAGGCGGTTCTCAGGGCAAGGGAAAAATCGTGGTCTCCACTACGTGCGACCAAGACTGGGCTGAGATCTCGATCTCCGACACCGGAGCAGGGATACCAGAGGCCGTGCGCTCGCGCGTGTTTGAGCCGTTCTTCACCACCAAACCGGTGGGGAAAGGGACAGGGCAAGGATTGGCGTTGGCCCACACAGCCATCGTCAGGCGGCACGGCGGGAAGATATGGTTCGACTCGGAACTGGGAAAAGGAACCACCTTCTACATTCGGATGCCATTGGCACCACCGACGAAAACGTAATCATGGCCAAACGAATTTTATTTGTCGATGACGAACCCATGGTGCTAAGCGGGTTGCAGCGCAGTCTGCGTCCTATGCGCTCGGAGTGGGAAATGGTTTTTGCTGCTGGGGGCAACGAGGCTCTGGCAGCGATGGACTTGCAGCCTTTCGACATCATCGTTACTGACATGCGAATGCCGGGAATGGACGGAGCCCAGTTGCTGGAAGAAGTGCAGAGAAGGTCACCTCACACGTTGCGCATGGTGCTATCGGGTCAATCAGATCGGGAAACCATTCTGCGCTCCGTCAATCCTGCTCATCAGTTTATTTCCAAGCCTTGCGAAGGTGAAGAGTTGAAGCACAGGTTGATCCGTGCCTTTGCCCTCAAGGATCTCTTGCAAAATCCGGGTCTGCGCGAGTTAGTAACGAAACTCGATAACCTGCCGAGCCTGCCCCACGTTTACTTGCAACTGAACCAGGAGTTGCGCCGTCCAGAACCCGCCTTGCAAAAGATTGACGAATTGATTGAAGCCGATATGGCTATGACCGCGAAGATTCTAAAACTGGTGAATTCGGCTTTCTTTTGCTTGCCCTGCGAAATCTCCCGTGCTTCACACGCCGTCAAGCTGCTGGGTCTGGACACGTTACAAGCCCTGGTATTAACGGCGCATGTTTTTGAGCAATTTGAAAGTCCGCTGCTGAGCGCCGAAGATGTCCAGCAGATTTCGGACCACTCTCTGGCGGTCAGCAATAGTGCCAAGAGGATTGCTGTTCTCGAACATGCCGATCAGCGCACTCAGGACGAGTCTTTCACCGCGGGCCTTTTACATGATGCCGGTAAGCTCATCCTAGCTTCCACCCTGAGACAACAATACGGGAAGGTGCTCGAGTACGGCGAGCGGGCGAACATCGGGCTGTGTGCGGCAGAGCGAGAATTGCTCGGCTGCAGCCATGCCCAGGTAGCGGCTTACTTGCTCGGCGTATGGGGGTTGCCGGGCACGATTGTTGAAGCCGTTGCCTGGCATCACCAGCCTGCGGAAAGCTTGAGCGTGAAATTTTCACCGCTGGCCGCGGTACATGTGGCAAGCGCATATCACGACGAAAAAAGCAGCTCGCGGCTGCGGGACCGCACCCCGATCGACTCTGCCTTCCTGGCCAGAATCGGCTGCGCGCAACGGTACGAGGTATGGCGGAGCAAGCTCGATGCCGATGGGCAATAGCAGACGAGTAATGATGAGAAAAAAACGGCAAGAGTCGACGAGAAAAGAGGAACACTGTGGCTGAAAAGATCCTACTAGTGGACGATGACAATAGCATCCTGGAAGGTTATCGGCGTAGTCTGGGCCGCGAGTTTCCGATGGAGACCGCTCTGGGCGGGGAGCAAGCGCTGAAACTTGCAGCTGAGAACGGACCCTATGCGGTCGTGGTTTCCGATATGCGAATGCCTGGAATGGACGGCATTCAACTCTTGAGCAGAATCAAGGCTCTGTCGCCCGATACCATCCGCGTCATGCTTACCGGAAACGCCGACACGGAAACGGCTATTAATGCCATCAACGAAGGCAGCATTTTCCGATTTCTTAACAAGCCCTGTAGCAAGGAGGTGATGGCGAAAACCCTCACTGCAGCCCTGATGCAGTACCACTTGGTCAACGCTGAAAAGCAACTTTTGGAAAAAACCCTGAGCGGCAGCATGCAAGTTCTGACGGAAGTACTTAGCCTGGTGAATCCCGCCGCCTTCAGCCGCGCCGAGCGCGCCCGCCGTTACATCCACCACATCGTCACTGCAATGAACCTTGGAAACCCCTGGCAATACGAGGTCGCCGCCATGATGTCACAGCTGGGATGCGTCACACTCGCCCCGGAAACAGTCGAGGCGGTATTCAATGGTGAACAGCTCTCACCGACCGAGCAGGCACAATATGATGCTCATCCCCACGTGGCCTATGATCTGCTTTCGAAGATCCCGCGCCTGGAACCCATCGCGTGGATGATCGAGCATCAGAGCAAGCCACTCCCCGAGCCAGGCCCCGGAGACTTCGAGACGGCAGAAATGCGCCGGGGAGCAGGAATCCTCCGTCTGATCCTGGCTTATGAAAAACTGATCCACAAGGGGGTTTCGCGAAATGAGGCGGCACACACTCTAGCTCTCCAAAACAAGAATTTCAGTCCGGAGTTCTTCCGCGCTTTGGTGGAATTGGACCCGAACGCCGAAGCGGGCGAAATTCGAAAATGCCGCATCGAACTGCTTTCGCCCGGCATGATCGTTCAGCAAGAAATCCGCACCAATGAGGGAATGTTGCTGATTTCCAAAGGTCAGGAGGCCACTCCGCCACTGATACTCAAGCTCAAGAACCTCCACGCCAGGAAGGTGATCGTCGGGGAAGTGACTGTCTCTATGCCCACAACCACGCTCGCTTTCGCCAAAGGCGCATCGTAGGCGGCTGGTATATCAGCGAAAACAATGGTTTTTCTGGGTTGCTGAGTAGCGGAATAGTCGATGGGAATCAATCAGCCGGATTCAATCTTGTCCTGAACAATTCGCCCGCCCCAGTGGTGGATGCCCTGGCCAATCTGGAGCTTGAAACACGGCCCCATGGAAGTTAGGATGTGCTCGCTTGCAGACCTCGAATGCGAGATGGTTCTTCAGGAAGACGTGCGAACAGCCGCTGGCATGCTCTTGGTTGCGAAAGGTACGTAGATTAACTATGCCCTGCTCGCCCGCCTGCGAAACCTCTTGCGGCGGAGCACGATCTCAGGACCAGTGCTGGTTCCTCACTAGAGTTCGAGGAGTCGGCCTCAGAGATTCTGTTCCCCCTTCAACTAAGCATTTGTGATCCGTGCGCTTGAATGGTGGGTTGTGGCGCTCGTCATCGGCTGCTGAGGTTGGCAGTGCGGGCTGGGTCATCAGAAAATTGGTACGCCTTGTAGATGGCCGTAGAAGTGGCAGCGTCCACGACGCCCGGTCCCCCCGATAAAGGATCGACTTTCCGGGACGCGATCGTGAATGGGCCAGAACGCAAATACCGGATTCGCGCGAATCGGCTCTCCCATGTTCAACACAAGGATGTCGCCGTGAGCGCCGATCGTAAAGGCCTGGAGCACGAGCGAAACTGTGCTTTCGCATGTCATTGGTGGTATCGCTAAACGCGCTAGCAGTGACCGGCCGATTGCTGGCGAAAAGCCGACTTGGCAGGACTAATCCCAATAGCTTCCGCTTTAGCCGCCGACTCTGGATTGAGCCGAGTTGGTACCGCTATTCCAGTTGCTGTTTGACAACGGGTAACGCACAGGCCTAGCATCATGGTCGAGGAAGCTACCTCTTCTTACTCTTTCAGGTCCCCTGAACCAAGTCAGCCCATCTGAAGCTTTTCCCCTCTTGGCAAACTAAAGCAAAGGATCGTATGCGGAAGCAATGGCGATTCGTGGCTGTGGCAGTAGTGGCTTTCCAGGTGGCCGGTTTCGCTGGCGCGCAACAAGTCCTGACGGAGTCGGGCACCATATCCGGGCTACGCGCAAATGGGGTGAGTGTCTACAAAGGAGTCCCATTTGCCGCCCCGCCAGTGGGAGACTTGCGTTGGCGTCCGCCGGTACATTCCGCATTCTGGACTGGCACGCGTAAGGCGGATGCATTTGCTCCGGCGTGCATGCAAGTTGGAGTGTCCATGCCGGGCGAGACGGCTCCGCTAGTGAGCGAAGATTGCCTCTACCTCAACATCTGGACGCCGGCCAAGACCGCGCACGAGCACTTGCCGGTGATCGTTTGGATATACGGCGGCGGATACATCAACGGGTCGGCCTCGATGCCCTTGTACTGGGGTGACCGGCTTGCGCAAAAGGATGTCATCGTTGTCACAGTCGCCTATCGGCTTGGTCCGCTTGGTTTTCTTGCGCTTCCCGAGCTCACGCGCGAGTCCCCGCACCACTCATCGGGAAACTACGGCCTGATGGATCAGATCGCCGCACTCGAATGGGTTCAGAGGAACATTGCAGCCTTTGGTGGTGACCCGAAATGTGTAACCATCGCCGGTCAATCCTCCGGGTCTATCTCGGTCAGCATCCTCATGGCATCACCCCTCGCGAAAGGCTTGTTTCAGCGCGCTATCGGAGAGAGCGGCGGCCTGTTCGAGCCGCTCCAGCTAGCACCAAAATTCCTGCTGGCCAATGCAGAACGTGATGGCGACAAATACGCCGTTTCTCTGGGTGCGGCCTCGCTCAAGGAACTACGGCGGCTGCCAGCGATCCTGCTTACCGGCAATGCGGGCGGTACCGTCCACGCGGTGATCGAACCGTATGTGCTTCCCCTTTCACCCTACGAGGCATTTGCTTCAGGTCTGCAGAACGATGTCCCGCTGCTGATCGGTTCGAACGCCGATGAGGCGCGGGCGATGGTGGATGTCACGCACGAGACCGCCGCCACGTTCGACAGTGACCTGGAACGCAGCGTCGGCCAACTTCCGCCTGCGCTGGTTGCAGCATATCCCCACGCGACCGACGAAGAGGCACGGCAAGCGCAGCTCGGCCTCGAGCGCGATCTCCGCTTCGGGTGGGACATGTGGGCATGGGCGAGGCTGCAGGCGGGAACCGGGAAGAGCCCTGTCTTTTACTACTCGTTTCGACAGCAGCCGCCATTCCCGGCCGGCTCCGTGTACGCGGGTTGGGGCGCCAGCCACTTCGCCGAGCTATGGTATGTCTTCGACCACTTAGACCAGTCGCCGTGGAACTGGACGGCTGGAGATCGGAAGCTGGCTGAAGAGATGTCCAGTTACTGGATTAACTTCGCGCGATCAGGCGATCCGAACGACCAGGGTCTCCCCCCGTGGCCGGCGTTTACCAACGCAGAGCGCAAGGTTCAATATCTGGGCGATCCGATCACCGTTGGAAGCGTTGCGAATATCTACGGACTGAGCGTCTTCGATTCCGTCTACACGGACGTGCGTGGCAAGCCCTTTGCCGCACGGTAGTCCTTTGCAAATTGAGTACACCGGAGCAGTGCCGCGATCTCGATCAGGAGACGCTAGGATTCGCACATCGGGCGCATTCTCCGGCTCCAGGGAGAAGATCATGGCGAAGCGAAAAGTGAAGCAAGAGCGCAGATCGGTGGTGCTGGAGCCGAATGCAGCTGGCATCGATAATGGCGTGGAGGAGATTTACGTTGCGGTACCAGATCCGTGATGAATAGTCGACGCGTCGGTTCAGCAGCTTCACCTGCAACCTGCATGCACTCGCCGATTGGCTCGGCCGGTGCCAGATGCTGAAGAGCGTCCCTGGCGCAAGAGCAACGTATCCGACCGCCAGTGGATCCAGTATCTGCATTCGGTAGGGTTGCTGCAGGCGAGCTTTCGGCCACCCGATGCGATCTGCGCCATTTGCACCCTATGGCGGCACCGCGGCAGCCTGCTCGAAGTGGCCACCGAGCACATTCTGCACATGCAGAAGGCGCTCCGCCAGATCAACCTGCAACTCCACCATGCGCTCAGCGACATAACGGAAAGCAGTGGCCAAGGGCCGGATGATAAAAATCCTTTAATATAAGAAGCTGCCGATAACGGTTCAGCGGTGTAGCTGGAAGCCGTGGCAGAATTCCTAGTTCCATGGACAGAAGAACATTCTTAAAACGATCGGGGATGGCGGCGCTCGGTCCACTGTGGGCGCGCGAGCTATGGGGAGCCGCAAAGAATCTTGTGCGCGATGCGGGGACGGCGGACCTGGGGAATGCAACACGCGTTGGTGCGGGGTTTCGCCGGCGGCCATCGGATGCGAATTGGCCTTCGCAGGCAGCGTGGAAGCGGCTGAATGATGAGGTCGACGGAAATTTGATTTCCGTGGAATTTCCGATCGAGGCTTGCGTCAAAGATACGGGAAGCGCGAGCTGCCAGAATCTGCTCAACAATATTCACAATCCCTATTACATCGGCGACCAGCCTGGCTTGACGCAAACGCTGGGATGGGTGGACGCGTGGGTGAGCAAACCGAGCGTTTACGTCGTAGAGGCACGCAATGCAGATCACATTGCGGCGGCGGTGAACTTCGCACGGGAAAATGATTTGCGGCTCGTGGTGAAGGGCGGCGGGCATAGTTATCAGGGAACCTCGAACTCGGCGGATTCGCTGCTCGTGTGGACTCGGCATATGCACGACATCACCATGCATGAAACATTTGTTCCACAAGGATGCAAGGGCACGCATGCACCACAACACGCGGTGACGCTCGGCTCCGGTGCGATTTGGATGCAAGCGTACGACGCGGTGACGACAAAAGGTGGCGCGTATGTGCAAGGCGGCGGATGCACTACGGTCGGCGTGGCGGGCCTGGTCCAGAGCGGAGGTTTTGGAAGTTTTTCGAAGCATTACGGTACCGCGGCGGCTGGCCTGTTGGAGGCGGAAGTAGTCACGGCAGATGGGAAAGTGCGTGTCGCAAATGCATGCACGAACCCAGATTTGTTTTGGGCGCTGAAGGGCGGCGGAGGAGGAACGTTTGGCGCAGTGAGCAAAGTGACTCTGCGCGTCCGGGAACTGCCGGAATTTTGGGGCGCAGCGATTTTTACGGTGAAGGCCGTATCCGATGAGGCGTTTCGGCGTTTGTTGCGCTACTTCGTCGACTTCTATCGAGAGCATCTTTTCAACGATCACTGGGGCGAACAGGCGCGCATTACGAGCGACAATGTGCTCGGCCTGGTGATGGTGTGCCACGATTTGAGCACGGAAGAAGTAAAAAAGATATGGCAACCCTTTCTGGATTGGGTGGCGCGCTCGCCGTCCGGTTACACAATCGAGGGACAACCGATTCTGGGCAGTATGCCGGCTCGGCATTGGTGGGACGTGGACTGGAGGAAGCAGAACCATCAAGCAGTTTTTAATTTGGACCAGCGGCCGGGAGCGAGTTCAAACAATGCGTGGTGGACGGGAGACTCGGGGCAAGTGGCGTGGTTCCTTTACGGATACGAATCGTTGTGGATGCCGGCGTCTCTGCTCGAAGATGATTCGCAGGAGCGGCTCGCGCAGGCACTGTTTGCCGGTTCGCGGCACAAAGACATCGAGTTGCATTTCAACAAAGGGCTGGCGGGAG
>Ga0265760_10000372_pt1 | contig 12519 bp, 9 predicted proteins | sample NZIome_2_FD_200831 | JGI IMG/M metagenome (GOLD analysis project Ga0265760, IMG submission 200831) | Metatranscriptome of rhizosphere microbial communities from Maridalen valley, Oslo, Norway - NZI1 (Metagenome Metatranscriptome) | ecosystem: Host-associated > Plants > Roots > Rhizosphere > Soil...
CGCATAAATTCTCGGCGTCTTTCGCCTGCTTTCGAATTCGTCCCGGGGAGCCAGATAATGTCTACAAAATCATAATATCAAGTTATTTTATTGATCTTACTTCGAGTCACTGCATTCCGTGAATCTGCTTTGACTGAGTGTGATTGGACCCCTGCTGACTACGACGGATGGCAGCATGCGCTTGCCCGATTTCAAATGATTTGTTGTAAATGGCCTCGATTCAATCACCAGATCCGGACTCGATTTTCCGGTTTAAGGTAAAGCCGATCGGTGGGTTTGACGTCGAAGGCCTCATACCACGCGTCGAGGTTGCGCACCACACCATTTACTCGGAACGGCCAATGGGAATGCTCGTTGCCCACAGTTCGCTGTCGGACGTAGTCTTCCGTCGCCTTGCCGCGATAGTACTGAGCCCACGAGCGGAAGAAGCGCTGGTCACCGGCAAGCCCATCGATTACCGGCGCTGGCGCGCCGTACAGTGAATCATGGTAGGCCTCGAGTGCAACGGCGAGTCCACCAAGGTCGGCGATATTCTCGCCCATCGTGAGTTCCGGATTGATGTGAAGTCCCGGTAGCGGTTCGTAGGTCGCGTACTGAGCGCCAAGCATCGCGGTGCGCGCTTTGAATTCGCGAGCGTCCGCGGGGGTCCACCAATCGCGCAGCGCACCCTTCGCGTCGACGGTACGGCCCGCATCGTCAAAACCATGCGTCAACTCATGGGCGACGCCCCATCCAGCCGCGCCGTAGTTGATCGCCGGGTCGGCATTTGCATCGAACCCCGGGGGCTGGAGAATCGCAGCGGGGAACACGATATCGCGCAAGGTGCCGTTGTAGGCATCCACCGTCTGCGGCGTCATCTCCCAGTCGCTCTTGTCAACGGAACCATCACTTCGACCGACGTAGAAAGCCCAGTCTGCCGCCGCGGCGCGCCGCACGTTTCCAATCAGGTCATCGTCTTTGATAATCACCCGCGAGTAATCGCGAGGCTTGTCCGGGTATCCGACCTTGACGACGTAGGTGGCGAGTTTGCGCAGCGCCTCAGCACGGGTCGTATCGCTCATCCAGTCCAGGCGCTCGAGTCGACGGCGGTACGTCTGGGTAATGTTTGCGACCATCGCCTCGATGCTTTTCTTGGTCTCCGGCGGGAAATAGTTCGCCGTATACATTTGGCCCACCGCCCAATTGAGAGTGCCGAAACAGTCTCTCGGTCCACCGGCAAAACAATCGCCGCCAGAGACGGCCCGAACGCCGAGCTTCCAGCGGACCGGCTGCTCCTGAAGGCCAAGCAGTAGGTGATCGTGGAAGTGAAAATGTGCGGAGGCGAAACTGCTGGACAGATACGGCGCGGCTGTGTCCACGACTGTAAAGGCCAGCCACGCCTTGAGCGTTTCGATTGGGGTGTCGGCAAAGATCTTGGCAATCCGGGGGAACGCCGTCTTCTCGGCGACGATCACTCGGGTCTTGGACGCCAAGCCCGCGCCCCGCAGCAAGGCCGCCCAGGGGAATCCGGGGGCATAAGCTGCAAGCTCGGCGGGACTCATCGGATTGTAGAGCACAGTCGGGTCGCGCTGCTCGACGTTGGTCCAGCTTGACTGCGCAATGCGCGTCTCCAGCGCGACGATGGACGTAGCACGTTCCTTCGCCGCGGGCCAGCGGCTCAGCGTCAGCAGCCGCTCCACGTAGCTGCGGAATTCCTCTCTCTCGCGCGCGAAGTCGGCTTTGAGGTAGTAGTCGCGATCCGTCAGAGAGAGCCCGTTTTGGTATAGCGTTACCACGTAATGTTCGGGGTCCTTCGGGTCAGCGTCAATCGAGAAATCGAAGACGGCCCCCTCGAATCCGGCGTGGGAATTCCCCATCAGCCGCGCCAAGTCCGCGGGAGTGCGGCACGCCCGGACTGCGGCGAGTTCTGGCGAGATAGGTCGCGACCCGAGCGCTTCGAGCCGCGGCACATCCATGAAGGACGTATAGAACGCGCCAACCTTTCCCTCGACCGTAGTGGGCTCATGCGGGGCGCTCGCGGCTGCGCCCTGGATGAGACCGCGCAGTTGCGCTTCCGTGCGGTCGCGCATCAGCTGCATTTCCGACATGAATGCCTTATCGGCAGGTATTGTGGTGCGCGCGAGCCAGGCACCGTTCGCGTATTGAAAGAAATCATCGCCCGGTCGCGTCGTGGAATCGGCGCCGCTCATGTCCAGGCCGAAAGGCGGATAGAGCGGTTCGCCCGTATCGCGCGCCGGGAGCTGAACCCCGAACTCCGACGAGGCGAATAGCCAAAACGCCAAAAGAAGAGGCGACAGCTTAGCCAACAGAATTGCGCCCCGATTGGAAGTGGCTCCCCATCATTTTATTTTACGTCAATCAACGCAGCTTTTCGGTAACCAAATTTTATGCCGGAAGGACTGCTTATGGCCCGCGAGCTACCTGTCATCGCTGCAACCGTTGCCTTGGGCGCCGGCGCTCTCAGAAGACCTTGCCCGAGGTCCAAGTGAGGTCGGCACCGCCTGTAGCTTTTGTTGAGAACGCCAATTTTCTGTTGCTACCACTGCGCCGTATTCAATCTGAATGCCGGCACGGTTTAAAGACGGCTACAAGTCCTTCCTCACTAGATGATCGATTTGCATCAGCTCCACCGGCGCTCCGTTCACTTCAATCATGGCAACCAGCACCCCAGTACTCGGACTGTTAGGCGCAACGATCACCTTCTGATCGCGGATCGCCTCCGCCAGGTCGTCGACCTCGAAAGCAACGTGCGGAACGGTCTTCACCAGGTCTGGACACGGCGATCCGTCCCAGTATCTTTGCCACTGAATGCCGAATGGGTTGTTCTGGTGATCGCTTACCGTCACCTTCAAATGCGGCAGTGGAATCTCGCCATCGAAATTCGCGGTCGTCGGTATCCCGACGTGGTTGTACTTCATTATCAAGGTTTGCTCCTGCGTTGAGCCGCGCGGACGACGATGTCGCCCGTTGAGCACTAGCTGCTGAATCGGTTTGTTTGGGCAGACGTGCTGCTTGGACTGGCAATTCCGCCAGAGCTATCCAAAAGCGTCTGCGAGCTAGCGACTAACCTTCATAACGAACATCCTCGGAGCAGAACCGAATCTTTGCGGGCTTGTCCTGCCCGGCCGACGGTTGAAAACCTACTCTCCGCGGAGGCCAGATGTCAATTGCAGCGCCAAAAGTAGGGTACCTCGCGTTCAACGCCGCGGTTGTAAGCGTTCGCGATCGCCGAGAAGCTAGCGCAGATCCGCACCGCCAAATGGTTTGCCGATCGCTTTGCGGCTGCCAATCCGAAGGCCGGAGCGCAATTAATCCGGGACTTAAGTCGCGGTGGAAGTGAGAAGCCCAGAAAGGGCGACATGATTGCGCGCCCGAAAAAGAAGCGCAGGCGCAGGTCCAATGCCGCCAAACGGTGAGCCGTGAAAGATATTCGGCACCTCCGGAATTCAATTGTGTGGCCGTAAACCGGCCTCCAAAATTGACCACCGCGCCCTCTTCGCGTATGCATCGTTTTGGAGGCATAATTGCTTCGTGCGTGCAGGTAGCCTCATTGCTCGTTAGCGGACAAACTCCGTCAAGCTAGTTCGATGCCAGCTAGCGTGCCGTCCCGCCGCCAATGCTCGAGCAGCCGCAGGAAGGTCATTGGCCCGCGCCAATAGGAGCCGTTCTGGGCACTGAGAGGTGCAACCTCCCCCTCATTATTGTAGTAGCCGGGCGTGCATTCTGAGAGATATTCCTGCCGTGCGCGAGCGGACTTCACTACCTCCTCGACCCAGGCGCGCTCGGCCTCCGGCGTCGGTTCGAGCGTCCTTGCCCCGCGTTTGCGGACCTCAGATATCACGTAGGCGATATGCTTCGACTGCTCATCCAGGATGTGCAGGAAGTTTGCGCTCTGACCGGCTTGCATCAAAGTTACAAAAAAACAGTTGGGGAATCCGCGGCTATAAAAGCCATGCAGAGTCTGGACCCCGTCCCGCCATTTTTCGCTGAGGCTTAGACCGTTGCGGCCCACAATCTCGCAGCCCAACCGGCGGGCGTATTCTGTACCAACCTCAAATCCCGTCGCGAAAACCAGGCAGTCGATCGCATACTCGCGCCCCCCAACGATCACCGCCCACTCAGTGATCCGCTCAACTCCAAGCCCTTTGGTGTCGACAAGATGGACGTTCGGGCGATTGAAGGTTTCGAGATACTCATCGTGGAAGCAGGGGCGTTTGCAGAACGCTTTGTACCAGGGCTTCAGTGCTTCCGCGGTCTCGCGGTCCTTCACTATGGAATCGACGCGCGCTCGAATCTCGCCCATCTTTTGAAAGTCCGCCTCGTCTATAATCGTTACGGCTTCCGCTGGCGTAACTCTTTTGCCACTGCAGCGAGGAGCCAACAGAATCTCACCAAGCAGGTGAGTCCACCCATCCTGGACGAGGTCGACGTCAAATGGTTCGCCGGAGATAACAGAGGTGAAGTTGTCCATACGTGCCCGCTGCCACCCTGGCTGAAGGCTCATAGCCCAGGCTTCATCAGTAAGCTGATTGTTGCGGACGCCAATGGCTGAAGGCGTCCTCTGAAACACAAAAAGGTCTTTCGCGTATTGACCCAGGTAGGGGATGCATTGGACGGCGGTCGCCCCCGTCCCGATCACGCCAACGCGCTTTTCCGCGAGCCCGACTAAGTCACCGTCACCATTACCGCCAGTGTAGTTGTAGTCCCACCGGCTGGTGTGGAAACTGTGGCCTGTGAAGGTTTCGATACCGGGGATGCCGGGGAGCTTCGGCCGGTCGATCGGTCCGCCTACAAGGATGACGAAGCGGCAGAGTATGTCGTCATTTCGACTGGTTCGAATACGCCACCGCACTCCGCCCTCCTGCCAGCGAACCTCGGTGACAATGGTCTGGAACAGGGCTCGGTCATAGAGGTCGAAATGACGACCGATCCGGCGGGCGTGCTCAAAAATTTCTGAGGCTCGCGCGTATTTGCGCTGCGGGATATAACCTGTCTCCTCGAGGAGCGGCATGTAGATATAGCTCTCTGTATCGCAGGCCGCACCAGGATAACGGTTCCAATACCACGTGCCACCGAAATCACCCGCCTTTTCGATAATACGAAAATCATGAATGCCAGCTTCTCGGAGACGCGTGCCACACAGGAGACCTCCAAAACCGCCACCCAAGACAACCACTTCCACCTCTTCGGCGATAGGCGCACGGCTAAACGTTGGATCCGCCCATGGATCTTCAATGTAGTGCCCGAGGGCACCTGCGATCTTTACGTATTGAGCGTTCCCATCAACCCGCATTCGCCGATCTCGCTCAGTTCGGTATCGCTGGCGCGATGCTGCAGTATCCAAAGTGGGACGAAGCGAAGCGGATTCGTCTCCTTTTTGGGATGACATTCAGAAACTCCTGTTGTACCAGCTGCGCTTTGAAATATATTTCGACGGCCGTTTTTAAACTCGATGCTGCGAGCAAGGCAATGATGGTAGCGAATGGCGCCAACTACATTAAACGCAACACGAACATCGCTCCTACCTCCCGCAAATGATATCTAATTGAGTCCGACGATGCCCTATGAAAGCGATTGTGCTTAATAAGGAAACGAAAATGAGTACTGTCACAATAGGCGTAGCTTCTCTTAGCGATACCCAGCGACGCGCATCAGCTGCATTCCGCGGCAGGAAACAGGGTGCACGGATTTCATTCGCCTCTGAAGATCTTCTTTGGAAGACCCTGACGCTCAAACGATGGGCGCTGCTCAAACTGATGGCCGGTCAAGGATCGATGGCTATTCGCGAGATTGCTCGACGAGTGACTCGCGACGTCCGCGCGGTCCACAGCGATATTCATGTTTTGATTCGGGCCGGCATATTGGAGAAGCCTACCGAAGGTGGCGTTTTATTTCCTTATGACGCGATTCATGTGGATTTCCTTCTAAAGGCTGCGTGAGTAAATGATTCGAGCTTGGCAGTGACAATCTCGCCGGGCGGATGCGCGGTTACTGTCATCCGACAACGTCCGGCAGCAGCCACCTTCTAGAAGGGGTGTTCTTGGGGGTATCTCAAACGAACTGAATTCAAAAACCCCTGGAATTCTCGAGGTTTTCTAGCCGATTTCGGTTCCGTCCCGGCGAGCCAGTACAATCAACATCTTACGATACCTTCTTGCGAAGGTACTTCGCCGCTCGTGCCTAGGCAATTGACCCCTCGTTCGCCAATTCGAATTCCAAGTTTGGGCCGGAGTTCGAATCCGGCCCGCGTGACGAAAAATCTTAGTCGCAAGTGTTTGATTGTCTTCGACTGCATTTTCCAGCCAACCTGCGCTGGGGGTATTTTTCGGGGTATCGAACAGACGTTAGAGCCAATACCCCACGGCCGATACCCCCAAATGTCAAAGACGGACACAGCGATCACGACAGTTGGCTACAACTCATTTCTCTATTGTTCCCATCAGTGCAAAGGTGTACTTCGGTTTTCACTGGTCGGCTCTGTAGATCCCTCTGCACTCCAAGGCAACTTCCGGCGTCGACCCTCAACGGACCTTTCGGCGTTGATAAAGCGAATATCAACGATGCACGTGCACGGAAGATCTTCTCTGCTCACTCCCGACATGGTGCCCTATCCGAGGAGCTTCCTGAGGTTGCCCGCGGCTGCGACCCCGTAGCGCTTCATGCGCTCGCCAGCCTCGATGACTCGAGGATCGTCTCGGTGTTGTGCGATCCCGGCCAGAGCGTTCAGCCGCGTGGCCTTTGCCCAGTTGGCGACGACCGGTTGCGTCGCGCGCGAGACCTGATTGTCCAGGTTCGCGAGGAACGCCGATAAGTACTCCGCACAAGTGTCCCAATACATAATCGGTGGACACAGGCCGTTCCTCTCTGCGTCGCTCATGACGGTGGCCTCGACAACGCCCAGCATCGCGAGCTGGAAGCAGGCAAAGGAGAACAGGGTCGGCTGTACCGTCAGCCGCCCAGGCTCGAAGATCGGTCGCAGCGAACGGCGCGCCAAGCCCCGCGCCGCGCAGTGAATGTGGAGCGTCAGCGGGCTCGTCGGTACTTGGCCGGCGTCAAGGACAATGCGATCGGATTCGATGCGACGCACGTGCCCCATGCGGACCACGTCCTCGACCGTGCGCAGCAAAGCCAGTTCGGACTCCCCAATCAGCGCACCGCGAAACATGGTCGGCACGACGCGCGGGTCGATGCGCAGGAAGAACCCCTCCGATTCCAGGAGTTCGAAGAGGTCTACCACCGAGGTAGCCCTGGCCGCAGCCTCGATTTGAAGCGCGATACCGCGGTACAGATCCGGCAGTAGCGTGCCTGGCTGATGGAAGCGCCGATTTAGCCACCAAGACTCGCGCGGCCGGATCCAGCGGATTGCCGACGCGGGGACTCCGCGCTCGAGCAGCCAGACACAAGTGTCCAGGGCCGTCTTCCCTGCGCCGATGATTACAAAGCGCTCGGCGCCATCAGCGACGTGGACGATGTCGCCCGCGGGTACGCAACGTACGCCGTGAGCCACCTCGAAAGGTGGCGCGCTGGTCGCGGGAATGTTGCCTTCGCCGTAGGCGGTATCGACCAACCTGCGTTGCACGTGAACCTTCATCAGCGCGCCGGAGAGCCGCGAGACGAACCGGTGTTCGCCGACATAGTTGCAGCAGGGGAAGTAGCGCACTCGCCCGGTTGGCAGGAAATGGTTTTGCATTACATTCGCGTAGTACGCACGGATCTCGTCGGCACCGGCGAGCTCGTAGTAGCCTGCATTCGTCCCCGCGGAGTCGATTGCGTCCTTCCCCATCGGCACTGAACTCACACCGTAGAAGGCGGACGGTTGGTGCAGTCGGACGTACGGATAGGCGTCAATCCAATGCCCGCCCGGCGCGTGGCGGCGATCGACGATCGTGATGCTCGCATTCGAGTGCGTGAGCAGTTCATCTGTGATGGCCATCCCGGCGGCCCCAGCACCGACGACAAGATAGTCTGTATTGATTTCAGAAGCGTTCATCAAATGAGACTCCGAATGAATGCGGCATGCGCATGATGTTATCACTCGACGATGCTGGTCCAGATGTTGCGCGGCAATTGCAGACAGCACGCAATGCTGCTGAACGCAGAGCGGCTAATTCGTAGAATTTCGATCAGGGTGGTCCCCAAGTTCCGATCTCGGGGAAACATCCGGCCGTCCGTATATGGACGAATGTTAGTCAACGTCCGCCTTCGGGAATGCCGGCAAATGGCGGGAAGCGCCTGATGCTCCTCAGATACCGGCCGTTTCGCTCGAAGATTCGATCCGCCCTCAGCATGAGAGCCTTCTCGTGCGCAAGCATCAAACACTGCTCGATCAACTCAACGTGCAACGAATCGTCATAGTAATTAGTCGTCAAACTTTACTGTAAACCTAACCACGCTTAGGTTATAATGCTTCGTGCCACGGTTCTTCGCTTCGGCCGCGCTCGGGTCATGATCTATACAAACGATCATCGTCCAGCTCATGTGCATGTCTTGGAAGGCCCACGGCAGGCGGTGTTCGAATTGAACTGTCCAGGCGGGCGATCAATTTGCGAGAGAACTACGGATTTTCCTGGCCGCAAGTGAACGCATAGCCCGAACTGCAATCTCATGTTCAACTGTTGTGTGCGGCATGGAGGGAGATTCATGGCGATTTCTAAAGGGCAATTTAAGGCGGCGAATGCGCGTGGCGGCGGCGATGGCGCGTAGACCGATTGCACAAGCGGCTCGCTACGATTCCCGGCGCGGGCTGATCGCGATTGCGCTCGAGGGCGGCTGCGAATTCGCTTTCCCAGCGGCGTTGGCCGAAGGACTGGCGGATGCGCCCAGGTCAAAGTTGGCGAAGATCAAGATCAGTCCGAACGGGCTCGGGCTGCATTGGCCTCTGCTGGATGCAGATCTCTACGTCCCGGGACTCATCGAGGGCGCCTTTGGATCAGGCCGTTGGATGCAACAGATCGGAAAACTCGGGGGTTTGAGCCGTAGCGCGAGCAAGGCGAAGGCCTCGCGCGAGAACGGCAAGCGCGGTGGGCGTCCTCAAGAACGAGCTGCTGCTTGAAGTTAGCCGGGAGCGATCCCCCTTGTGGTCATTGCTGAGCGATAGAATCGCACGCTAAACCGAACTCAATTTGCTAGCGCCGCCGAGTTTGCAGAACCCGCGCCGCGTCTGGTTCTGCTTCACGGCAGGATTCACACTGAAGACGATAAGGCCCGTTCGACAGAAATTCCCCACCGTTTACGCTCGGTCCCCGTCCGTTCCCTTTTGCAGGTATCGTCAGAGACATACCGCTCGTTTTATCTGTCGACGTGTTTCCCATTAATCCATTTACGACGGCCGCAGGTATTTCCATTGGCAAGATTCCCATAGCCGGGTAACCATCAGGGAATATACCGGGGTGCGCGTCCAAATCATGGCGCGCTCGCGCCCGAGCCGATCACGTTGCCGCCGGCCAGCCGAAGGGCCTCGCCCTTAAAGTCATAGGGAACCTGATCCGCGAAGTCGGGCCAGCGCCCCGTCCCGAGCCAGAAGTCGATGTACTTCAACTTGTGGCAGAGGCGCACAAACCTCGGGTCGGACATCATCGGCCAGTTGCTGCAGCGGTTGAAAATGATACCGGGATTGTAATCGCCGGCCGCGTGCCCGCCTTCATCGTCGAAGATCTGCGCGAACGAGGAGCGCTCGACCGCGTCGAATACCTCGTCGTTGTGCCCCAGCTCACAAAGCACGTTCAGCAACTGCAGGGGCGCAGTTCCGGTCAGGGCCAGTTCGCGCTCGACCATCTGAAGCAATAAGCCCGGATAGGCGGCGTCTCCTCTGCGGACTGCCTGGCCGAAGTCCAGCGCTGCACGCATGACCGGGTCGGCCTTGTGCCCGTTGGCACGGGCGAACGCCTCGGCGTCATCGAAGGCCGGCCAATCCCGGCTAAAGATAGCCAGGTTCACCAGATTGAGATTCAGGCCGACATTGGCGGACCGCTTCTCGCGAAAGCCCAGCAGCAATCGCCGCGCGCCGTCGGTGTCTCCGCAGGCCCATACGGCACTCGCATAACCTTGCGCGGCCATGGGATGCAAGGGGTCGAGCTCATAGGCCCGTCGTCCATAAGCCAGGGCGTCCCCCACCCAGCCCACGGTGAAAGAGAAGTGCCCTGCGAGAGTCAAGGAATCAGCGTGATCTGGTGCAACCTGCAAGCTTTTCACGACGTGCTGCCAGCGACAGACGAAGGCCCCCTCGGGCTCGAGCTGGGTCAGCGCGATGTAGGGCGTGGGCAGTTGCGGGTCGAGCACTATGGCTTTGTCCAAAGCCTCCAGCGCCTCAGCGCGCTTGCGTTTAAATGGCGCTCCCCGCTCGGTCCCGCGAGCCAATAGTGCGCGCATTTGGCCGAGCCAGGCCCATCCGCCTGCGAATTGCGGAGCCGCGGCAACGACTTGCTCGAGTAGCCGCGCTCGCTCAGTGAGGCTGAGCCCTAGATTCTGAGCGCCGATTCCCTGGTCCTTTGCCTTGAGGTAACGCTCGTAGACTGCCGGGTCGATCCGGCCGACCACAGTTGCCGGAGTGAAGGTGGCCTTCAGGGCTTCGGCGACCGCCAGCGCGATCTCATCTTGCAGAGCGAAGACGTCGTCGAGTGCTCGGTCGAAACGTTGGGACCACAGTGTGATCTCACTGGCACAGTCCACCAGCTGGGCCGAGATTCGTACGTGCGCGCCAGCCCGGCGCACCGAGCCGTCCAGTAAGTGGGTCGCCCTAAGGTCGGCGGCCACCTTGCGCACCGCCTTCTCTGGGCCGCGGAACTGGAAGGTCGACGAGCGCGCGATGACCTTCAGGTCCGAACCCCGCGCGACTGTGTCCAGAATCTCCTGAGACACTCCGTCCGAAAAGTAGGCCATCTCCGGATCGCCCGACAGGTTGTCGAAGGCGAGGACGGCGAGGAGGGGTCCATCTGGCTTGCGACGCACCGCATCGGCGGCCGGCAGGGCAGCCTTGGCGCCGACGATCAGTTCGGCGACGCTGCTGACAATCTTGCGCCAGCCGGTATGCTCTGCCTCGCCCCGCCAGTTGGCGAGATTGGCGCATTGGATTTGGTTGAACGGCATCGGCAGGATGACGCCGTCGATGTTGAGTTGGACGAGAGTTCCGGCCTCGCGCGCCAAATCCGCCTCCGCGCGCACCCACTGGGACTTGGCGGCCTCCGCCGACCAGATCACAACCACCGCCTTGGCTAAGCGCAGCCGCTCCTCGATCACATCGGCATAATTGCGGTGGACGGGCAGTTCGTCGTCTCTCCAGACGCCGTAGCCGAGCGCGCGCAGCGCCTCGCTTACCGCCTGGGCCTCCTTCGCTGTCGAGCGCGCATAAGAAATGAAGATCTCGGACATGCAGTCTGCTTTCAGCTCGCTGTTTTGACCCCCGAATAGGAAGTCACGGTTCTAGATAATTACGACTTGACCTTCGCGACGAAACATCGAGAGAACAGTCTTAGCAACCGAAATGAAGTGTTCTTTGGCAGCATCTGACACTTCGGAATGCGACCGAAACGTCGTAATGCAACGCGACAAAAGCATCCAAGCTACCATCACGCGTTCCATGTGCTGCGGCCGGGATCGTCATTCATTGGCGGCAGTTTACCGTAGGCCGCGAATGACGGCTTACCGGCAAGCATTTAATAAGATGGATTACCGCTTTTCGGGAAGCGAGGTTGACGGGCTGAACCGCGAGGGTCCCCGAAATGCCGGACAAAATTAATCACAGTGAACTTGCCATTTCGTGTAGTGTAACGTTACACTACACACATGATTAGGAGCTTTCGACACTCCGGAATTGAGGTGTTTTTTAGACGCGGATCGAAAGCGGGTATCCAGCCGAAGCATGCAAAAAAGTTGAGTCTCCAACTGGCTCTTCTAAACGCGGCAAAGAAGGAATCGGATATGAACCTGCCCGGTTGGGATTGGCACCCGCTCAAAGGCCCGTTAGCAGGACGCTGGTCAGTGTCAGTAAGCGGAAATTGGAGGCTGACGTACGCCTTTGAAAATGGCGATGCGATCCTCGTTGATTATGAAGACTACCATTGAGGAACTGATAATGAACAGAATGTTTAACCCGCCCCACCCCGGCGAGATTCTTGCCGATACGGTGTTGCGCGAAGATGGTGGGATTAGTGTGACTGCGTTTGCCGATAAGCTCGGGATGACGCGTACCGCGATCTCTCGGATTATCCATGGCAAGGCCGCCATTAGCACGGACATGTCGATCCGACTTGAGGAGGCATTGGGCACTTCTGCCGAAACCTGGCTTGCGATGCAGGCCGCTTACGATCTCTGGCAAGCTAAGAGAGGTAAGCGCAGGAAGAAGATCGCCCGCATTGGCCTGACAGTGAATCGCAGCGCTGCGTAGGTTTAAGACCGATGATCCATGCGAAAGCGCACGCGGATTGACATGCACCGTCATCTGAGGACATCCGCCAGCAGCCACTTTTTAGAAGGGGTGTTTTTGGGGGTATCGATACCGCCCCGAAATCAGAAACTAAGTAA
>Ga0265760_10000373_pt1 | contig 12504 bp, 11 predicted proteins | sample NZIome_2_FD_200831 | JGI IMG/M metagenome (GOLD analysis project Ga0265760, IMG submission 200831) | Metatranscriptome of rhizosphere microbial communities from Maridalen valley, Oslo, Norway - NZI1 (Metagenome Metatranscriptome) | ecosystem: Host-associated > Plants > Roots > Rhizosphere >...
ATGCGCGAGAGCACCATCGCCGTCATCAACAGCACGGTCGCCGAAAATGCAGTGTGCTGGTGAGAGGGCCGGAAGAGGCGCAGCCAGCGGGCCGAAACACTCATCGGATTGTCAGAACCATTCGCCGGAGTTGCCATCCAAGGCCGATTCTACACGGCGGCTACTGCTCTCTTATTAGGCCGCGTGGTTCGCCTCGCGATAATGGCGCGGATGTTGTTGTTTTGACACCTGCGGGCGAGCCGCCGGATAATCCGAGGCGTGCCGGATTCCGCTGCAATCGATGCTTCTTCGTATTCCGCCGTTCTGCGGCGTTCCTTCCGCAAGAGTTTTCCTCCTGCTGTGCGCGGCGAAGGTGTTTATCTCTGGGACGCGCGCGGCAAGCAATATCTCGACTTCTCTGGATCTGCCGCCGTGAATTTCATCGGACATGGAGTGGCGGAGATCGCAGCAGCGATGGCTTCTCAGGTCAAACAACTGGAGTTTGTCCACAGCAGCCAGTTCACGACCCCAGTGGCGGAAGAGTATGCGGCGGAGTTGATCGAGTTCGCGGGTAAGGATTTCGAGGGCGGCTGTGTCTATTTCACCTGCGGTGGATCGGAGTCGATCGAAACCGCACTGAAGCTTTCGCGACAGTATCAGGTGGAGATTGGACAAACCACGCGGCATCAGGTGATCAGCCGAGGGCAAAGCTATCACGGGTCGACCCTCGGGGCTTTGTCGGTTTCCGGAAACAAGCGGCGGCGTGAGATCTATCTTCCGATGGTACGAGAATTCACGCATGTGGGATTTCCGTATTGTTATCGCTGCGCGTTCGATTGCACCGACGGCTGCCGCAACTGCGGTCAGGAATACGCCGCGGAGTTGGAGCGGGCGATCGAGGTCGCAAACGGAGAAGTGGCTGCATTCATCGTCGAACCCGTGAGCGGGGCGACCCTGGGTGCTGTCGTGCCGCCACCCGGTTACTTGCAGAGTGTGGCGGAGATCTGCCGGCGGTACGGCGTTCTCCTGATCGTGGACGAAGTAATGACCGGCATGGGGCGTACGGGGAGAAATTTCGCGGTCGAGCATTGGGACATCGCGCCGGACATTTTGGTCACGGCCAAGGGATTGTCTAGCGGTTATGCGCCGCTGGGTGCGGTCGTGGTTTCGAGGAGGGTAGCCATCGCGATCGCCGATGGTTCGGGAGCCTTTCTGCACGGTTTCACTTACAACTCACATCCGATTTCGCTGGCTGCAGGCAGGGCCGTCCTTACACGCCTCCAAAAGGAAAAACTCGTACGGGCAGCAGATTCTGAGAGTCGAGGCTCGACGGCCGCGATACTGCGCTCTGCGCTCGAAGGGTTACGTGATGCGAAGTCGGTTGGAGATGTGCGCGGCATTGGATTGTTGTGGGGAGTAGAGTTCGTCGCGGACAAAGCCACGAAGCGGCCGTTTGACACAGAACTGAATTTCGCTGGTCGCGTGGCTCAAGCAGCACTGAATCGAGGCCTGCTGGTTTATCCTATGCAGGGATGCGTGGATGGAGTGTCAGGCGACCATCTGCTGATTGCCCCTCCGGCTGTGATCACCGCCGAGCAAATCGATTGGGCCGCAAAGCAGTTGAGAGAAGCGATCGAAGAAGCTGCTACGATTTGAGCGATCTTCGATGGAGAGACAGGCGTTTCGCCCGTCCAGCCTTGTCGAAGACACGGGCGGGGACGCCGTGCTCCATTGAAGTTTAGATCAGTCCACGTGGTTGTGGGCCTGACGTTCGACGGACCAAATATCTTCCGGCTTTTGCTCGAACGGATAAACGTGCACCATCCAGCCAAAGATTTGAGGCATGAATTTGCCTCCGGCGGCGTCGCAGGCTTCCTTAGTCGTAATTGATCCGTGCAGGCCAAATTGCGCATTCGGTCCGCCCATCTCACTTCTTTTGTCATCTGGAGGGACGCACAAGTTCACGTGGGCGTGCCACTGGGCGATGCTCAGCGGGATGCGAGAATCGAGTTCCTCTTCGTCAGTGCCCTTGGGCGCGGTATACATCACGCCGATGAGCTTGTAGCCATCGCCTTGTTTCTCGTAAAGCAGTGAAGTCGGATGATCGGGATTGAAGCGCTTACTCGCTTCGAAGGCGTACCAGTAGTTTGTAAAGTGGTATTGCTTTTGCACTCGGTTAGGCATGAAAATCTTGTAGCCGTCGGCCAGAGCGACTTTGTAGTCCACGTATTTTTCCGCGAGCTTGCGAGCAGCTACGACCACCTGGTCGGCCTTTTCCTGATCGCCTGGCTTCAGATCGCGCAGCGCAGTCATCTTCATGTGCGGACCCATATCCATGTGCCGGCCTTCCATGGATTGCATGGCGTGAGCGCTGCCGTCGTTGCCCATCCCCGGCATGTCGCGCATTTCGGACGCGCTCATTTTGGACATGTCGCTCTGGGCCTGCTCTTGGCCCCAAAGCGGAGTAAACGCAAACACCACGATCGCAGCCGCGCTCAGAATTAGTTTGCTCATACAAAATCCCCCACTGTATTAACCCTGAACGAAGCAGGTTGTTTCTGCAACAGGAGAGCGTTACTGAGAGTTACGGGAGTAATTTGGTTTGATGGGACTGTCTCAGGAGGCGAGTCCGGTTGGCCTTGTCTCAGCCAATCCGACGGAGAGCAACACACTGTTTGCCGCCTCATTTCCTGACCGGATGCAATCGGGTACTCCTATTCCGCGGTACCCGTTGCCCGCGAGCGCCAAGCTGGGAAGGTCGTGTAGCAGGCTTTCGATCCGCTGCAACCGCTCCAGGTGCCCGACTCCATATTGAGCCATCGCACCGTTCCAGCGGTAGACCCGAGTGAATAGCGGATCGGCCTTCAGCTTGATGATTTGGCCAAGCTCTTCCCGAACAATGCGGACAATTTCGTCATCCGGAGCCTGGAGAACGTGTTCGTTGCGCGCCCCACCAATGAAGCAACGGAGCAGAGCTCGATCCTCCGGGGCGCGGTGGGGAAACTTATTATGCACAAACGTGGCTGCGAGCATGTGCCAGCCCTCGCTGCGAGGCACAAGAAATCCGAAACCCGGCGGCAGAGACGAACGCACGCTGCGGTCGTAGCCGAGATTTACAGTGACTGACGAAGTGTACTGGATGCCTCGGAGTTCAGAAGCAAGCTTGGCGTTGGCCAATCCCAGCAACTCCGCAGCGGCTTGTGCCGGTATGGCCATAATCAGAGCGTCGAATTCATCCGAAGCATAGCCTGCGGAAACCACCCAGCCTCCATTCTGCGATTGAACACGTTGCACTGGGGTGCTGGAGTGAAGCGTAGATGCGGGCAGCCGGGAAACTACCGCGTCCACCAACTGCTGCATGCCATTTTTCAAAGAAGTGAACAGCGGCTTGGCTGGGCCCTTGGGAGCATGTGCCATTTTGTTTCTTGCGGCCAACATGGCACGACCGAGGCTGCCATGAGTCGCTTCCATCTCTGCAAAGCGCGGCAGAACGGCGCGCACGCTGAGTTGGCTGGCCTCACCGCCGTACACGCCGGAGAGCAGCGGATCAGCGAGACGATCCACCATTTCACTCCCGTAGTGCCGCTCGACAAATGAAGCAACAGTTTCGTCAGCCTCGGCTTTTCGTGGAGGATGAAACCACTCGCGAGCCATCCGCATTTTGGTGCGCGCGGAAAACAGCGGTGACAATGCCGTCGGCGCGATCTTCGTCGGAACCATGAACATCAGGCCGTCGGGCATCGCGACCAACCTGCCCTTCACCAGAATATAGGTTTTGCGATCGGCATCGTTGGAGCCGATGAGTTGATCGCCCAGTCCGACTTCGCGGCTCAGGTCGCTGGCCCAGGGCTTTTCTGTGAGAAATGAATCGGGGCCGGCTTCGAGTAGACAGCCATCCACCCATTCGGTCACCAGCACTCCGCCGAGACGCGGGCTGGACTCGAACAGAGCGTATTCCAGCGAAGCCCCAGCCTGGCGGCGCTTTTCCAGCGAGAAGGCAGCCGACAACCCCGAGATTCCGCCGCCGATGATGGCAATGCGCTTCATTTCCTGGCTAGCAGTGATTGCGAGAGCCGCGTTCTGGCGACATCGGCCAGCGCTGCCACCAGCAACGACGAATCATTCAGCGACTCGGCGCGCCACAACCGCATGCCTTGCGTCTCCGCGAATTGCTTGAAGCCGATGTCGATGTCGTAGAGAACTTCAACGTGGTCACACAAGAATCCGATGGGTTGGACGAAAACGTCGTGATGACCCTTTTCTTTCAGACCGAGAATCGTATCTTCAACGCGCGGTCCCAACCACACTCCACCGGACATGCCCTGGCTTTGAAATGCGAACGTCCAGTCTTCCGAAGCCAGCGCGGCCTCACGCGCCACCAGCGAAGCAGTTTCCTTCGCCTGGCTTTCATAGGGATCGCCCTCCGCGATGGTGCGTTCGGGGACGCTGTGCGCAGTAAAGATAATCGGGATTTCTTGCGTCCCCGCCTCACGACGGGCACGGTCCAATCCTGCTCGCAGCCTTTCCGCAAAAGCTCTGATCAATAGCGGATGATCGTGCCAGGACTCTACGAAATCGACGGCAAAGGTCGGTCCCTGGTTGCTGGCGAGATCAGAGCAGTAAAGACCCACGCTGGTCCGCGAATTCTGTGGCGCCAGGCAGATTGCAACTGCGTGCTCGATACCATCGGACACCAGGGCGCGAACCGCATCGGCGATGAACGGCTTCCAATTACGCATGCCAACGTACACCGGCATACCCAATTCGCGTGCCAGAAGTTCCGCTTGCTTCAGCGTGAGTTCGGTTAGCGGGGAGCGGCCAATCAGGCCGTAGCGATGCTTTACTTCGTCCACGACTGGCTGTGGAAGCGGCCTCCCACCGGTCACCCGCAGAAGAAAGTCTGGCACTTCTTCCACCGAGTCCGGGCTGCCATGAGCAAGCAGCAGGACGGCGTTTTTTCTTGAATCGGCCAATCTCTAGTTCCCCTACTGCGACGCAGGGATGACCCTGGTCGAGTACTCCTGCACAAATTTTGCCAGCGCCTTTACATTCTCAACCGGAGTTTCCGGCAAAATGCCGTGACCCAGATTGAAAATGTGTCCGGGACGTCCGGCCGCGCGACGCAGAATGTCTTGGGCTCGCGACCTCAGTTCCTTCCATTCCGCAAACAGCAGGACCGGATCGAGATTACCCTGCACGGCACAATCGAAACCAAGGCTGCGCCAGCCGTCATCGAGCGGAATGCGCCAGTCGAGCCCAATCACTTCGGCGCCGGTTTCCCGCATTGAGGGCAGAAGGGTAGCGCTGTCCGTGCCAAAATAAATTATGGGTACGCCGGTTTTTTGTAACGCTTTCACTAGTTCGGTGGTGCGGGGCAGCACATAACGTCGATAGTCTTCGACGCTGAGGCAGCCCACCCAGCTATCAAAAATCTGGATGACGTCGGCGCCAGCATGCACTTGCTGGGCCGCGTATTCGGAGACGACTGCGACCAACTTTCGCATCAACTCATCCCAAACCGAGGACGACGAGTACATCATTTTCTTGGCGCGGACGTAGTTGCGCGAACCACCACCTTCAATCATGTAACTGGCAAGGGTGAAGGGTGCGCCACAAAAGCCGATTACCGGCAGACCCTCGCCAAAATGCTTGCACACGAGGCCCACCGCGTCGGATACGTATCCCAGGTCAGCTGCGCGGTCGGTGCGCAGGCGCGCGATGTCTGCTTTCGTCTGCACCGGCTTCTCGATTACCGGGCCTTCTCCGGCTGAGAAATGGAAAGGCAGCCCCATAACTTCGAGCGGCAGCAGCAGGTCGGCAAAAATAATGGCAGCATCTACCCCGAGCGCCTCAGCGGCGGTGATGGTCACCTCGGCCGCGAGTTCCGGCTTCTTGCAAATCTCGATCAGCGAATATTGTTTGCGGACGGCGCGGTATTCGGGCATGTAACGGCCAGCTTGCCGCATAAACCAGACCGGTGTGCGGTCCACCGGTTGCAGCTTGCAAGCCTTGACGAATCGGGATTCAGGCGCAGACATTCGACCTTCCAATGTAGCATTTTCGAGCCGTGCTCTGTGGCGCAGGCCAGGGCGCGCTCATAAGCGTTCATTGCTTGGCGGGGCTTGTCCAAAAGCTGGACAACTTGCCCTACCGATTAGGGCGCACCAAAAGAGATAACCTCATTTCCTCCGTGAATCGGCCTATGATTCTTAAGAACATCAGTAGGAGGTAGGGCACATGGCAGCGAATCAGGTGGTTCTTTACTTCGACAAGCAGGAGGATGCTCTGCTTTTCACCTTGGCTGCCAGTTCGGTCATGTCAGCGGAAGGCCCGGTGCACGGCAGTGACGCTGTGGTCAAGGTTGCAGAGGAAATTTGCAAAGCCAGTCGAATCACGACCGAAGGTGTTCTGAATAATAGCGAGCTAGTCTGACCATGCTAGTCTGACCAGGGCTGCGGCGTGCGATCCCAGCGGTGCTTCTTCAGGAGCTGAAGCAGTCCGTGGTCGAGCGGCCCGGCATCACTCATCGCAATGTTTTGCCGAACGTGATCCGGCTTTCTCATTCCGACAATCGTCGTGCTTACCGTTGGGTCCGACAAAATAAACCGCAGTGCCGCGTCTGGCAGACTCATGTTCTTTGGGATTGCGGGCTTGACTTTCTCCACGCGTGCCAGCGTTTGCGTGAGATTTTCCGGGCTGAAGTATTTGGAGCGCCAGTCGCTCGCTGGAAACTTGGTTTCCGCCGTCATTTTGCCACCCAGACTGCCTTCATCGAGAGGGACTCTGGCGATCACGCCAATGTTTAATTCCTGGCACGCAGGAAAAAGTTTGTCTTCCGGCGATTGATCGAAAATGTTGTAAATCACCTGTACGACATCGACCAATCCGGTCCGCATGGCCTTGATGCCGTTCTCCGGCTGCCACCGATTCAGACTCAATCCGAAGAAGCGGATCCATCCATCACGCTTCAGCTTCTCGACCGTGGCGCGAAATTCCGCTTCGCCGGCCCAGCTATCGTCCCAAACGTGAAATTGCAGAAGGTCAATGGAGTCGGTTCGAAGCTTCTCCCGGATGAGCTTGGCATACTTGAAGACGTGGTCCGAGGGAAAGACATCGCGATACTTGTCCTTCGGAGACGCTGGCCACTTGTCGTTAAACGGCGGGATTTTGGAGGCTGCGTACAGGCGTTTACCAACATTGGCAGATAAGATTTTGCCTAGCAAAGCGTCACTCTTACCTTCGCCATAGGCCCAGGCGGTATCAAAGAAATTGCAGCCGAGGTCCACGGCCAACTGCATAGCCGCGAGCGATTGGTGGTCATCGGACCCGCTCCAACCGCTCATTCCCCAGAGTCCATGGGCGATTTCGCTTACCTCGAAACCGGTGCGGCCAAGCCTTCGATACTTCATGGATCCTCCTCCGCGAGATGAAAAGATTCCCCTGCCGGGATTTGACATTCCCGCTCGGAGCTTCTTAACATATACGTTCAGCCTTGAACTGTTCAACAGTTGTACGGTTCGGGCGTTGCAAACCGTAATTCCTTGCGACAAACCTCTTATGATTACAGTTAAAGAGCTCACCAAGAGATACGCTCGTAATACCGCCGTTGACCATATCTCATTTGAGGTCGGAAAAGGTCAGATCGTAGGTTTTCTCGGGCCGAACGGCGCTGGAAAGACAACAACCATGCGCATGCTGACGTGTTTTCTATCGCCCACGTCGGGCGGTGCAACTGTCGCCGGCTACGATGTCTTGGAGCAGCCGCTCGAAGTCAAAAAGCGCATCGGCTACCTGCCCGAAACGCCGCCCCTTTATCCGGAGATGGAGACGGCTGAATATTTGACCTTCGTAGGCAAGCTCAAAGGGTTGTCGGGCGCAGAGTTGCGCAAGCGAGTCGATTACGTTTGCGATCGCTGTGCTGTCGCCGATGTAAGAAACAAACTCCTGGGCAAACTTTCGAAAGGCTATCGTCAGCGCGTCGGACTCGCTCAGGCGATCATTCACAATCCGGATGTGCTGATTCTCGATGAACCCACAGCTGGTCTCGATCCGAAGCAGATCAACGAAACCCGGGACCTGATCAAGAGCCTGGGCGGCGATCATACCATCATTCTCAGCACTCACATTTTGCCGGAGGTCGAGCAGACTTGTGAGCAAGTGCTCATCATCAACAAGGGCAAGCTGGTAGCGACGGACTCAGTCCACAACCTGCAAAATCGCGCTCGCGGCGCAGAATCAGTCCTGGTCGAAGTCAGCGGACGCAATGGCACGCTCGACTCTGTGGACGTGCAACGACGGCTTGAACAGATCGTTGGCGTTGGCCGCGTCGTGGCTAAGCAGAACCAGCAGAATCGCAGCAGCTTCGAGGTTGAAAGCGGAAAAGGTTTTGTCCGCGGCGATTTGGCGCGGGCGGTGGTCGAGTCCGGTTGGGATTTGAATGAGCTGCGACCCGCCGCCATGAGTCTCGAAGAGATATTCCTGCAACTCACCGGCGCGCCAGTGGACACCAAACAAGATGCGCCTAAGGAGTCACAATAATGCGAAACACCTGGATCATGTGGCAAAAAGAACTGAACAGCTACTTCGTTTCTCCCATCGCGTATTTCCTTCTCGCCATGTTCGCCGTGGTATCGGGACTTTTTTTCTGGGTCTATCTTCGAGACTTCGTCGAATACGGAATGGAAATGCAGATGCGCGGCCAGGCAATTCCCATGAATATCAACGAACAGGTGATAAGGCCGTTGCTCTCGACCGAGGGCGTGATCGGCCTGTTCCTGATTCCGCTGATCACCATGAGACTATTTGCCGAAGAAAAGCGTAGCGGCACCATCGAACTGCTTGCGACCTCGCCGATCCGCGATTCGGAAGTGATCCTGGGAAAGTGGCTCGCGGCACTGACGCTCTACGCCTGCATGCTGCTGCTCGCCGCCTTGAACTTCGCATTTCTTTTCAAATACGGGAACCCTGATTGGAAGCCGTTGGCGATTGGCTATTTGGGCCTGTTGCTCCAGGCCGGCGCACTGCTTGCCATTGGAACCTTCATTTCGAGTCTGACCAAGAATCAGATCATCGCCGGTGCCGTGACCTTTGGCATCTGCCTGGTGCTGTGGGTTATTTCAGCGGTCGGAACATTCGAGACCTCAACCTGGGCACAGGTACTGTCCTATATGTCGGTGCTCACCCATTACGAGGAATCTTTCGCCAAAGGGGTACTCGATGCGAAAGACGCGGTCTATTACGTGACGGTGATTTTCCTGGGATTGTTTTTTACCGCTCGTTCCATGGAATCTCTGCGCTGGAGGTCGTAAGTGAACACACAGTTATTGAGAGCACGACAGACGAAGTACGCGGCATACGCAGCCGTTTACATACTGGTGGTCATTGCCGCCGTAGCCATCGCCAATGTGCTGGTGAATCGCTACAACAAGTCTTACGACGCAACGGCAAACAAACGCTACAGCCTTTCGGAGCAGACCGCGAAGATTGTGAAGGGAGTAAAGCAGGACGCGACCATCACTTACTTCGATCAGGGTACGCGGTTCCCGCATGCGAAAGATCTGCTTAGCGAATACGCGGAGCTTTCCCCCAAAGTTCACGTTGAATACGTCGATCCTGATAAGAAGCCACAGGAAGCCCGTGAGGCAGGCATCAAGAATTTCGGAACCGCAATCGTGCAGATTGGCGACAAGAAGGAAGAGGCCAAGAGCATGACCGAAGAAGGCATCACCGGCGCGTTCATTCGTGTGCTGAAGAACAAGACGCGCACGGTGTGCTTTGTCGCCGGCAGCGGCGAGCATCAGATCGACGACTCCGACCGGAACGGTTATTCCAATTTTAAAGAACTCGTGGCCAAGGACAACTACGAAGCCAAGTCGATTGATCTGCTGCAAAAGGCCCAGGTCCCGGACGATTGCACGACCCTGGTAGTCGGGGGACCAACCCGCGACTATCAGCAACCCGAAGTCGACGCCATCAAGAAATACGTCGAAGATGGTGGCCGCGCTTTATTCATGCTCGATCCGCCGCTGAAGATCGGACGCTCCGACATCGCTGATAACGATGCCCTCACCAGCCTGCTGCAAAGCTGGGGCGTATCCATGGACAAGAACCTGATCCTGGACCTCAATCCGATCGGCCAATTAGCCGGACTCGGGCCGCAGGTAGCCCTCGTCACGAGCTACGACTCGCAGCCGATCGTGAATGGCATGAAGGGCACAGCAACCGGATTCCCGCTCTCGCGTTCGATGGAGATCAAGAACGGCGATAAGACTACGGTACAAAAAATGTTTGACTCGTCGAGCACAAGCCTGGCAACGAACAACCTAAGTTCTCCCGCGATCGATCCGAACGACCCGAAGAATAAAAAGGGACCGCTGACGATTGCTGCAGCTGGCACCTACAATACCGGGAAGCAGGACTCGCAGGGCCGTTTCGTAGTAGTGGGCAGTTCTTCATGGGCGGCGAACTCTTTCCTCAAGTTCAACGGCAACAGCGATCTGGCTTTGAACACGATCGACTGGTTGGCTTCGGATGAAGATCTGATCTCGATCCGTCCCAAGGAAGAGGAAGACCGCCGCATCACCATGACTCGTGCCCAGTTGAACCTGGTTCGGATCACCAGCCAGTTCCTGCTGCCCCTGGTTGTAGTGTTTGCCGGTGTGTCGGTCTGGTGGCGGAGGCGGTAGATGAAACTGCGTGGTCTGATCGTTGCCGCCGTCATATTAGCAGGACTGGTTGGAACGCTCTACTGGTCGAATCACCATAAGCCGTCGGATACGACCGAAGCTTCCGCCGACGTGGCGCCCAAGATTCTTGCGGTTAAAGAAGCCGACATTTCCAGGTTCGACCTGAAGAAGGATGGCGCTGAGCAAGTTGGCGGCGAGCGCAATAGCTCGGGCAAGTGGCGCATTACGTCTCCAACGCCCCTGCCCGCCGATCAGAGTGCGGTTTCCAGCTTGCTGGGTACTTTTTCGTCGCTTAACTCGGAGCGTTTGGTCGAAGAGAAAGCCGACAATCTCGTCGCTTACGGTCTGGATGCGCCGAAACTTGAAGTTGATCTGTCTGAAAAAGGCAACAAGACTCAGAAGCTTCTGCTGGGCGATGAGACCCCTGCGGGCAACGGAATTTACGCCAAGCTCGACGGCGATCCTCGTGTCTTCACCATCCCCAAGTATGACAAGACCAGCATCGACAAGAGCTCGAACGATCTGCGGGACAAACGGCTGTTAACGGTCGAGTCCGACAAGATCAGCCAAGTCGACCTGGTCGCGAAGAAGCAGGAAATAGCTTTCGGTCGCAACAAGGACGAATGGCAGATCGTGAAGCCCAGACCGCTGCGCGCAGATGGAACAGCAGTGGATGAGCTCGTTCGGGCTCTCACCGATGCGAAGATGGAACTCGACGCATCGGACGACCCCAAAAAGGATGCCTCACTCTTCTCCGCAGCCGCGCCAGTCGCGACGGCGAAAGTCACGGCTGAGTCGGGAACGCAGGAACTACAGGTCCGAAAGAACAAGGCCGACTACTACGCCAAATCGAGCTCGGTGGAAGGCGTCTATAAAGTTCCGAGCGCGCTTGGTCAGGCGCTCGACAAGAACCTGGACGACTTCCGCAACAAAAAGTTGTTCGACCTCGGCTCCGACGACCCCAATAAACTCGAAATTCGCGACGTCACAAAATCCTATTTCCTGACCCGGAGTGGAGAAGACTGGTGGTCCGGCAGTGCGAAAAAAATGGATGCCGGCACGGTACAGGAACTCATCGACAAACTCCGCGATCTCTCAGTCAGCAAGTTTGTCGACTCTGGATTCACGACAACGCTGATTGACCTAACCGTCACATCAAATGATGGCAAGCGGGTAGAGAAGGTCGCGATTTCGAAAGCCGGCGACAACTACATCGCGAAACGAGAAAACGATCCCACACTCTACCAACTCGACTCCAAGGCAGTGGATGACCTCAGAAAATCTGCCGAAGACGTAAGGCCCTGGGCCGCGCCCGGAAAGTAGTACGCCAACAACGTTTTTTCCTCGGTGGCTAGTTCAATGGGGCAGTGACGACAAGGGAGCGATGAAATTACGGCGCCGGAAGTTCCGTTTTTTTCTGAATTCCTTCGCCTTCAACAATCGTATAAATGAAATCTGCCGTGACATCGTGCAGGACCTCAACTTTGCCGCTTGGCCATTTGATTTCGATCTCGTCCATTTTGGCTTCGGTGCCGAGGCCGAAGTGCAGTCGCGGATCGTTCTGCGAAAGATAGCTGCCTCCCGCGCGAACCTCGTTGAATTGCGCCAACCGTCCCGCCTTCACTGTCACCCGCGAGCCGATTGCCATCTTGTTGCTCTTTGTGCCTACTAACTTAAAGAGCACGCGATGATTCTTGTTTCCTCCCTGATTCAGCAGCAGGGTTGGCGGTTCTCCCGTATTCATTACTACGATGTCAATATTTCCATCGTTATTGAGGTCGCCAAAAGCCGCGCCTCGGCGTGATGCATCCGGGATTCCAGCAAGTACGCTGGAAACATC
>Ga0265760_10000374_pt1 | contig 12503 bp, 10 predicted proteins | sample NZIome_2_FD_200831 | JGI IMG/M metagenome (GOLD analysis project Ga0265760, IMG submission 200831) | Metatranscriptome of rhizosphere microbial communities from Maridalen valley, Oslo, Norway - NZI1 (Metagenome Metatranscriptome) | ecosystem: Host-associated > Plants > Roots > Rhizosphere >...
AAGATGGCGCGATTGTTGCGATCGGCCTGGTTGTAGTTGTGGTCGGGCTTCTCGGTTTTCTTCACCAGGTCCTGCAGAAGTTTTACGGCGTCGTCGTAGCGGCCCTGGGCCTCATAGACACCGGCCATGCTGTAAGGCACTTCAAGAGAATCGGGAACCATGGTGTCGGCTTTCTTGAGGTTCTCGAGAGCCTGGTCGTACTTGCCCTGGCGGCGATAAATTTCGGCGATGCGCAGGAAGGTTTGCGCGTCTTCCGGGTTCGCGTCGGCGATAACTTTGTATTGCTCGAGGGCGGCGTCGGTTTGACCATCGTTGAGCAGATTCTCGGCAAGGCCGCGAATCGCATCCAGATTGTCGCGGTCGAGCATGATCGCCTTCTTGAAGGCGTCAATCGCGTTCTTGAATTCCTTGCGCTGTTCGTAGGTCTGGCCCAGAGCGGCGTAGAGCTTGGCGGAACGGGCAGTGTCCGGCACGGCGCTGAGCACTTGCAGAGCGTGTGCGGTATCGCCCTCATCGGTGTAGAGGATGGCCAGGGTCGTGACGGCTTCTTCGGAGTTCGGGTCGAGCTTGATTGCCGTTTTGAGCTCGCTCTCGGCTTTTTGCAAGTCATTGTTCAGGCGGTAGAGGCGGCCGAGCAGGAGATGGTCGTCCACACTGTTGGGCTCGATCTTCACGATCTGCTCATACTGCTCGATGGCCAGCTTCAGAACGTTGTCGGAGCCGGTGCCGCCGGGCATGTCACCCAGGGAACGCAGGTAAATGCGGCCGAGAAGTTTATGCGCCTCGAGGTTGGTGGGGTCGCGCTTGATGATGTCCTGGGCTTCGATAACGGCGTCGCGAATGCGTCCGGTCTTGACGTAGAGTTCGGCCAGGCCGGAAGTGAGGAACTCGGAAGACGGGTCGGCTTCAATGGCCAGGCGATATTCCTCCATGGCTTTGTTGGCCAGCTCGCTGCGGCCATACACCGTGACCTGTTCTTCGTACATATGCGCGACCGAGTAGTGGTAGTAGGCGGCGGCGCGATCCACCTTGCGGGGCGCGGGCTGGGCGGCCCCGGCATTTGAGGGCGTGGGAGTGGTGGATTGGCCGGCTGCCGCAGCGGCGGCGACCATTATGATCAGAAAATTGCGAAAAATATTCTTCATGCTGGACCTGACCTGAGTTGAACTGACTTGAATTAAGCCGACCTGAGCAGACCGCCGCGTTCTTGAAAACATATTCATTAGATGCAAGACCGCTGGGGGCGGGGTGCCCTTATTCTAACCCGCCGGGGCGAGGATCAGGGAAAAACCGTGCTAGGGAATGTAACTCCCGGCAAACAGAAGTACAGGACCCGGCGGGATTGTGAGTGTTTTGTTGTCAAGTTAGGTAAACAGGGGTGTGTCGCCAGTCAGATCAAGAGCTTTTAACCCTCAAAAGGCGCGAACTACTTCCGCGAATGTCGCAAAGAATTCTAGTGACTCATTACGGTTTCCACACCGGCAAGCATTTGGTCGAGCGCTTTGCGGTCGATGAGATGACCGTTTATTACGATTGCGTTGATGCGCCGCGTGTTGGCGATGTCTTGAAGGGGATCGGCGTCGAGCAGCACGAGGTCGGCAAGCTTCCCGGCGTCCACCGTACCCCGGTTGTCGAGCGCGTTCAGAAATCCAGCGGGGTTGCGGGTCGCGGCCTGCAGGGCTTCCATGGGTGTCAGACCCGCTTGGACGAGCATCGCCAACTCTTCGTGAAGGCTGAATCCGGGCAGAACGTAGGCGGCGGAGCTGACCGCATCGGTGCCGGCGAGAATCTCCACTCCGGCCCGCTGCATTTCTCCCACGAGCCGCATTTCATTGCGAACGGTTTCCCGCCGGTCGGGCAGCTCATCCGGTGGAAAGCTTTTGGTCTCGTTCTGCATGTCGAGCCAGCTTTTCCTCCGGGAGGGTTCCACATACTTCAAGCGGCGATCGCTCGCCAAACCAGGGTCATCCAAAACCGTGTAGCTGTGGCGCATGACGAGCGTGGGACATTGCCCAGTCCCGTTTATCCTGAATAGCGCGAACAATGCCTGCGCTTGCTTGTCGTCGGGGGCAGCTTTGGCTACGCCGGTAAGATGCTCAATGCTTTTTTGCCCGGCGACAGACGCCTCCGCCGCAGTGATAGATTCCGGCACGTGCCCCTCAACCGCGAGGCCAGACTTCCTGGCTTCGTCCACCAGGGCAAAATAGGCGTCCCTGGGAACGCCATCATGCACTTTCACGAAGTCCGCGCCCTCCTGCTTCGCCTTCCTGACTAACTGCCGGGCTTCCGCTGCGCTCATCTCGCCGCCGATGATGCGGCTCGCGATCACCATGCGCGGTGCCAGCAAACTTCCTTCTTCCATTTCCATGCGCCAGCCATGATGCACGGGCAGGCCGTCCATGATGCGGATGCCGGTTACGCCGTTGGCTAGCCAGAGGGACAGATAAGCTTTTTCTTTATTATCGTCGTCACCGTCTTCTCCGCCAATGTGGGCGTGCATATCCCATAGACCGGGAATCAGAAACTTGCCCTTTGCGTCCACCACGCGGGCACGCTTAGGAATAGAAACGCTCCTGCTCGTGCCGATTGCGGCAATTCGCGCGCCGGCTAAGACCACAGTCATGTCCGGCTGGGCAGGTGCGCCGGTGGCGCTAATCACCGTGACGTGAGTGAAGACAAGGTGCTGGCCTCCAACTCGCGGTCGCTGCGCGATCGCTGCTATGGGCCAAAGGCAAAAGCATAGCGCTATCAGCAGATTCCTCAACCGATTCAACCATTCCGTCTCCATCCAAGATCGAGAAATCAAGAATCCCTCAGTGGCGGAAGTGGCGAACGCCGGTGAAGAGCATGGCTAAGCCGAGAATGTCTGCGGCCGCGATTACTTCGGCGTCGCGTTGCGAGCCTCCGGGCTGAATGATGGCGGTGGCCCCGGCTTTTGCGATTTCTTCCACACCGTCGGAGAAGGGAAAGAAGGCGTCGGAGGCCGCGACGGTTCCCTGCAGCGGGAGTTGCGCTTTCATGGCGCCGATTTTCGCGGAGTCGACACGGCTCATCTGGCCTGCGCCTACGCCTACGGTCTGTCCGTCGCGGGCATAGACGATGGCGTTGGATTTCACGTGCTTGCACACTTTCCACGCAAACAGCAGGGCGCGCGTCTCTTTGGGAGTGGGCGGACGTTTTGAGACTACGCGCAGGTCGGAAGGTTGCAGGGGACGCGCGTCGGCATCCTGCACCAGGATTCCTCCGGAAACATTCTTCAACACCCAGTTTCGTGGAGCGGCCGACGGGCTCCATGGTCGGGGACCGGGATCGGTTACTTCCACCAGGCGCAGATTTTTCTTGGTGGCAAACTTGGCTTTGGCGCCGTCGTCAAACGCTGGGGCGGCAATGACTTCCAGAAACAGTTTGTGCATTTCTTCGGCGGCTTCGGCGTCGATCGGACGGTTCACGCCGATTACCCCACCGAATGCAGAGACGGGGTCGCATTCGAGCGCTCGTTTGTAGGCCTCGGCGAGAGTGGCGCCAGTGGCTGCACCGCTGGGATTGGTGTGCTTGATGATGGCGCAGACTGGCTCTTCAAATTCCTGGGCCAGGTCCCAGGCGGCTTGCAGGTCGACGATGTTGTTGTAGGAAAGCTCTTTGCCCTGGAGCTGGCGGGCATTGGCCACGCCGGCGCCCGAGCCGTCGGAATACATGGCGGCTTTCTGGTGAGGATTTTCGCCGTAACGGAGATCGAGAGCCTTCTGGAAAGTTAGGCGCAGGGTCTGCGGAAATTGCTCGGGGGCCTGCGATGGAGCCTGCAGGTGGAAGCTTCCATTGACACTGATGCGCTCGAGCGTGGAGGCAATGGCGGAATCATAGGCCGCAGTGGTGGCGAAGGCCTTCTGGGCCAGGCGCCACTTGGTGTCGAGCGAGAGCGAACCACCGGAGCGCGCAAGCTCTTCGGCGATGGCGTCGTAGTCGGCGGGCGAGGTGACGATCGCGACATCGTGAAAATTCTTGGCTGCGGAGCGGATCATGGAGGGTCCGCCGATGTCGATGTTTTCGATCAGCTCGTCGAAAGCCACGCCCGGCTTAGCCGCGGTCTTTTCGAACGCGTAGAGATTCACCACCACCATGTCGATGGGCGGAATGCCGTGTTCCGCGACCGCGCTGCGGTGGGCAGGATTCTCGCGGCGATGCAGAATGCCACCATGCACCTTGGGATGGAGCGTTTTCACGCGTCCGTCGAGCATCTCAGGGAAACCGGTGAGTTCGGAAATGTCTTTGACCGCGATTCCGGAGTCGCGCAGCAGCTTGGCGGTGCCTCCGGTGGAGACGAGTTCGATGCCGAGCATGGTCAGCTTGCGGGCGAAATCGGCCAGGCCGGTTTTGTCGGTGACGCTGAGAATGGCGCGCTGGATCGCGGAAGTGCTGGCGGGCATGATGGCCTCAAGTTCGAGAGATGAGCAATTTGGGGACGATGGAAAATTCTATCAGCAAGGCCGTGGGCGGGACGCGCGGCCGCAGGTCGCGGGGGAAAAAATCGGCGGCGGGGATCTGCAATGGTAGGCCGCCGCTAGGTTTTCGCTTTGGCTTTCAGCTTCACGTGTCCATCGGTAAGTTCGACCGAATATTCCACGCTTTGGCAGCCGTATTGTTTGCGGATTTGCTGCGTCTTTTTCTGGACGAAGGTGGTAAAGGAATCGAAGTTGCCCGAGACGTTCTCGCCGGCTTTTTTCTTGGCGGCAACCAGGGTGTTATAGAGCCGCTCCACCTGTTCCCGTTCGCTTTTATCGACGTCGTGCAGGGCAAAGCATTGCGAGGCTTGCCCCCGTGCGCCGCCCGCGGCTGCGGCTGCGGCGGCGCTGACGCCGTACACGGGATGGTGCTGCTCCTTGTGTTCGTCCTCGGCGACGCGAACACCTTGCACCGAAAGCAGGGCATCCTGCGGACGGCGGTAGCCTTCTTCGCGAATGCGGGCTTTTTTGCGCCACAGGTCGCTGTAGACGGCGTAGCGCTGGGACATTTCGTTGTAACGGTAGCGCTGCGAGAAGCTCATGCGGCCGCCGTCGGAAAACTTGCGTATGAGCGCCACCACCTTCCATTCCACGTCGGTGGGTGGCCGCTTGGTCGGGTTGCTGAAGAAAATCTCGTACTCGATCTTCAGTCGCCTGAGCTGGGAGTCAAGAAGATTCAGTTCCTCGTCGGTGGTCACGCAAGAGTCTCCAGCTCCAGTTTAGGAGCTATGCGGCGCGGCTGCGAGGTATCTGTTGGTCACTGAAGTCGGGGGACGAAAGTAATCGAAACCAGCTCTTAGCTCTTAGCCGTTCGCTTTTAGTGCAAACCTTTTCGGAGCAGGAACCAGAACAGAGCGCTATGCAAGTCAGCCAGAGGCCCCCCGGACAGAGCATTCTGGAGGGGCTGTCCACTTCATCGCGGAACCCTGCAAAACGATTGGTAGTGAACCTCTTAGGGCCCGCCACTCAGGCTGGTTAGTTGTTCGTAGCTCAGAAAGCCGAGATTCAGGCCGTTGGGCATCAGTTGCGGGTGTCGGCCGCTACCTCTGCAGCAAGTCCACCGGCGCCGTCACATCATGCACGCGAAAATACTTTGCCAGCGCCGGATACTTGCGTGCCACGGCCTCATACATTGCGTAGGCCACATTGCGGTAAGAAACATGCCCCGCAGGCGTGGTGCGCAGCTCGGAGATGTAGACCACCTCGGCAAAGTCCATCTTGAACAGCGCCCGTTTGCGGAACGCCAAGGGAATCGCGTATTGCGAATTCTCTTCGGCTTCGGGTGTGCCGCACTGCGCCAGGTTCTCCACCGCAGTTTGCGCGCGTAGCATGACGGCCTCGAATCGAGAACGCATGCCGGCATCTTCCACGTCGAGCAGCATCTCGTAGCCGTGCTGCGTGGTGAATCCCTGCATCACCTGGATGCAGCGGCGGTGGCGATGCATGTCGCGGAAGCCGCCGGTATCCATCAGAATGTCGAAGCGGAACTGCTGCCCGGCACGGAACGCGCGCAGCATGTCGTCGTGCTGGCCGCGATGGCGCAGCCCCAGGTCGATAATCTCGCGCCGGAATCTTTCTCCGGAAACCTGCAGCGCCTGCCGCAGCTGGCGATACGAATGATGCGAATGCTCGTAAAGCAGCGTGGTCGCAATTTCGACTTCGAGCGGTTCGTCATCGAGCAAATCGACAATCGCCTTCGCGGGCGCAACCGGCTCGCTCTTCATCAACTCGTGCGCCGCCTGTCGCAATTCCCGCCGCGTTTCCATTTCGTACGGATTCGGGTCGGCATATTTCACCAGCGTCGGCGCTACGCGCACTTCATGCAGCAATTCCTGCTCGGCCCGCGCGCCCAGAGCCGGATCCACGGCGCGAATTTCTGCAACCAACTTCTCCAGAGACTCCGCCTTCACGTTGTATGCCGCCGACGTTGCCGCCTTCTTCAGTGACTCGCCCAGCTGCCGCACTTCTTTGTGCGTGTGCGAGAGCAGATGCGCCACCTGCGTCTCCAGCGTGCGCGCGTTGACGATTTCTCCCAGAGAAGTGTTCGTGGCCAGCGGCAACAGATAGCGCGTGATGTCGAAGGCCCGCGCCTTTAGCGTGCGTTCATATGTTTCCTGCTTCATGTCGGCAGGCTTGGGCGTGATCCGGATCAGGTGCTGCGCCATGTGCGCCGAGAGCGCTTCATATTCGGCGAAAAGGAAATCCAGCGTCTCGCGATAGAGTCTTCGCGCCTCGTGATCGGCACCGAAATCCGGAGTGTAATAGCCACTCTTCTTGAAATCCTGATAGCGAGTGGAGCGCTCCTGCCCGTCCCAGCGCTGCTCGTCGGCCAACTCAATCGCGGCGAGAATCGAGAGCCGCTCCACCGCCAGAGCAAGATGAGCCAGGTCGGCAATCGAGCGGTGCCCGTACTGAAAATAAAATGTGTTGAGAAATTTCTCCGCCTTCTGCGTGCTGATCTCGCGCAGCGATTCTTTCATCGACAGCGCCGACCGCGAATACTTGGCCATGGCGTAAGCCTGAATCTCCGGCTCAACCCCGTACACCGCAAAGACCTCGGTGGACGCCGCATCGGCGGGAAGCTTCATGGGAGTTGCCGGACTCTCGGCGTCAGCAGCCCGCAACGGCGACCGGTGCCCGGCTTCGGCGGCGGCATCCGATGTGGGTGAGTTCTTGGCGGAAGGCTCGGGCATAGCGATCACATTGTCACGAAAAGTCTGAGGCATGGGAGTGTTCGAATGTTACTTGGCAATGTCGCAACGCGCAATCGTTAGAGGAATGACAACGGTGGTGTAGGACGGACACTCTTGTCCGTCGCTTTTGACCTTGCTTTTGAACCTGTTTTCGAAGCCCTTTTAAGGTTTTCCGAGCCGCCGCGAGCAAAAGTCAAAATCAAAGGCGACGGACAAGAGTGTCTTTCTTACACAGTCGCGGCTTGGCGTGCAACCTTGCGTCTACACTTCTGACTAAGGTGCATCCCCTGCTCGAATCCGTCTCGCATCGGCCGTGGCCTTTACCTTCCGGCCCGTGGGTAATGAAGCAGACCTGGCACGATCTGCTCTTCGCCCACTGGCCGCTGTCCACTGCAGTCATGCGTCGCCTGGTTCCATCACAGCTGACGCTCGACACTTTCGATGGCCAATGTTGGGTGGGGGTCGTTCCCTTTCACATGAGCGGAATTCGCGCCCGCGGACTCCCGCCGTTGCCGGGCCTTTCGCGCTTTCCCGAGCTCAACGTCCGCACTTATGTGACCCAAGGCAGCAAGCCCGGCGTATATTTCTTCAGTCTCGACGCCGCCAATCTACCCGCGGTCTGGGCCGCTCGTGCGTTTTACCACCTGCCCTATTTCCACGCAGAAATGAGTTCCAGGGAGATCGGCGGCAGCATTCAGTATGCATCGCGTCGTCGACGCGGCCCTGGGGAGTTTCGCGGGCAATACCGTCCAACTGGAGAAGTCCATCTTCGCGAAAAAGGATCGCTGGAGCACTGGCTCACCGAGCGCTACTGTCTATATACGACGCATCGCGGCCAGGTCCTCAGCGGCGAGATCCATCACCTGCAATGGCCATTGCAGGACGCTGCAGCGGAATTCGAGACCAGCACCGTCGCCGCGGCTGCCGGCATAGAACTGCCCGCGAGCCCACCGTCTCTGCTGTTTGCCCGCAGGCTGGAAGTTTTCATCTGGCCGCTGAGTCCCGCCCCCTAGAAACCACCGGCGCGTATAATTCTGCGTTCTAACAGCTAGGCAACGAATAAGCGACCAATCACTCAATCGGGAGAAATTCATGTCCCTTGCAGGGCACGTGGCGCTGGTTACGGGAGCATCGCAGGGCATTGGACGGGCATGCGCGTTAAAGCTTGCCTCGGCCGGTGCCGCGGTGGCCGTGGCGGCGCGCAATCATGAAAAGCTGAACGAACTGATGAATGAAATCACTGCCTCGGGCGGCAAGGCGGCAGCCTTTCCGCTCGACGTGGGCGACGAGGAACAGATCAAGTCGACGGTCAAGGCTGCGATCGCGCAGTTTGGCAAGATCGACATCCTGGTCAACAATGCCGGAATTACCCGTGACCAACTGGTCATGCGCATGAAGCGCGCCGATTGGGACTCCGTGTTGCAGACCAACCTCACCTCCGCCTATCTCGCGACGCAGCAGGTAATCGGCTCCATGCTGAAACAGCGCTGGGGACGGATCATCAACATCACCAGCGTCTTCGGCCAGATGGGCCAGGCCGGACAAGCCAACTACGCCGCGTCGAAGGCCGGACTAATCGGGCTCACCATGGCGATCGCGCGCGAAGTGGGCTCGCGTAACATTACGTGCAACGCGGTCGCGCCCGGCTTCATCGAAACTGCCATGACGGCGGTGCTGAGCGAAGACTTCAAGCAGACTGCCGTCAAACAGATCCCGCTGGGCCGCGTGGGTTCGGTGGATGACGTGGCCGCAGCGGTAGAGTTTCTAAGCTCTGAAGGGGCGTCCTACATCACCGGCCACGTACTGAATGTGAACGGCGGCCTGCTCATGGGGTAGGAGATTTTTCAACGCTGAGTACGCGAAGGTCACACAGAGGAAATGAAAATCGAGCACTCGACTCCTCCGAATTCCTCTGTGACCTCTGTGTCCCCTGGGGTAAAGCCTTTGACTTTTGTTGAAGCCAACTCCGCACCGCAGATCGCGCAAGCGCGCGAATTGTTCCTCGAATACGCGCAATCCCTCGGATTCAGCCTCTGCTTCCAGAACTTCGACCAGGAGCTCGCCGATCTTCCCGGAGACTACGCTCCGCCTGCCGGTCGCCTGCTGCTGGCAGAGGTCGAAGGCCAACTCGCGGGCTGTGTCGCCCTGCATAAACTCGACCCGGCGATTTGTGAAATGAAGCGGCTCTACCTGCGCCCGCAGTTTCGCGGCAAGGGCCTCGGCCGCCTCCTGGCAGAAAAAATCATCGCCGAGGCCCGCCTGATCGGCTATGAATGCATGCGGCTCGATACAGTCGAGCCGGTGATGAAAGATGCGGTCGCTATGTATCGCAGATTCGGATTCAAAGACATCGCGCCCTATCGTCCAAATCCGAATGCTGGAGTGTTGTACTTGGAATTGCAACTGTGATCAGCCCGCGAAAGGAACGGCCATGAAAAAAATCGGCCTGTTGATATTTGCGATCCTCGTTGCTGTTTCCGCTTTTGCCGCCGACAGCAAGACCGTTTCCTACAAAAGCGGAGACGAAACCGTGCAGGGCACGCTCTACACGCCTGCCGGCAAAGGACCGTTCCCCGCGCTGCTTGTGATCCACGAATACTGGGGCCTCAACGACTGGGTGAAAGATCAAGCCTCGAGACTGGCCGACGAAGGCTACGTGACCCTGGCGGTCGACCTCTATCGCGGCAGGGTCGCCAGCACTCCGGACATGGCCCACGAACTTATGCGCGGCGTCCCCGAAGACCGCGCCATACGGGACCTGCACGCAGCTTTTGAATTTCTCACCACGCAGCCCAACGTGAAGAAGAACCGCATCGGCTCGATCGGTTGGTGCATGGGCGGAGGCTATTCGCTCGACGTGGCGCTTGAGGAACCAACTCTCGCCGCCGATGTGATCAACTACGGCCATCTTGCCACCGATCTCGATGCGCTCAAGAAAATCAACGCGCCCATCCTCGGCCTGTTCGGCGGCCAGGATCGCGGCATTACCCCCGACGACGTAAAAAAGTTCGGTGCGACGATGGATCAGCTGGGCAAAAAGATCGACGTCAAGATTTATGACGACGCCGGCCATGCCTTCGAAAATCCCAACAACAAGGACGGATACCGCGCCACCGACGCCGCCGACGCATGGAATCGCACCGTTGCCTTTCTCGCCGACCATCTGAAAAAATAGGCCGCACCGTACGAGCGCCACCACGCGGCGCGGGTGTCTCGCCGCCTTGCGAGACATGGGATTTTGCGTCGCCGCGTTGTTTCTGTTCGTTGTTCGAGCGTGTTGGCCCGAAGTCAGGCACTCGAAGCGAGAAACCAGAAACTAGAATCCCCCCGCCTCGCAAAGCGGTAACCAGCGCCCCATTCCGCCGGCTCGGTTTCTTTTACGCCGTATAAGCAACACAGCCAGGGAGTATGGTATTCCCCCCAATTCGGGCCATACTCATATGGCACGAATTTCCACTTGCCAGAAAGTGCCGACATGATTACTATGCACGCATCCTAAAATGCTCCCCACGATAAACATCGGCGAGACCATCCGAAACTACCGGCTCCAGAAGGGCATGTCGCAGGGCGATATCGAAAAGCGCACCGGCCTGTTGCGCTGCTACCTCTCGCGCGTGGAAAACGGCCACACCATCCCCTCGCTCGATACCTTGTCGAAGATCGCCGGCGCTATGGAAATCGCGCTCTCCCAGTTCTTTTCCGAGTCCAGCCACACCAATGGTTCCAAGGGACTGCCTCAGCTCTCCGACGACGAAGTCCGCTTCCTCAGCCAGATCCGCCGCTACGCCACCAGCCTGAACGACAGTGATCGCAAGCTCGTTCTGGCCATGGTCAAAAAAATGGCCTCGAGTACGGGGAAGTAAGCCCTCCGCTGCGTGCCGGCCGAATTCCAAAGACCACTCCGTTCGAGACGCGGCGCCCAATTCGAGATGATTTCCACTGTTTATTATTAAGATTCGCCTTTTCTTCGCTTCAATCTGTATGTATAATCCGGCCAGATCAATTTCCCATTAGTTCTGTCCTCAGTTCTGGACTTTCAAAGGAGTCACTCCCATGGCGGATGAACGCGGCAAAGCGATTGAAATGGCGTTTGCACAGATTGAGAAACAGTTCGGCAAAGGCTCGATCATGCGACTGGGGTCAAAGGAAGCGATCGTTCCGATCGCGGTGATTCCGACCGGCTCGATCTCGTTTGACGCGGCGTTGGGCGTGGGGGGCTTTCCGCGGGGCCGCGTGATTGAAGTGTTTGGGCCGGAATCGTCCGGCAAGACCACCATCACGCTGCAGGTGATTGCCGAGGCGCAAAAGACCGGCGGCATGGCGGCATTCGTCGATGCGGAGCATGCGCTCGATCCCGGCTACGCCAAGAAGCTGGGCGTGGACGTGGATAACCTGCTGGTTTCGCAGCCGGACTATGGCGAGCAGGCACTGGAGATTACCGAAACGCTGGTGCGGTCCAATGCCATCGACGTGCTGGTGGTGGATTCGGTGGCGGCGCTCGTGCCCAAGGCCGAACTCGACGGCGAAATGGGGGACAGTCACATGGGCCTGCAGGCGCGGCTGATGTCGCAGGCGCTGCGCAAACTGACGGGAACGGTTTCCAAGTCACGCACCTGCCTGATCTTCATCAATCAGATCCGCGAAAAAATTGGCGTGATGTTCGGCAATCCGGAGACCACCACCGGCGGGAAGGCGCTGAAATTTTACTCCTCGGTACGAATCGATATCCGGCGCATCGCCGCCATTAAAGATGGCGACGTGGTAACCGGATCTCGCACTCGCGTAAAAGTCGTGAAAAACAAGGTTGCGGCGCCGTTCCGCGAGGCCGAGTTCGACATTCTTTACGGGGAAGGTATTTCGCGGGAAGGCGATCTGCTCGATTTGGCCTCGAACAACAACATCGTCGAGAAATCCGGCTCATGGTACAGCTACAAGGGTGAACGCATCGGCCAGGGCCGCGAAAATGCCCGCCAGTTTCTGAAAGACAACAAAGACACCATGGCCAAGCTGGACGCGGAAGTGCGCAAGGCGCTAGGGCTGACTGTGGCCCATCCACAGCCAGCAGCGGTGGCTGCTCAAGCTCCATCCCCGCAGGGCGCCCGCGTCACGACCATGCCGACGGCGGCGGAGCCGGTGAAGGCGCCAATCGTGGCGGCGCGGCGCTGAATTCGTTGCCAACGGGCGCGGCGTTTCAAAGCGCTGCGCCCGGCTTTCTTGGCTTTCTTACTCCCCAATTGCCATCCTTGCTCCCGCCCGCATAAAATCTTAAGTTGCACCCGCTGAGAGCCTGTTCCTGTGAGGACCATTGAAC
>Ga0265760_10000375_pt1 | contig 12499 bp, 10 predicted proteins | sample NZIome_2_FD_200831 | JGI IMG/M metagenome (GOLD analysis project Ga0265760, IMG submission 200831) | Metatranscriptome of rhizosphere microbial communities from Maridalen valley, Oslo, Norway - NZI1 (Metagenome Metatranscriptome) | ecosystem: Host-associated > Plants > Roots > Rhizosphere >...
CGTCCGGTGAGAACGCGGGCGAGCTGTCGTAGTCGAGACTCGGACTCAACCAGACGATGGTTTGGTCAACGAAATCGTAGACACCGATCAGCGAGTGGCTGCCTCGATGGCTCACGAACGCCATGCGCTTGCCGTCCGGCGCCCAGGTCAGCGAGTCCACTGTTCCCTTATCGATGAGCAATGGCTGCGCGTCGCCATCGCCGCTCGCGGCCACCGTAAGAATTCTTTTCTTGTCGACAAACAGCAGCCGGCTGCCATCGGGCGAGAAGCTAGGGGAGTCTCCCGTGCCGACCTTACGCGGCACGCCGCCGGCTGTCGCAACCACCCATACTTCCTTAGGCATTGGGCCTTCCGGGGAGCTATTAACGTTGGCCGGAGCCTCGTCCTCAAGACTCTCGCCCCGTGTGAAGGCGATCGACCTCGTGTCCGGCGACCAGGCGAGTTCGCCGATATCGAAACCGTCCTCCTCTGTGTACGGTGTGATCTGGCGCGCTTTCGCGCCATGGGAGGGGTCTGCTATCCAGACATTATGGCAGCCCTTCGCGTTGAATACCCACGCCACGGCTGCGCCCGTGGGCGCGGCCAGCATGTCTGACGGAAATGGCGCCTGCATCACATCGTTGAGTGTAAAGGCCGCTGGATGGGCTGCCGCAGCCTGCGTCATGAGTAGGCCTGCGCAGGCTGCTGCTGCGCTCCAGAGCCGCAACTTTCCCAAACCGAAGTCAAGCATGTGCCTTCCCTTGGGACCATTCAGAATTTGGTATCCAATGCAACGATGATGGCGCGCTCTCAAAGCACGTCGCAACACCCCCAACTTTCGTTCCAAGCCGGCGCTAGTCGCGATCGGCGTAGGGTTAGTGAGATCCCTCGCGTTCACCAAAGGCTTACACCTCTTTGCAGACATCGACCCACCTGGCGGCGGTCAGCTCGGCAAATCGAGTCGGCGGGATTCGGATAGCTGCGTGGGTCGAGCCCCCAGCGGTCACGACCTCCTCGAAACGCCTTAGTCGAATGTCGAAGAATACGGGCAGTTCGCACGCGAGGAAGAGCGGCGTGATTGCGCCCACTGGATGACCTGTAATCACAGAGGCCTCGGATCCGGGCATCATATGGCCTTTGCCGCCCAGCTCCTCCTTGACTTTGCGGTTGTCGAGCCGTGAGTCACCGCAGGTCACGACGATGATCGCGTCCTCACCGACGCGCAGTGTCAGCGCCTTGGCGACCTGAGCGGGTAGGACTTTCCACTCGCGCGAAATGTAATCGGTCGTATGCGCCTCAGTCAGCTCGACGACCTCGAGCTCCGGCGCGTGCACGGCCAGATATTGGCGCATGATTTCCGGCGTCATGGAAATTCTCCTGACATCGCGGTGCTATCGCACGGCCACGGAATTGCGCAGACGGCCAACACCTTCGATCTCGATCTCGATCGTGTCGCCGTGGGTAACCGCCTGCGTTTTTCCGGGTGTGCCGGTAAAGATCACGTCGCCGGGCAGAAGCGTTATATATTGAGATACATAGCTCAAGAGCTTACTGGGAGAATAGACCAGCTCCTTAGTCGAGGAATCCTGCCGCAGATCGCCATTGACCCAGGTACGTAAGCGCAGGTTGGAATAATCAAGACCCGTGACGATCGCCGGGCCCATTGGACCAAAGGTATCCGAGCCCTTGGCGCGGAACCATTGAAGATCGTTCAACAGCCACTCGCGCTCGACAAGATCGTTGCAGATGGACACACCGAAGACATAATTTCTGGCGTCCCCTTCGCTCACGCCCGCCGCTTTCTTGCCGACCACAAGCGCCAGCTCTCCCTCGAAATGCACGTTGGTTGCGCCTTGCGGAAAGACAATATTCGCGCCGTCGGGAATCAGGCAACTCGGGAATTTGGCAAAGATCACTGGCTTGGACATATCGAGCGGCTTGCCGCCCGGCGTTGTGAATCCACCTTCGGCGGACGTTACGAATACCTGATGGCTCGCATAATTCAAGCCAACGGCGATCACCTTGGACGGTTCGCAGGGGACCAGCAGACGCACCTCCTCGGCGCGGAAGGTCGCCCCTGACGGGATCGCATGTTCATAGATCGAGCCTTTGAGCTCTTCGATCGTGCCATCCTTCCATAGACCATAGGCAGTACGATCCGCAATGGCGAAGCGGACGTATCTGCGAATTGCGGTTTGTGATGCCATGTTGCTGCCCCTTCCCTTCCGTCGTTGGCACTGCAGTTTCTATAGGAATTGACAAACTTAGGGGGGAGGGCGGCGACAGTCTTGAACGATTGTGCACGGAGCAAGCCACGCCACGGCCGGCACGATTGAAACGTCTTGTTCGGCCGCTAATGGAACAGCGCGAATGGGTGCGTAAACCCGTGATCCTAAGAGGCGAGGATAGTCGCCCGATCGTTTGAGATCGCTCGTCAAGGGTTGCTAAGAATGATCGGAAGTGCTGGCGAGGGCATGCGCGGGCGCAGAAAACGCTCATCCTCTCAAGTTGCCCGGCGGTCGCGGAAGGAGCACATCAAGAGCGAGCAACACCGTAAGCGGTAATCCTGCAGCGTTCTCTTTTCTTTCGCCAGGATCCGAACAATGGTTAAATTCCAACGGAGGTACGCAATGTCCCACAGGAATGTCGTCGATTGCAGGTGGGGCAAGGCTTTCGGTGGTGGATTCAATCGATGAGTGCAACACCATCTGATCTAACATGACGACAGAAGGTGATGCTAATGGTAAAAGAAGGACGTCCCGGCCTCACTGAGGAGCAGAAGGCCAAAATGTGGCGCAGATGGAAGGCTAGGTACTCCATTCGCGAGATTTGCCAGGCGCTGAAGCGTAATTCATCGCCGGTGCATCAGCAGTTGTCGATACGCGGAGGCATCGCTCCGCCCGGACGCATTCGGGCCGTTGTGCTGAAGATGGGGGGAGCGCGACGTCCAAAGGCCTCTCCGACGCCCAGATTCAGCTGATTTCCGGGCACGAAAGTAAAAAGAGCCTGGAGGTCTACCAGCATTTGTCGTTGGAATCGTCGACAAAGCCTACCAGGACGCGGTTCAGACCGTCGGGGTTTAGAGCCATGCAACTTAAGGAGATCACGTGAAACTGTTGCCCGCAGACTCGACGGGAACGACCATCCGAGGCGTGATGGCAGGCGATGTGGAATCATTGGTTGCAATTTATAACCACTACGTTACACAAACGATTATCACGTTCGAGGAAGAAATCGTCACAGGCGTCGAGATGTCCAGGCGCGTCGCCGATGTCCAGTTGGCCTTGTTGCCTTGGTTGGTTGCGGAGCGGGACAATGCGGTGGTCGGGTACGCGTATGCCACCAAATGGCGAGTGCGTCAGGCTTACCGTTTCTCAACGGAAGTTACCGTCTATGTGGCTCCTGACCTTGCGGGCAAAAGAATTGGCTCGATGCTCTATGGCCAGCTACTTTCTGCGCTCCGCGCTCGTAACATCCGCGCTGCAATGGGAGGCATCGCCCTTCCAAACGATGCCAGCGTGGCGCTTCACGAGAAGTTTGGTTTTAAGAAGGTTGCCCATTTTGAAGAAGTGGGTTTTAAATTCAATCAGTGGATCGACGTCGGGTACTGGCAGTGCAATCTGAAGGCATCGAGCCCGTAAGTATCGGACTCTTGCCGAGCGACGCCGTGGAAATATCCTTCGAGTCGCTGCTGCTGCGGCATCTCCGTTTGGCGGACCGAACCTCAAATGAGCGATACCCGTTCGGCGCGGTACGCAGATCAAGTGTTTGTATTTTGATCGCAGAGGATTTTGCATCTGGGGCAAGCGGCTCGGACGGGACGCTACGTGAGCGACTGGCGCAAGATTCGCATGCAGGTGATCGACTGGACGGCATTGACGTTATTGATCGAGGGGATGAAGGCGAGGCGCATGAAGAAACGCTTTTCGCTTCCTTCGTTGAGCAAGAAAAGACTGTAAAAGAAGCACTTTAATGCACTTATTTGTTATAATTTTACTCGTGCAGAACGTGGCCTCGAGATCTGGTCGACGTCCTGCAGCGTGTCTTCCGGCATCCAGCCCTGCCTGATCAATACGTCTCGGATTTACCGACCCTTGGGTGTCAACCCCTGGCGAGTAGCCCCAAACATTCGCCGCTATGCACTTCGAGCGTTATGCCATCGAAGGCAGTCATCTCGCCGAATCGCTTGACCAGTGTGTCAACACGCAAGGGAGGGGCACCTCAATACAGGTGCCATATCGGCGCGCTAAAAACTCCGTTTATTGAGGTGACCCCAATATGCGGCATGCTCCTCAGGGTATTCCCGCGAGTTTACAACGTGCCAGCCGAATGGTTGTCAGCGCAACTAAGAGGGGGCTCTGACGCCATCGATCTCGGAGTCGTCGGACAGCAGCATTTTGACAAAGATCGAACCGTCGGGGAGTGCAGTCTCTTCGCGAATCACGACCTGGGTTATCTTGGAGAGCCAGAAGCGTGTCGGCCCCCATTTCGGATTGCTCGACTCGGTTCGCATGACCCAGCAATCCAAGGAGCGACCGTCCGGCTCCGGGATCTTTTCCTCGCCGATTACGTTATAGGTGTAGTACTTCGGCGTGCCGCGGCCGGGGCCTGCTTCGTAAAAAGGGATGCTCACCTTAAATTCGCGCCGGAGTTTGAGCGTCTGAAATAGCTCCATGTCGGTTTCGAAGTTGAACATTGGAGTGTCGGTAACTTGCACGAAGTCTTTAGCAGAATTGTCCGGCAGGTCCACCATGCCGACCACTTGTCCCGGCAGGTAACGGAAACCGCTGACAGTAACCGTGCCATCGTCCTTCGTAACGCGGCGCTCAACGGTCAAAGGCCGAAAGGTCACTTCATCGAACCAATAGTCCGCCATCCGACTAAATTTTTGATCCCCTACGCTGTCCCAGCGCCAGGTGATATGCAGGTGGCGCCGACCGTTGCGCTCTTCAAAGCTCACCTGCCGCCGCCAGATGTCGACCGTGCTCCGCTGCTCACCGACGATCTTATAGCGCAAGTAAAGACGCGTCGACGGCCTCAGCAGGTTAAAGCGTGGAAGCGGAGCACCAACCTTCAATGTTTCCACTTCGGCGGCGGGCAGCTGCGATGTGTCCACGGCTTGTGCAATTCGGGCCGTGCCAACGCAGACGAGTGCCATGGCTATGATCTTCCACATTTCCTACACTCCTTTCAAGAGATTATAAGATGCCCGCGCACACAGAGCATACGCACTGCGGAGAACGGCAACCGCCGTTTCGTCGACGGTCGCGATGCAATACCTTGAGTCCTGCACGCTGGAGAAGGGAACGCTCGGACGAGCCGTCGGACCTCAGAGTACCCCAGCGTGCAATTCGGCATTGATTCATACATCTAGGAAAGCAACCACGCCGCGTTGTTACCGGTTACGCAACACTGGCAGCCGGATATTCCGCAACCACCACCGCCCGTGGGTTTCTCGCCGCCGCCGTTTGCGCCTCGTGTGCTTACGCTACACGGGCATCGGGCTCGCGCACTCTGGAGGCATACGCATCGATCAATGTTTGCGTCATTCTTCCCGGAATGAGCCTGTGGGAGCCGATTTGGGACACCGGCGTAATTTCGGCCGCCGTGCCACAAATGAAGCATTCGCTGAAGCTTGCAAGCTCAGCGACGGCGATACGGCGCTCAATCACGGTGATGTGGCGCTCGCCAGCAAGTGCGATAAGGGTCTGGCGGGTGATACCGTTGAGAAAGCGGTCTGCGGTCGGTGTGTGAAGGGTACCGTCCGCGATGAAAAATATGTTCGCCCCCGTGCATTCGGCTACCGAGTCCTCCCAATCGAGCATCAGGGCATCGGCACAGCCCTTGCGCTCAGCGGCGTGTTTGGAAAGGGTTGACGTGACATAAAGGCCTCCCGCCTTTGCTTGAACCGGTGCACAACGTGGGCCTGGCCGCCGGTACTCGGCGATGTCCAGGTGGATGCCCTTCATCTTTGTTTGCGGGTCGAACATCGAGGGCCACGCCCAAGCGGCCACTGCGACGTGGATGCGCGAGATTTGCGCGCCAAGCGCCATCATCTCGCTGCCCCGCCAGGCGAAGGAGCGAATGTACTTCTCCCCGCCACCCGCTAGTTCGAGGATCTGCGATTTGGCGGCCTCGAGCTCCTCAAGGGAGTAAGGAATGCGAATATCGAGAAGCTCTGCCGAGTGCAGTAAGCGTTGCGAGTGGTCTTTTGAGCGAAAGATGCGGCCTTCGTAGGCGCGCTCGCCATCGAAAACGCACGACCCGTAGTGCAGGCCATGGGTCAGTACATGGACACGCGCTTCTCGCCACGGGACACATGAACCGTTCAGCCAAATGAAGCCGTCGCGATCGTCAAAACCGGATAATGTCATGTGCTCAAAGCCAGATAATGTCATGTGGTGGATGAATCCGGGGCGGCTGGCCTGTCCAGCGCGGGAGGGTTACCCTACGGAACGTGAACACGACTGTTGCGCAATATCCAGCCCGCGATCTTGAAGGTTTGTGCAACTTGGCGTACTTGCGCCACGGGGTTGATCGGCTCATTCCTGGCAGAGGAAGCGAGGGCATAGAGCGGCTGGAGGTGCAGCTGAAGGCACAGGCCTTCAGTCTGCACCGGCATGACACCTATGCAATTGGTCTCACCCTCGCGGGTGTACAGACCTTCCGCTATCGGGGCGTGCGGCGAAATTCCTTGCCTGGCCAGTGCCACATACTGCATCCCGACGAGGCGCACGACGGTGCCCCAGGCACGGAGGACGGATTCCGGTATCGGATGCTTTATCTCGATCCGGTGTTGGTGCAGCAGGCCTTGGGGGGCAAATCGTTGCCGTTTGTCTCCGAACCCATCGTGTCGTTCTCTGCGCGGCGCCTGATTTGCTTCGAGCGCCTGTGGGACCTTGACGACGAAATCGATGAACTCGGCAGAACTGATGTCGTTGTGCTTGCCCTCGAGGCTTTGATGGCCGCCAGCGGGGGGACCCCCGTCTCTGTCCGGCTATCGATGGAGGGACTTAACCGTGCGCGCGAGTTGATCGCTGCCGATCCCACCGAACGCCACAGTCTCGATACGCTCGAGAAGGTCGCGAATCTGGATCGCTGGACCTTGGCGCGCCAATTTCGCGCCGCTTTTGGCACGAGCCCGAGTCGATACCGCACCATGCGCCAACTGAATCTCGCACGTCGCCTGATGCTCAGCGGCATACCCCTTGTGGAGGCCTCGCTCCGAGCAGGGTTCGCCGATCAGAGCCACATGGCCCGCCAATTCAAGAGTGCTTTCGGGTTGGCACCCGGCCGCTGGGCTAAGGCTGCGGTGCGCGCGTAATGGAGCAGCTTTCCGCGCGCCATACTCCCTGGAGGCGTTCGGGAGCGCAATTCGGAATTTGCCTTCCTTCGTCGCGTTGATCGCTGCTGTGGCAGACACGGCGGCGAAGGCTCACGAAAACCATGTGCGGCGGTCCTGCCGAAAGCGCTGTAGCAGAAAGTTGACCACGGCGTGCACGCGCGCATTGCGGTTGATCTCCTCATAGGACAGGAGCCACAGCGGCGCCCGGATGGCGCCTTCTATCGGCAGACACGTGAGGTCTGAGGCGACCAGACGGTAGAAGTTCGGGAATAGACCGATACCGTGGCCCGCACGCACGGCGGCGAGGAAGCTTCCCGTCGTATTGAGTCGGAAGACGGCTGCGGTCGTTGGGCAAGGAAGGCGCGCCAGCCTTCCATGCTCGCGGACCGGACTTAGACCGCTTCCGATAGCGGACTCCACAACCGCCGATCCCACAGTATCCGTCTGGGTTTTCGGCCAGATACTGCGTGCTGTCACGCCTGCCTCAATGGTGCAGGCACCAGCGTCAGCCAACCCCTTTGGTCGACGCCTGCCCTATCGAATTCCAAGGAGCATTTCCTGGATTGCTTAGTCGCGGCGCTCGAAATGCGCCGGACCACAAAAGATGACGGCATTACCGCTTACTTCGCAAGCCCCCAAACACACTGGTTCATAATGCAAGTGTCCAGGTCATTCTGCCTGTCACAAAACGTGAAATAAGCACTTCTCTGCGTGTGTTTAGACCTACGTTCAGCACATCCGGGTTCTCAGCAGCCCATGACGAGAGATCTCAAAACGACCGGGCGGGTATTCCGCCTCCTTGGGTCACGGGTTTACGCACCCATTCACGCTGTTCCATGAGCGGCCGAACAAGACGTTTCAATCGTATGCGTCGTGGCGCGGCTTGCTCCATGCACAATCGTTCTAGCCGCCGCCCCACTCTGCCCTAAGATCTGTATCCAAACTAGCGTGCCTACAAGGACAAGTTCCTCGATCCGGAAGATCTTGGCCAATCCGCTGCTCTTCGCGGGAACCAGTCCGCGCCCGGTAGGCTCTATCTATGCGAACGCGTCCACCTCAAGGAAGTCCCTATGTTTCAGCTCTTGATGATTGCCGTACTATTAGCGGCCGGCGTCGTTCGCGCTGCAACCCCCACAGATGCTCCCAAGGTCGTTTTCAATGAGAGAAGTTCCTCGTCAGGGTGGATCAACTTTAAGCCCGATAAAGCTTCCGGCATTTTCTTCCCCGCCAGCGTCAATGGCCGCGATGTGCTGGTATTCCTCTATGGTGGTCCCACCAGCCTCGATAAAGGCTTTGCAGCCTCGGTCGGATTGTCGGCGATACCGGGTAGCAATCAGGACGCCCCGAAGATCGGCAGCGTGACGATCGCTGCCGGAAATCTGACCCTGTCCGACCTGACAGCCGCGGCGATCGACGTGCCGCCGCTGTTCGCCGAGATCACGGGTCGACCGGTGCCGCTGTTTCTGGGAGAGGAAGTGTTTAATCGAATGGTAGTGGACATCGACTATGCTCACCATCGGCTGGCGTTCCGTGACACTGCCAAAGTCAGCAAGGCACCTCGTGCAGTAGAAGTACCGGTGATTGAACTTGATGGCGAACGCGTGGTCCCGCTGTCGATCAATGGCGCCCCACCGGTCCAGTTCGAACTGGAACTCGGTAATGTCAGCGGGCCCTTGCTGGTGATCCCCTCCTATGCTCAAGCCCACAAGCTTTTGGATGGTCACCCCACCTCGCAGCGGCTCTCCGGCAAGTTTGTCGAGCCGGTGGTGACACTGGATCACCTAATTTTCGCTGGAGTTGATTTTCCCAAGGTGCCGATTGCGCTCGTCCCAACTGAGGCGTTGCCGCCCGCTTCGATTGCGGGTGGCGTGGGCCTTCCCCTCCTGTCGCACTTTCGTTTGATCATCGACTATCCGAACAACCGGCTTTTCGCGATCCCCGACGCAGGAACTCCAAAGCGGCCGTTCATCAAGGATCGACTGGGTCTGGTCGCCTCTAGGGAGGGAGACAAGCTGCGTGTGACTTTCGTCGCGCCGGCCAGTCCGGCCGAGGCTGCGGGATTCAAGAAGGATGAGATGATTGCAGCGCTTAACGGCAAGCCGGTTGCGGTTCAACCAGATCTCAGCATCCTCACATTACGCTTTGCAGATCCGGGGACTCGTTTCAAAATTACAATGGCGGACGGCCAAGTGCGGCAAATCCGGGCGACGGATTTCTTCTGATGACGCAGACGAGACACGTGAGGTCCAAGGCGACCAGACGGTAGAAGTTCGGGAATAGACTGATACCGTGGCCCGGACGCACGGCGGCGAGGAAGCTTCCCGTCGTATTGAGTCGGAAGACGACTGCGATCGTTGGGCGAGAAAGGCGTGCCAGCCCTCCAAGCTCGCAAGATACGGCGCCATCGACTATCTGATGAAACCCTCTGATGGTGAGCGCTTTGCGAAGGCCTTGGCACGCGCTAAGGCCGCTCTCTAATCGTTGGCCGAAACGCGGACGACATTAAGACGGATGAGTTACGCGCAGCGACGCTGGAGCCGAGAACTGCTGGTCAGAGAAGACAACCGGATTTCGCAACAGACGCCGTCCATTTTTGGTGGGATCTTGGCCAAGCTGATGGTTGCGATCAATCCATTGCAGATGATACGCCTCCCAGTTCAGTCCTCGGACGTGAGGGGTTCGCTTTTCTGTTCCTGGTAGCTTCGTGCCACCGCGGGGCCCACAAAATTGTTCTTGAAGCTGTAGCGGCACAAGTCCTCGAATTCTCGACCACCACAGAACTCCTGCGTCGCATCCTCGAGGGTCACTCGTCTCTGTGTGTCCTCGAGCGAGAGTCCCGCCTTGATCGCCGCGGCAACCTGCGTGTGCAGCGACTCGAGCAATTGCGTCAAGCGCGTCAGGTAAGAATTGTCGTGCTCGACCGCGCCATGTCCGGGTACGATGATTTGCGCGTTCATGGCGAGCAGCTTGTGCAGCGTCGCCAACCATTCACCATAGAATGAGCCACCACCGTACGGAAATGGGTTCACGACCAAATCACCGGCGGCGAGAACCTTGGCATCCGGCACAAACACCACCGCATCGCCGCCTGTATTGCCGCGTCCTAAAAACCGAATCTGAACCAATCGCTTCCCGAGATATATGTCCAGGCTGTCCGAGAAGATGACGTTTGGATAGATCGGCGTGACGCCGGCTAGCTCCTTTCCCAATCCTTGGAGTTGGATCTTGGCGATTTCCGCATAGTGCACCTCGCTCGGCAGAAGGGCTCTACCGTCGGCGTGGGTTCCTCGAGCTATCGCCTTGTCGATTGCGGCGATTGACTGGCTTGCGTATTCAGGGGCTATGTAATACGCGTGCGATTGCGCGAGGGTCCGCGTATTCGCAGTCGCGATGATCGACACGCCTGGGTAAGTGCGTACGAACTCCGCGTTCCCGGTCCAGTGATCCGTATGCCAGTGCGTCGTCACGATATAGCGCACCGGAAGCGCTGTAAGCTCACGGATCTTCGCGATTTCGGCCCGCGCCAGAGACGGAAATTCCCCCGTATCAACCACCAAGACGGAGTCATCACCGATGACCACGAGCGAATTGCCGGATACCAGCGGCGTGAGGCCGATGGGAGAGATAAACGCGTAGAGTCCTTCACCCAACTTTTCCCAGGTGTGAGATTGGGGATCCTCGGGAAACGCCGGCGGTTTCGTTGCTGCAATACCGTTGGCGGAAACAAGGGCAATGAGCACCGCCGCCCATCGCTTGAAATACGTTGCTGAATATCCCGGCATGTTGCCCCCTCGTTAAGTATGGACAGTCGTTATGGTTATCGGGGCCTCTACAAGTCCCTCTCGCGCCGCCTCAGTTTCTGGATTTCGGCGGCCATGTTAGGTTCAGAAAGCCCTCGGCACACTGAGCTAAATGGATAGGCTTGGCCTCCCTTACGGCAGATATTCCTTGGGCAGCGGCGCAGCGGCCGACTCGGCCTGCACCATGATGCCCGTAACTCGCCAGCCGCCGGCTTCTTTGATTGCTTGAATGCTGTTGATGCCGCGAGCGACTTGCTTGCCGTCGCTGTGCAGCGCGTAGCTGCTCCATAAGTGCGCGATGTTGCCGTAGCGCTCAATGTGAAACTTCAGTTGCTTCTCTTCGAGCATGGTGTGGCCGCGGGCTTTGACGCGGGCGATCCAATCGTCCAAGGTCTCGAGCCTATAGCTTGGCGTCCCGTCCGCGCCGAGTGAAACGAACATCATGCGCTCTTCGGGTATTAACAGGGCCTTCATGCAGGCTCGATCCTTGTCCGCGGGTCCGCTGAATGCCGCATCGAACGCGGCGGGAATGCCCTCGGGTTCCGAAGGTAACGCACAGCCGGCATCCGGCGCCTGCGCCATCGAACTTCCGGCGAGCGCGCCGGCCAGAATCGTCGCTGAAATCAGTGTCCGCAGCATTTTTTCTCCTTCGTGAATAGGAATCACTTCAAGAACCAGATCGTTACGTCAGTGATCGATAAACTTTTGATTCCACTCGGGTGCACCCGGAATGGAGCGGTCTGGTCGTCCTGGGCGACTTACGACTCAAGCGCGGTCGGCGGCACCTCGATTTCGCCGCTTGCGATGTAGGCCGTCGCACCACCAACGCTGACAGAGGTCACGACGCTTCCGCGCTTACGCGCTTCCGCTTCGATTTCGCTTCGGCGTCCCATCAAGACCCCTTGCTGGATCGAAAGGCGATAGGCCGTCCCGCCAAAATCGGGCTTCGATGCCATGGCCCCGACGAGGGCAGCACAAGCGCTGCCTGTTGCGGGATCTTCTCCGACGCCCAGCGCGGGCGCACACATGCGAGCGTAGAGCTTGCCGCCATCCCGTAGATTTCCTGCAAAGAAGAAGACGCGGGGAGACCACGTTCGCGAAAGCGTGGCCGCCCAGGCAGCCCGATTGATCGCCGCCCGATCGACGACCTCGTTCGAGCTCAGTTGCGCAAAACAGAATGGAACGCCGACACCCGCGAAAAAGACTTGGCTCACTTCGGCGGGCTCGATGGATAGGACGGCGGCGAGATCAGTCGGAGACGGTGCGCCGCTCGGTGCCTCGATCTTCCCCGATAATGTAAGCGTGCCGTGGAACCCCCCGTTTCGCTGAGCGACGTCAACCGTCACGGGACCGATATTCTCCTCCAGAATGAGCC
>Ga0265760_10000377_pt1 | contig 12467 bp, 10 predicted proteins | sample NZIome_2_FD_200831 | JGI IMG/M metagenome (GOLD analysis project Ga0265760, IMG submission 200831) | Metatranscriptome of rhizosphere microbial communities from Maridalen valley, Oslo, Norway - NZI1 (Metagenome Metatranscriptome) | ecosystem: Host-associated > Plants > Roots > Rhizosphere >...
CGCGCCCGTGAATTGGCGAAATGGCTCCACCACGAATAGTGGCCATTGCCCTGCGTGAACAAGCGGAATGTATCGACGAAACCGGCGTCGATAAAAGCCTGAAATCCCGCGCGCTCCTCATCCGTGAATCCCTTCTTGCCGCGATTCGGTTTCGGATTCGCAAGATCAAGCTCGGTGTGCGCGACATTCAGGTCGCCGCAAAATATGACGGGCTTGGTTTTTTCCAGCTGTTTGCAATACGCGAGGAACGCAGGATCCCAATGCTTGTGCCGCAAAGCGAGCCTGCTCAAATCGTCCTTGGCATTCGGCGTATATACGGTGACAACAAAGAACTTGGCGAGCTCCGCCGTGATGACGCGGCCTTCCTCGGCACTGTCGCGCTTGAGCTCGTCGGCGAAGCTGAAGCGCTTGGCGAATTCGCTGGGAAAACCGTTGATGATCTTCAGCGGATCCTGCTTGGAGAATATCGCGGTTCCCGAATAGCCCTTCTTGAGCGCGGAGTTCCAATACTCGCGGTAATCGGGCAACTCGATTTCAATCTGGCCACGTTCAGCCTTGGTCTCCTGCAAGCAGAGGATATCGGGCTTATGCGCCTCGAGAAATTTGAGAAACAAGCCCTTCTTGTGTACGGCGCGAATGCCGTTGACGTTCCACGAATAGATTTTCATTTTTGTCCGGTTGCGCGCCATCCGGCGCCCTATACCTTAAAACGGGCGATTCGGCGGCCCCCTTGAGGCCTGATCATGCCATTTGCGTGCTCGCTTAGACATAATAAAGCTCGCAAAGCCGTGTTCCCGCACACTATGTGCAATACGGTATTGACAATCATTCGCATTCGCGTTCACAATAACGCCATGATCGTTTGTGTATGCAAAGCCGTTTCAGAGCGTCAAATCCGCGCCGCCGTCAAGGGCGGGGCTACCTCATTGCGCGACCTGACGCGCGAGCTGGGGATCGGAACCTGCTGCGGCAAGTGCTTGCCCGAGGCAAAATCTGCGCTGACTACTTCGCTCAAAGCATGCGATTCAGGCCGGCACGGCCTTTTCTCCCCTGCCGCCACTGAATTCGCGGTCTAGTGCCCACGCGCCCTGGACAGGCGCCTCTAGCAATTGATTCCTTGAGTCTCGAGTTCCGGCTTACAATCCGGCGCTAAGCTCATGCGCAATCGGATAAGGGGACCATAGTGCAAGGCGACGCTAAAGTATTGAAATTCCTCAATCAAGCGCTGAAGAACGAGCTCACCTCGATCAATCAATACTTCCTGCACGCGCGCATGCTCGACAACTGGGGTATGAAGCGCCTCGGCAAGCTGGAGTACGAAGAATCCATCGATGAGATGAAACATGCCGACCGTTTGGTCAAGCGCATCCTGTTTCTGGATGGACTGCCGAACCTGCAGGATCTGGGCAAGCTGTTCATCGGCGAGGATGTGCAGGAAATCCTGCAGTGCGATCTGCGCCGGGAGATGGAAGCGCATCCCATGTACACCACGGCCATCGCGCACTGCGAGACCGTCAAGGATTTCGTGACTCGCGATTTGCTCGTTCACATCCAGAAGAGCGAAGAAGAGCACATCGACTTCATCGAAGAGCAGCTTGAATTGATCGACAAGATGGGACTGCCGAACTATGTGCAAAGCGCAGCCGGCGAATTAGAAGAAGGCAATTCCGGATAAATCTCGAATATTGCAGGAGCACCGGCCATGATAAAAAAAATACTCATTGGTCTCATCGCTCTGGTGGTCGTTCTCGCTGTCATCGGCTTGATCTTGCCGCGCCATGTGGTGGTGAAACGTTTCGTGACGATCAATCGACCCGCAAGTCTGGTTTACGCCACGGTAAATTCTTTCGTGCTGTTCCCCAAATGGTCGCCGTGGCAGGAGCTGGATCCCAACATGAGTCAGACCACGGAAGGACCGCGCGACGGCGTGGGCGCGAAACTGGTCTGGAAGGGCAACGACAAGGTGGGCTCCGGAACACAGCTGATCACCGCCTCGACCACCGGTCAATCGGTCGCGAGCGATCTGGATTTTGGCGACATGGGCACGGCGAAATCCTTGGTGACGCTGACACCGGACGGCAACATGACGCGCGCGACCTGGACGGTCGATGTCGACATGGGCGCCAACCCTATCGGCCACTACATCGGCTTGACGATGGATGGAATGCTTGGCAAGGATTTCGCCTCAGGCCTCGCCAAGCTCAAGAACTTGGTGGAGAGCATGCCGAACACGGACATCGCGGGATTCAGCGCCGAACCGGTGCAGCTCACGGCGACCCCGATCTTGGTCGTGACCGAGACCGCGCCGCTCGACGCAATCTCCAAGGCTTACGGCGATGCCTTTGGGCAAATTGTGAAATACATGGCCAAGTACAAGCTTCACCAAGCCGGCGCGCCGCTTGGCATCGATGGCGAGATGACGCCCGGCAGCTACAAGTTCGACGCAGGCATCCCGGTCGATCGCGGCGATGTCGTGAGCGCCGATGGAGTCCGCGCGGTTCAAAGCTACGCCGGCAAGGCGCTCAAAGCGACGCATGTAGGCGCCTACGATGGCTTGGGCAAGACTCACGATCAGCTGCTGGCCTATATTGCGGCGCATGGCTACACCGCAAAAGGGCCGATTGTTTCTTGGTTCGTCGATGATCCCGGCAACACGCCGGTGGAGAAATTACGGACGGAGATGTACGCGCCGATTGAGTGACGGCCCAGTGATTTTGATTGGCTGGTGTAGCGCGACGGGCCAATCAATATCACATGCTGCGAAACCGGTCCTCCAGCACCGTGAGATTTAGCGTCCCGCATGAAGTGCCTAGATACTAGATCCGAGTGCCGCTGAAACTCGCACTTCCCAACATATGCCGGGCCGCACCGCTGATGCGATCCTCATCGACGATCGCCGTGAATTTGAAGTTCAGGCGCATGGGCTTGGTGATCTTTGCCTGCCAGCTAAGCTTGTTGCCCTCGACCTTGCCGTCGCTGATGGCGACGTGGTGATCGGCATCTGACAGCGAACCAGTGAGGGTCTTGCCGCTGACAAGCAATTCGAGCACGCCCGATTTCTCGCCCATCGGCGTGTTGATCATGATTTTCCATTTGCCCTGCACCATGCGCTAGCCTCGAGCCGCCCGCCTACGCGCAGGCGTGGGGATGTCGCGGACAGGCACCGCTGCGCGGACATATGACGCTCGCCTTGGCGCCGAGCGCATCCGCAATCCAAGAGATATTCAGCACCTGCGAGGCTGCGCGAATTGCGCTGGATGCGGCCGGCGGAATAGCGCCATCGCCTCCGCCTCGCCGGCAGGAATCGGCGACGGCCGCGATAATTTCCTCGCCGTCAAATCCTTGCGCATCCAGCGCCGGCAGCAGGTCCACGCCGACGGATAGTACATGCAGCTCGTCCAAGGCATCGCGGGTCAGCAGCGAATGACAGCAATACAGGCGTGCGCGCTTGCCGTCTTGCATGACTGAAATCTGCGATTTTGGCGCCTGCACCGACGGCGCATCCGGCGTCTGCAGCAGCCGAAATACGGCCCAACGCGGGCAGGGATCGGAAACCAAGCTCATGTTGCCCCAGGGCAGCGGAATGCCGTTGCCGCGGTACACCGCGCGCAGGTAGCCGGGCGGATAGGCATCGAAGAAATGCCAATGCCGATAAGGAGACACGGCCGTCATGCGCCGCATCACCAGCGCCGGTGTCACGCCGACCTTGTGGCAGGCGTCGACGTTGTGAAATTCGCGAATCAAGAATCGGCGGAACGGAATCCGTGGACAGAGCAGCGCGCCGGCAAAAAAACTGCACTCGAAATCCCGCCATGCGTACAGCACGTCCTGTGCACCCATGCCGCCCACGGAACCCGGCGATTCGCCATCGCCGATTTGTGCCGCGTTGTGCGGGGAAATCATACCGTCGCCATTGTGAAGAATCTTGTGGCCGACGAAGAATGCCAGTTCGTACTTCAGCCGTTCTTCTTGACCGCGCAAGCGCTTATTGATGAGCACGGTTGCCGGCGCCTCGAATCGGGAACGCACCAGCGCGCCGCTGGGCTTGCGGCCATCGCCGTCGAACCATTTGATCTGCAAACCATGGCGCTCGCAGATCGCCATGACGGCGTCCAACGTCAGGGGCATCTGCCGATTGCCGCACTCCTCTGCCGCGCGCTCAATATCGGGAAAATTATTGTGGCGAGTCTCCTGCCAGACCCGAATGAGCAACTGCGCGAATTGCCGGCCGGTGGTGCCGGTCTGCGACAGCAGCTCGGGCAAAGCGTTCTGCAGCAACTCGTGCGAGAACAAGAACGCCGGCTCCAACGGCATCGCCTCCAGGCCCCCCCGGTGGCGCGGCGTAGGGGAGGCCTCCACCGCGGTGTTCTCGTCCAAGAACCAGCGCGAATCCTTGCTGAAAATTCCCGCAAGCATCTCCAGCATTTCCGCCGAGGGCATGCGCTTGCCGGTTTCCACCATGCTCAAGTAGGACACCGACGGGGCGGCGCCCGCATCGATTTGCACGCAGCGCGCCGACAGCTCATCCAGGGTCAGGCCATTGCGCTTGCGCAGCGAGCGCAGCTTTGCCCCGAGAAAGTGGCCCTGTCTGATCAGGCTCGCCATCGCTGCCCCCGGGTGAAATTCCACCCTTTTGTGAAATTCACACTGTTAAATTTCTAATGTGTAAATCCGCGCTTTAAACACTCTAAGCTGGCGCCATCCCCTAAGCAAGACTTTAAGGAGAATTGACTTGAACGCACATGTGAACAGCCGCTGGCAAGGTGTGGAACGTCCCTACAGCGAGGCCGAAGTGGCGCGCCTGCGCGGTTCCGTCAAAATCGAGTACTCGCTGGCGCGGCTGGGCGCCGAGAAATTCTGGCGCCTATTGCACAGCGAACCCGTGGTTGCGGGCCTGGGGTGCATGACCGGCAATCAGGCCATTCAAACGGTGCAGGCGGGCCTTAAAGCCATCTACTGCTCAGGATGGCAGGTAGCGGGCGACGCCAACTCAGCGGGCGAGGTGTATCCCGATCAAAGCCTCTATCCGGTCGATTCGGTGCCGAAAATGGTCGAGCGCATCAACAACGCGTTGCTGCGCACCGATCAAATTCATCACTTGGATGGCAAGTCGGACATTGACTGGCTGGCTCCCATCATTGCCGATGCCGAGGCGGGCTTCGGCGGCAACCTCAACGCGTTCGAACTGACCAAGGCGCTCATCCGCGCAGGCGCGGCCGCCGTGCATTTTGAAGATCAACTGTCATCCGCCAAAAAGTGCGGGCACCTCGGCGGCAAGGTGTTGGTTTCGACCGCCGAAGCCATCAACAAGCTGGTGGCCGCGCGTCTCGCGGCCGACGTCATGGGTGTACCCACGGTAATCATCGCGCGTACCGACGCGGACGCGGCAGATCTGCTGCTGACCGACCATGATCCGCGCGACAAAGCGTTTGTCACGGGGCAGCGCTCCAACGAAGGATTCTTCTATGTGCGGGCCGGCATCGAGCAGGCGATCGCCCGCGGCCTGGCATACGCGCCGTACTGCGATCTGATCTGGTGCGAGACCTCGAAGCCGGACATGAACGAAGCCCGACGCTTCGCCGCTGCCATACACGCCAAATTTCCGGGCAAGCTGCTGGCGTATAACTGCTCGCCGTCCTTTAACTGGGCTGCAAAACTCAACGCCGCGGCGATGAAGAAGTGGCGCGAGGAATTGGCGGCGCTCGGTTACCGTTTCCAATTCATCACCCTTGCGGGTTGGCATGCGCTGAACCTGTCGATGTTCGAATTGGCCTCGGCGTACAACGCCGACGGCATGTTGGGCTATTCCCATCTGCAGCAACGCGAGTTCAGCCAGGAAGCGTCGGGTTATCGAGCCACCAAGCACCAAGCATTCGTCGGCACCGGCTACTTCGATGCGGTGCAGACCGCGATCAGCGCCTCAAGTTCGACCGTTGCGATGGCGGGCAGCACCGAGACCGAGCAGTTCCACGTGAGTGCGCCCGAGCGCGTAGTGGCGTAGCGCGTGGCGGCGGAGGCCAACATCGCCTTGCGCACGGATCTCGCCGCCGATTTGGCGGCGCAGATCGCCGAACATTTTCGCCTTTATAACGAGGAGTTCGGCCGCATCACGCGGCGCGCCGCAAGAAATTTTCTTGCCGAGGACTGGCATGCGGCGCAAGTCGATTCCGTCGCGCGAATCGAGCTGTATGAGCTTAGAGTCGCAAGGTGCGTCGCTGTCGTTGGCGGCCAGCTGCAGCAGCGGCGCACCGACGTGCCGCTCTGGGTCGACATCAAGCGTGCCTTCGAAACACTGGTCGCGCGCCGTCCGGACAGCGATTTTTATCACACGTTTTTTAATTCCGTCACGCGCGATCTGTTCGGCACGGTCGGCGTCAACCAGGAGGTCGAGTTCTGCGCCACGACCGCCGGCCGCGCTTCCGGGTCGGTGCCGATCAGGGTCTACCGAGTGGGCGGATCTTTGCCGGCGGCGGTAACCGAAATTCTCATCGACCTGCCCTTCAGTGCCGCGATCGGCAATACGGAAGCCGCTGTACATCACATCAGCGCGGAAATCGGCCGCTATTTCGCGACCGGGCGGCTCAGCGGCGCGCCCGAGTCCATCGAGTTGATCGAGCCGGTGTTCTATCGCGGCATGCAGGCCTTCGCGGTCGGCCGCGTGATCGGCGATGGCGTCATCACGCCGCTGATGCTCGCCTTCACCATCCTGCAAGGAGCGGTGCAAGTCGACGCGGTGATGCTGTCGCGCGCCGAAGTAGGATCGTTGTTTGGTTATGCGCGCAGCTACTTTCACGTGGACCTGCCCGTGGTCAGCGCCGCGATCACGCTGTTGCGCTCTTTCATGCCGCGCAAATCCGTCGATGAACTCTATACCGTGCTCGGCCGCGCCAAGCAGGGCAAGACAGAGCGTTACTTCGCCCTGCAGCGTCACATGGAGAAGTCGATCGACAGTTTCGTGCATGCACCCGGTGATCGTGGCCTGGTGATGATTGTATTTACCCTGCCCTCGCACGATCTGGTCTTTAAAGTCATTCGCGACAAATTCGGCCCGCCAAAAACGACCACCCGTGCGGACGTGATCGACCGCTATGAATTCGTGTTCCGGCATGATCGGGCCGGCCGCTTGGTCGACGCACAGGAATTCAAGCGCCTGCGGCTGCCTCGAGCGCGCTTCATGCCGGATGTGGCGGAGGAGTTGCTGCACGAAGCCAGCGAAAGCTGCCGAGTTGAGGGTGAAGACCTGATCGTCGAGCACTGCTATATCGAGCGGCGTTTGCGGCCGCTCAATCTGTTTCTGCGCGAGGCCGAACCGGCCGCCGCCGAATCGGCAATCATCGATTACGGCAATGCGCTGCGCGATCTGGCGGCGAGCAATGTGTTTCCCGGCGATCTGCTCCTGAAGAATTTCGGTGTTACCAGCCACGGCCGCGTCATTTTTTATGACTACGATGAGATAGGCTTGGTGTCCGACTGTGTTTTTCGCGACTTACCCCGCGCGCGCAACGAGGAGGAGGAACTGAGCGCCGAGCCCTGGTTTCATTGCGGGCCGCGGGACATCTTTCCCGAGCAGTGGTTGCAGTTTCTCTCCATACCGGCAGCCTTGAGCGAAGTATTCGTCCGCCAGCATGGCTGCCTCTTGACCGCGGCCTGGTGGCGCGCGCAAGCGTCGCTGGCGCCGGCGGCAGCTTCGGCGTTGACCGCTGCGGCATTGAAAGTTCAATCGTCGAATGCCGCGTAGACCAAATCGCGGAACAAGGTGCGAAAGTAGTCACGCTGACCCGGCGCCTGAATCATCATGATCGCAAATAACTGCTCGGCCGGATCAACCCAGAATGTCGTGCCGGCGAGGCCTCCCCAAAAATATTGGCCCACTGAACCTGGCACGTGAGCAATTCCGGGCTGCAGCCGAATGGCAAAGCCAAGGCCGAAACCATAGCCCGGCAACAATAGATCGGGTGCGCCGGTGATGGGACCCAGATGATCGGCCGTCATGAGCTCAACGGTCTTGCGGCTTAAGTAGCGCACGCCGTCGAGTCGGCCCATATTCAACATCATCTGCAAGAAGCGCGCGTAGTCGGCCGCCGTGGAGGCCAACCCGCCGCCGCCCGATTCAAACTTCGGGGCACTCTTGACATTGACCAGCTGCACACCGGTTCCCGTGTCCGGATCCTTCGCAAAGGCTTCCGCCAGGCGTGGCTGCCGGGGCTCAGGCACATGGAATGCCGTATCAACCATTCCCAGCGGAGCGAAAAGCCGCTGCTGCAGGAACTGTCCGAGCGACATCCCCGACAACACCTCCACGAGTCGGCCGACCACATCGGTCGAGCGGCTGTACTCCCACTTCGTGCCCGGCTGGTGCAGCAGCGGCAGCTTGCTTAAGCTGGTCACTTGATCGGCGCTGCTTTGATCACGGCTGTAGATGCGCGCGGCGTTATACATCTTGTGAACCGGACCGTTGCCGCGAAACTCATAGGTCAGGCCTGAGGTATGGCGCAGTAAATCTTGAATGGTGATTGCACGTTCCGCGTCCACCTGCTTGAGGTCCGCGCCCTCCACGACCGCGACTTTGACACTGCCCAGTTCGGGAAGAAATTTGGCGATTGGGTCGCTCAGCAGGAATCGTCCTTCCTCCCACAGCATCATCGCGGCAGCCGAGACGATGGGTTTGGTCATCGAATAAATGCGAAAGATGCTGTCCCGCGCCATTGGCGCGCCGCTCACAGGATCACGCTGGCCAAAACTCTCGTGGTAGGCGAGCTGGCCGCGGCGCGCGATGAGTGCCACCGCTCCCGGGACGCGCCCGCGTTGCACCTCGTTCTGCATCACCCTGCCCAGGCGCGCCAGGCCGGCGCTGGAAAGTCCGATGTCTTCGGGCGTAGCGTGCGGCAGGGGAAATGTGCTCATGAAGTATCCTGAGTAGTCGCTTAAGTATGGCGCTTCATTATAATTGAGCGGCCCATTAGTTGCCTTGCGAGCGCCCATGAAGCTCTACAACGAACACAATCCCGCGCCCAATCCGCGCCGCGTGCGGATTTTTCTGGCCGAAAAAGGCATCAGCATGCCTTTTGTGCACGTGCCGATGCGGCAAGGCGCGCATAAGAGCACGGAGTTCATGGCAAAGAACTCACTGGGGCAGGTGCCCGTGCTGGAGCTTGACGACGGCTCGACCTTATCGGAGAGCATTGCCATTTGCCGCTATTTGGAGGAGCTGCATCCAACACCTGCGCTATTCGGCACTGATGCCTGGCAACGCGCTCAGGTGGAAATGTGGACGCGCCGCATCGAGTTCGCGTTGCTGAGCCGCATCGGCGCGGTGTGGGTCAACACGCACAAATACACGGCGCACCTCGGCACTCAGTACAAGGATTATGGCGAGGCCAGCCGCGTCAGATCGATCAAGGCCCTGCACTGGCTCAACGATGAATTACAAGAGCGCGAGTTTTTGGCGACCGATTATTTCTCGATGGCGGATATTGTCGCGCTGACCACCCTGGACTTTGCCACCTTCATCGGCATCGAAACGCCGGCCGAGCTTACGCATTTGCGCGCCTGGCATGCGCGAGTGTCGGCACGCCCGAGTGCGGCAGCCTAAAATGAACCGTTTATAAAAGGACGGCAGGTTATTCACCTGCCGTCCGAATCATCACCAGTTTTTATGCAAGCTTCCGCCCTACGGATTGCTCGGCGTGCCCGGCGCGCCGGCCGCTGGCGTGCCCTGCAACTGCAGGAAGTTCTTCACATCAAGCGTGCTGTTGCCCAGCACTTCGCTGTACGCCTGACCCGGCACGACCGTAAAGCCGTTGTTGTTGCCGGGAATGTCGCGATGGAAGTATTGCAGCGCCTTCGGTGCATTGGCGCCGCCAAAGATGCTTTGCACCGCCGACAACGCATAGATCAACGGATTGACATTGCCCAAGCGGCCGCGATTCAACTCAACCGCAAGCGCCAGCACGCCGGCCATCTCCGGCGACGAGGCGCTGGTGCCGATCAGCAGCGCGGGGCCGCCGCCGATCCACACGATGACCGCGCTGCGCGGTAAGGCGAGGCAGTTCTGCGCCGCCAAATCCGCATCGCCCGGACAGCCACCCATCATCAGCGAAACATCCGGCACCGAACGGTGCTCATTGCTGCCGGTATGGACCAGGAATTGATACAAGGGCTTGGAGAAAATCTGGCTGAAGCCGCCGCCGGAACCCCAGGTGTTGTTTCCCACCGTTGCGGTCTGACCCAGAGCCGAAAACACCGCGGGAAGCCGCGGATCGAAATCGGCGTTCTCACTGACGCGGGTGACATCGTTCACCGTCGGCGTGCCCGCCGTCTGCAGGTTAGTGCCGCCCACGGCCGTGATATTCGGGTCACTCGCCGGATTCTCGACGCCCAGCACAAAGTTCGTGCCGGGGATGACGCCGGGGGCATCGGCGAATGCCTGAGAGAGACAGTCCGGTGCGCCATTGTCGCCCGAGCTCGCCAGGAAGGTGATGCCCTGCGCATTGCCTTGCTGGAACAGCGCGTGGAAGGTCTTCGGAATGCTGGTGAAATCGACTCCGTTGTTATACGCCGCCGTGAAGTCCAGCTCGCATTGGCCGAAAGAAGAGCTCACCACATCGACCGCATTGTCCTCATCGACCAGCGCATACGCTTCCGCCACCGAATCGTTGGACAGGTCCGGCATGTCGTACAGCGTCTCTTGTGCTCCCGGCGCCGTACCCAGCGACATTTGCGTGTCGAGCGAGGCCTCAGCCGCACCGCCGTTTTCGAGACTGAACGGTCCGCTGCCGACGCCGACTTCACGGAAAACCACGGTGGGAACCGGCAGGTTGGAAACGGCGGAGTAATCCTGAACATCGAGGACGGGTCCGACGCTCACGGTGGAGTTGAAGGACGCCGCGAGATCGGCAGGATCGATCTTCGATGAAATCACGATGCCGATGTGTGCGCCGACGCCGGCGGCCTGCAATTTCTTATGCGAGAACAGCGGCGTGACTTCGGCGTTGAAGGCGGGCAATTGATAGGCCTCGTTCAGATCGTTCGCATAGAAGAAGCTGAAGTCATTCGCCAAGCGGTCTGCAGGCGTACCCGAGCCGCCTTGAACGAGCTTCGGTGTTGCGTTAGTCGTCAGCACCCTTGAATGCACATGCGCCGCAAGATGCGGCGTGAATTCAGGAATGACCGCGCCCATGGCGCTGAGCGCCTGCGGCATATTCAGATGCCCTTCGGTCGCCGCGAGTTTGATGTTCCCCGACTTCGTTCGCACACGCTCGATCTGCGTATTGAACATTCTTTCGACGGCCGAGACGGGACCCTCGACCACGAGATTTTGCGTTCGCTCTGCGACAATCGTGAACCCGGCCGATTCCAGCATCGCCTTCGCCTGCGCTACATCCGCGCGGCTCGGCCCGAACTGCTGTTTGAACTGCGCTGGCGTCAGCCATTGGTGGTAGTTGGCCGAGGTCGTGTCCGTCTGACTCTGCAACAACTTTTCCAAAGTGTCGGTATGAGTCAGCGGTAAGTAAACGTTGAAGTGCGCGAGCGTATTTTCATCTGCCGCGCCCATCGATTCGAGACGATGCATCGCGGATGCGTTTTGCACCAGCGCAATACTCGCGAACATTAGGGCGCCGAGCGCTACGCTCGTTGCCGCTGAGCGGATTCTCATATGACCTCCATTTATTTGACCCCGTATATTTTCGTTGTAGTCGCGAACACCTTTGGTTGGTATTCATCCCATCGTTGGTATTCATCCCAGCCGCGCCGTGCTCGCCTACGCGCGCTACTCTATTCCTAAATGAGCAGGATCGACTAGGGTGTAGCGACCATGTGGTGGCTGCCTCAGCGTCACGCAGCCGACACATGTATCTGACATAATCAGCGCTAGGTGAGCGCGAAGCGCGGATCGTACTCGGTGGACTGCACCGCCGGCGGTAACAGCTTGTACATCACCGGAGTCACCAAGCGCGCCAGCAGCGTCGATGAGATCAATCCGCCGATGATGACGATTGCCAGCGGCGAGTACAGCGCGGAGCCCTGCACTGCCAGCGGGGTCAAGCCGCCGATTGCGGTCGCTGACGTCAGAAGAATCGGCAGGAAACGCACCTCGCCGGCTTCTTGAATGGCTTGATCCAGCGGCGTGCCGCGCTCGCGTAGCTGATTTGTAAAATCTACCAGGAGAATCGAGTTCTTTATCTCGATGCCAATCAGCGCAATCATGCCGATGATCGAGGTGAAGGACAGGGTGTAGCCGGTCGCGAGCAACGCCAGCAAGGCACCCGTCAGTCCCAGAGGTATGACGCCGGCGACGATCGCGGTCGAGCGAAAACTGCCGAACTCCAGCACCAACACCGCGAGGATCCCGAATACCGCGACCAGAATGGCGGGTAAGAGTCCGCCGAAGCTTTCCTGCTGCGCCTCAGCATCGCCCGCAATGACCAAGCGATAGCCGGGAGGCAAGCCGATCTGCGCGAGACGCC
>Ga0265760_10000378_pt1 | contig 12460 bp, 7 predicted proteins | sample NZIome_2_FD_200831 | JGI IMG/M metagenome (GOLD analysis project Ga0265760, IMG submission 200831) | Metatranscriptome of rhizosphere microbial communities from Maridalen valley, Oslo, Norway - NZI1 (Metagenome Metatranscriptome) | ecosystem: Host-associated > Plants > Roots > Rhizosphere > Soil...
ACCAATGGCGAGTTTAAAGGCGTACGCACTTTCGCTGAACAGGTGAAACACATCGGCTTCGCCAATCACCTTTATTTTGGCCCGCTCATGGGCGAGACGATCGACGCTAACTCCATCGAAGAAAATGCCAACGGCCCCGCGGCGCTGAAAACCAAGGCCGAAATTGTCCAGTATCTTAAAGATTCCTTCGCGCTCGGCCATCGGGCCATTTCCGGGATCACCTCCGAAAACGAGGTCACGCCGCTGCCCAAGCCCGTATCCCCATTCCTCTCAACGCGTCTCGCAATCGCCATTATCGGCGCCTTCCATCCGAAGGATCACTACGGTCAGATGGTCGAGTACCTGCGGATGAACTGTATCGTCCCGCCCGCAAGCCGCCCGCGGCCACAACAACAACAGTCCTCGGAACCCAAACCTCAAGAATGAAGGCAGGTTTGCAGCGGCTGCCCACATGGTGAGAGGTTTCCCTGTTCGGTAGTCTCACGAGCAAACTGGAAGTTGAGAACAGCGGAGTTAAAATGAACTTGCCGGGTGAAACGGAGGCAGGCTCTGCAGGGATGCAACCATGCTGAGGGATAACCCAGCGGGCTCATCGAGCCGATGTTTAGCAGCGCGGGAGCCAATCCTCTCGCGCTGCACACTGACAACCAGAAAAGTCATCGGACGATAGACCCCTATGCCTTGAAAATCCCCGCCCCGCCGGGGCGGACTCTACACTAACGGAGAACGTCGCTTCTCCATTTCAGGCTGAGCCACCACAAAGCCATCTCACCAATGCCTCAGCAGAATAATGCAGCAACCAAGGTAGAGCATCCCGAGAAAATTCTCTGCATATCGTTCGCCCGCCGACGCCATGGGAGCGTAGCACGCATCCGTGCGAGAGTCTTGCCGAAACAAGCGACGAAGGAGCAGTTCTCAAAGTGTATCTGCCGAATTGTGCTGCATGACTACTGCAGTCGACTTAACGGTCGAAATCGGGAATTCCGTGACGATTAGGGGTATTATGTCTCCCTGACTGACCTGGGGGTCTTGTCTAATCGAATCCCGGGGGCGATTCGATGAGTTTGCGTCCAATATCGGTATCGCTTCTGGTTGGGATCTTCCTTGCCCCGTTCTTGCTAAACAGACTGAATGCTCAAACAACCACTTCGGGCGGAGTGACCGGCGTCGTTACTGATCAAACCGGTGCGGTTGTCCCGCATGCGGATGTCGAGATCAGGGACGTCGACAAGGGCACGACAGAATCAACCAAAACAGACCGCGATGGCGTGTACCGCTTCTTCTTTCTTTCTCCCAGCCAATACACGTTAACCGTAGAACACGACCGTTTTCGCAAAGAAAGCCGGAGTGTGACTGTATTGCTAGAGACGCCAGTTACAGTCAACATCACGCTGGAGATTGCAAAGGCAAACATGCAACTGGTCGTGACCGCAGAAGCTCCACTGGTTCAGGCAGACAACGGCGACGTTTCGATTACCGTGAGCGAGAGGCAGATCTCGGAACTACCCAATCCCGGTAACGACCTCACCTACATCGCGCAGAGCGCTCCCGGCGCGATCATGGCCACCGATAATGCGCGCACTGGAGGCGGGGGCGGGAACTTTTCAATCCTGGGCATGCCGGGAACCTCAAATCTCTTCACCTTGAATGGCATGAACGACAACTCGGGTCATCTTAATTTTACTGGCGCTACGGGTATGCTTCTGGGTCAGAACCAAATTCAGGAAGCCACTGTGGTGAGCAATGGCTACTCGGGACATTTTGGAGATGCCCCAGGCTCGTATGTGAACTACGTCACAAAATCCGGAGGGAACGACTTCCACGGAAACGCCGAGTACTTTTGGAATGGTAGCGTGTTGAACGCTACCGACTGGATCACCAAAGCATTCGGCAATCCTCGCCCGTTCGATATCGCCAATCAGTGGGCGGGTTCGGTGGGAGGGCCCATCAAGGAAAATAGGCTTTTTTTCTTTCTTGATACCGAAGGCTTGCGAGTCTTGCTGCCCTCTCCTGTTCAGGTGGTTCTCCCGAGCCCGCAGTTCGAGGCAGCAACCATCGCCAATATCGATTCTATCTTTGGGTCTGCGTCCGCTTCCGATGCTTTCTACAAGCAAATCTTCAGTTTGTATAACCAAACCCCTGGAATAGCAGCAGCTACTCCGGGGAGCTTCGCTGATCCTCTCGGCTGTCTCGACGCGAGCCCCAGTGGTGTGTTCATCGGACCACTGACCCCCCAAGGGCAACTCGGCGTGAACCTTCCATGCGCAATCCATTTCCAGAAAACACTTGGGCAGCCGACGAGGGAATCCCTTGTATCTGGCCGTATGGATTGGAACGTCCGGACCAACGATCGTGCTTTCTTCCTCCTCCAATACGACAATGGCCGTCAGTCCATTGTCGTCGACCCCATAAGCTCAGTTTTCAACGTCTATTACAGCGGGCCATGGTGGCAAGCCCAGTTGAACGAAACTCACACCTTCGGAACAACCGCCGCGAATCAGTTCCTAATGGCGGGTATTTACCAAGATGGAGTGTCGAGCCTCGTCCACCCGGCGCAAACCCTGGCTGCTTTTCCGACCACCCTGGATTGGTCTAGCGCGGGTCAGCCGTTCACGTCGCTGGGAGGATTTGACTATCTCTATGGCGATCCCATCGGCCGAGGGCTCACGCAGTACGAGATCGCCGATGATTTCCTGAAGACGTGGGGCAAGCACAAGTTCGCACTCGGTGGAGATTTCCTCCGAGCATATTTGAGCAACTCAGCCTACACGCAAAACGCCGTGGGAGATACGGTTCCACAAACCATCGACGCATTTTATTTTGGAGGGGTGGACCCAGCATCTCCACAGCGTGATTCCACGCGTTTGCGTCAATCCTTTCCGACGCAACTAGCACAGCGCTTCGCTAACTACACTCTGGCGGGCTATGGGCAGGATGAGTGGCACGTAAAATCCAACCTCACGCTTACTCTCGCCCTGCGGGTGGAACATCCATCAAATCCGGTCTGTGCCCAGGATTGCTTCGCTGAATTATCTGGACCGTTTGAATCGGTCAGTCACGACCCCGCACAGCCTTACGATCAGGCAATCTCGAAACATAAGCAAGCTTTTTTTCACAAGGACCCTGTTAACTGGGCGCCGCGATTCAGTTTCGCCTGGCAACCGCTGGGAGTTTCGCATAATACCGTGGTACGTGGCGGTCTCGGTTTGTTTTACGAACTAGTCGGCGGATTCGCAACCTTTTTCTCTGACAATCCACCGCTCGTTAACCATGTGACAGTATTGGGCAGCTACAATCTGGCTCCGGAAGAAACCAACAGCCTTTTTAAAGTAGCCGCAGCCTCGAATGCGGCCTTTGTCGAGGGGTTTGCAGCCGGTGAAAACCTTGCTCAGATCAAAGCGTCGAACCCTCACTTCTTCCCTCCCAGCCTTATCGTTGCGACGAATAATCCCCGTTCATCCCAGTATCAGAAGTGGAGCCTGGAAGTGCAGCAGACGTTTGGTACCCACACATCCGTGACTCTCGGATACTACGGCAATCACGGAATTCATGAGTTCGTGCAAAATCCCTCAGCCAATGCTTCCGGATTCGGTCCATTTCCAGCCACAGTCTGTGCGAGCCCCCCCGTTCCACCCTGCGCCGACCCTCGCTTCGCTGGTGTCACGGAATACACGACACCCGGAATTTCAAACTACAACGGGATGGTGGTTTCGTTTCGGCGACGATTTGCTGGTTTCGGCGATGGTTTATTCCAGGCAAACTACACCTACGGCCATGCTCTGGATGAAGTTTCCAACGGCGGCCAAGACGAATTCACGGCAGGCAGTTCCGTCTTCCCCCAGGACCCTTTTAATCTGCGAGGCAGCTACGGAGCGGCAGACTACGATGTTCGTCACTCCTGGAATGCGAACTATGTGTGGCAACTCCCGATAAAGACCGTGCTCCACGGCCACGGCCCCGATTCCCTGGTTAAGGGATGGCAGGTCTCGGGAACGATTTTCGCCCGAACCGGATTTCCCTATACCGTGATCGATCTCGCAGAAGCCGGTAACCTGGCTCCGAAGAATTTCTATGGAACAATCTACTCTGTGCCAGTTGCCCCACTCGGCGGGTCCCATTCCTGCGGAGCGGGAGCCGTAATCCCACCCTTCCCGCATCCTTGTTGGCCTCCTCAAGTGGTGATGCTGCCTGACGGCACAACGACGCCCAATCCAAATGCAGATTTCGTGCAAACGGGTTGCGAAACAGGATTCAATACTGGGAACTTGCCAACTTCACCGGGACCTTGTTCCGGCGGTGCCGTTTCCTTCGCGCAAGGCCGCAACCGTTTCCGCTATTCGAGCTATTTCAATACTGACTTCAGTGTCATGAAGAAAACGAGCCTTGTCGGTCAAGACCAAGTGGTGCTGGGTATAGGTGTCCAATTCTTTAATTTTCTCAATCATCCAAATTTCGGCCCGCCCGACAACTACAGCTCAGACCCGTCGTTCGGAGAGATATCGACGATGGAGATGCCACCGACCAGCATTTTGGGATCTGGTCTGGGAGGCGATGTTTCCCCCCGGATGATCCAACTGAAAGCGCAGATCCGGTTTTAGACAGCGAGCGGATGACCTTCAATTTTGTGCTGCTTTAGAGTTTAGAAATGTTAGGCGGATTTTCGCCGTCTTCAGGAAGGTTGCTATTGAGGCTGGTCAAGCCCGACGCGGTGGACCAGATCCACAAAGCGCGGGTCGCCGCGCAAGGGATCGAAGTATGGATGGACCTTGATCAACTGCAGCATGTTTGATTGTTCCTCGTAGGCTCGTTCCAGCCAGGCAAGTGCCTGCTCGTTGTCGCCGAGCCCCAAATAAGCGATCACAAAGGGGGCGGCGGCAACATAGCTTGTCTGCTGCCGGCGTTTCAGCTCATCCACCAGGCGTAGGGCTTCCCTGCGACGCCCAGCGTTCGCATAGGCCCGAACCAGCACGCCCATTACCGCCGGATTCCGGTTGGGACCGAGCGCCTTCTCGAGCACCGTAATCGCTTCGTCCGGTTGGCCGTTGGCAATCAGGGCGAGCCCCAGATACCAATGGCCCGGGTCGTCGTTTCGCAGTTCCCGGATGGCCTCGTCGTAACGTCTCGCATAAAACAAAATGAAGCCATTTGTGATGGCCACGGCGCCCAGCGGAGTGACGCCAGCGCCTCCAAGCGGATCAAGTTCGCGGGCACGCTGGACCCAGGCCAGGGCCTCGTCCGTCCGCCCCTGGCACAGCAACCACTTCGCGTATCCAACGTGAGCACCCGCATCGTTCGAGTTCAACTCCAGAGCCCGTTTGAATTCAGCCTCGGCATCGCTCCACTGCCACTGTTTCTGATATACCTCTGCAAGCAAGACGTGCGGTTCCGCAAGGTCCGGATCCAGTTCAATTGCTTTTCGGGCTGCACTCATCATTTTTGGATGCGTTTCCTTCGGGGGGGCACCGCCAAGAACTGACCCGAGCCTCTCGTATGCCTTCGCGAGGCCAACGTAAGCCGGTGCAAAGTTAGGGTCCTTGCCGATCGTTTCCTCAAAGTAGGCAATACTCTGTTCAAGCTCAGCCTGGCTGCTACTCTTGCTGAATTCATTTTCGGCTTTAAGATAGCTCTCGTAAACTTCAGGCGAGACATGATGCGCCGCGATGAGCCGGGCACGCTCTTCTCCGGTGACCTTGACCTCCACTCTGCGCGCGATGGATTGCGCCACCTCGCTCTCGAGAGCAAGTACGTCCCCCAACTCGCCGTCGTACTCATCCGACCAAAGGTGCTCGTCGGTTGAGGCACGAATCAACTGGGCGTGCACACGAATCCGGCTGCCCTGCCGTATCACGGAACCTTCGACGACAGCGTCCACCCCAAGCGTCTTGGCAATCTCCGGCACCGAGAGCTTCGTACCCTTGAAGCGCATGGCCGAGGTACGGGAAATGACGCGCAGATCATGGATTCTGGCCAGGCGTCCGCACAGCTCTTCGGTCATCTCGTCAGCCAGGTATTCCTGACTTGAATCGCCCGACAGGTTGTTCAAGGGCAGGACTGCCAGCGACCTGATTTTGGTCTGGGATGTATGTCCAGTGTGGCTCCAGAGCATAAGGGAGGTGACGGCCATAAGCGCGAGTGCAGCCACACAGCCTAGAACAAGCCAGAGACGCGCCCGCGCAGTCCCGGTTGGTCGGACGCCGACTTCTCGATCCGCCGGACGTTCCGCCCTAAGCCCTGTCTCATTTGGATTTGGCCGCAAAGGGATAACAGCGAGCGACTCAACCGGCGGCACTGCCGTAGACGAATCGCCGTTTTGCACCTGCGCGATGAAACGGTATCCCCGGCGAGGAAGAGTCTCGATGTAGCGGGGTTCCTCGGCTGAGTCGCACAGCGCGTCGCGCAGCTTTTTGACGGCGCTGTTCAGACCGGTATCGAAGTCAACAAAAGTGTCGCCGGGCCAGAGTTTCTGGCGAAGCTCCTCGCGCGTAACCACGTCGCCCGGATGCTCCAGCAGAAGCGAGAGTACCTGGAAGGGCTGGCGATGAAGCTTTAGCCGGATGCCGTGCTTGCGCACTTCACCCGCACGCATGTCCACCTCGAAGGCGTCGAAGCGCATTCTGCGGGTTCGGTCGGTCGCCTCCACAGCAGGTCCCCCAGACGGCCAGTAGTTTATCACTACCTACTTATCCCCTAACGAAAATGCGGGTGCGCCTACAAGCCACCTGCATTCAACAAGTTGCACGATCAGAACAAAAACACCCACGAACCATACGCCGACCATTGCCCCGCAGGCGACTTCGCGCCAATGTCGCGGTGGCAATGCCCTACAGCAGTTCAGATTTGGAGGTTTCTATGAAAGGAAAAATCACTTCATCGGGGAGAACAACAAAGACCTTAGTACTGCTTTGTTGCTCGCTCGCGAGTCTGTTCGGGTCCGCAGCCGCCAGAGCGGATGCCGTTCTGGACTGGAATGCAATCGCGGTAAACACCGCCGTCACCAATAAACAGAATCCCTTCGCCCAGGCACGCTACGCGGCGATTACGCAACTCGCTGTGTTTGAAGCGGTCAATTCCATAACCCACAAGTACCAACCATATCTGGGGACCATCACTGCACCGGCGGGCGCCTCGCCAGATGCGGCAGCGATCGAGGCTGCGTATCAGGTGCTCATCGCCTACTTCCCAGCCAGCCAGTCGACGCTCAATGGCGACTGGGCCAACTCCATGCAGGCCATACCGAACGGACAAGGCAAGACCGATGGCATCGCCGTGGGTGACGCCGCTGCCGCGGCCATGATCATCCTTCGAGCGAACGACGGCTCGTCGCCTGCGCAATTCTATACACCCGGCCCGCCGGCTCCCGGGGCATGGCAGGCGACGCCCAGTTGCCCGATTGTGAATGGAGTCGCGGTTGGAATCGCCTTTCAATGGCAGAACATGACTCCGTTCGGCATCCGCAGCGCGAGCGACTTTTTTCTCGATCCGCCGCCGGCGCTCACGAGCGAGGAATATGCCAAGGCTTACAACGAAGTCATGACCGTTGGCGGCATAAACAGTACTCAACGATCTCCCTACCTGGCGAATGTGGCGTTGTTCTACGCAGCGTCTTCGCCAACTCAGGTATTTAATCAGGCCGCGGACCAGGTTGCCGTGGCACAGGGCCGGTCGCTGTCGGAGAATGCACGCGCGCTCGCCCTGATCAACATGGCAATCAGTGACAGCCTGGTGGCGTCATTCCTCAACAAGTATCACTACACCTTCTGGCGTCCGGAGACGGCAATTCACGCGAGTGGCAATACAAGTTGGGCGCCCTTCATCACGACTCCCTGTTTTCCAAGCTATCCCTCAAACCATGGCAGCGCCGCGAACGGGGCAGCCGAGGTGATGCGACGCCTGTATGGCGAAGCAGGACATTCGATCACGTTGACGAATCCTGGCGTGCCCACCATCGTCTTGCAGTACACGTCATTCAAGCAGATCGCCGATGACATCGCCGATGCGCGTGTTTACGGGGGCATCCATTATCGATTCGACCAAAGGGCAGGCGCACACCTGGGCCATGCTGTCGGCCGCGAGGTGTACAGAAATAACTTGCGTCGCACACACGACGACGAGTGATTGGCTATGACGGTAAAGCCTAATTACGGTCAAATTCCCGGCGACTGCCACTTGAGCGAAATCGCCGGGTGTACTTTACGCTCCCAATGCCCCAGACACGAACCCGAGTTTAACCCTAAAAACAAAGGCTAAGAAGGAAAGTCCGGGCTCGATAGACGAACGCAAGCAACAAACGCAAGGAAGAGGAGAGCACCATGATTTCCAAAACACTTCGCATCGCTCGAATGTTTGTTCTTGCCAGCTTTGCGCTCAGTTCCGCTGCCTGGGCGGCGACTTGTTCAAACGCCTCCCTGAGTGGCACCTACGGGTCTTTGGGCGAGGGCACGAACCCCGAGGGTCAGCCTGAGGCCAACCTCTTCCAGTTCAAATTTGACCCATCCACAGGCAAATTTACGGGAACGGATGAAACCGGAGCTTCTGTCAGTGGAACATATGAAGTCGCTTCAAACTGCACGGTCACGGGTACGACCACGAAAGGCGGAAGCACTCACCCTTTCGCTGCTGTGGTCACGTCGGCCGGGTTGCAATCAGTTAGCGGAAACCCGGGTGCTACCAATGGAGGTTTTTGGGTGGCGCAAGGTTCCCCGTCCTGCACCAACGCCGGAGTTAGGGGTAGGTTTGGGTTGGCAGTGAGGGGGAGCTTCCTCGCAGGAGCGCCGTTCGCGGGTCCAGTGATCCTCATCGGCGAGTTGGCGTTAAGTGTCAACGCTTCTGGAGATGGAGTGATAAACGGACACATAGCGGGTAGCGAGAACGGTACGATTCTCACGTTCGCTGAGGAACCAGTCACAGGGTCTTACTCGGTCGATGCGAACTGCAAGGGCACGCTTACAATAACGCCGAAAGGCGAGTCCGTATTGAATTTCAGCTTCGTGATTGTCGACTGTGGGAAGGAAATGCTGGCCGTTGAGACGGACGCGGACACGGTTGTCAACGGCACGCTGGTGAAGCGCAATTAAGTAACGAAGACGGCATCTGTGCAAAGCACTCACTCTACAACTTTCATCACTCAGAGGAGCGAATCGTTGAGGCATAGTCGTTTCATCAGTTCGACCCCACTAATCGCGGGGCTGCTGACCGGCCTCCTGTTCGCGATCCTGCCGAGGCTTGGTCAGGATAAACAGTCGGACAGTTTGACGACGCCGCGTGGGATTGCTTCGGTGAAGGTCATGCGGATTCCGTGTTCGGGGCGCAGGATCACCATGGGGCGAGCTGCGATGGTCTGGCCGGGAACCAGGCGGAAATCATATTTTCTGAGTAGAACACTCAGAATCATCAGGATCTGCAGCATGGCGTAGTTGCCGCCGATGCAGCCGCGCGGGCCGGCGCCGAAGGGCAAATGACTGAAGGGCGTGTGAAGCTTTTCATTGGCTTTGGTGAAGCGCTCCGGGTCGAAAGTCTCCGGGTTCTCCCAGCACTGCGGCGAATGATGTACGCCGTAAATGAACACAACCACCGTGGAGCCGCGAGGTATGGCCACATCCCCTGCGCGGTCGTCGGCGAGAGCCATTCGGTCGACCATCCAAAATGGGGGATAAAGGCGCAGCGCTTCAAGGATGACCCGAGTTGTGAATTCGAATTTGGGGACGTCTGAGAAACTCAGCGGTTTTTCGCCCAGCACAGAATCGAATTCCTGACGTATCTCGTCGACGCAATCCGGACGCGAACTGAGCAGGTAGAGAACCCAGGATAATGCGTTCGACGAAGTTTCATGGCCGGCGACCAACAGTTGCATGCTCTCGCTGAGGATCAACTCGTCGGGCATGCCTTCGCCGTCACTGTAACGAGCATCCATCAATATCTGCAGCAGATCGTGCCCGGGAGCTTCCTTTCGACGCCGCTGGAGGTATTCGTCCAGCACACCGAAGGCACGGGATCGCATTTCCCAGTGCCTGCGCAGCTCGCCGGAGACGGCGAACCAGGGATTCAGATAGGGCTGGATGGTTTGCCGAACCATGAATTCCTGGACGGTCGAGATGGCCAGGCTGACGAGGTTGATGTCTTCCTCTTTCAAGCGGGCGCCAAACAGCGATCTGCCGACCATGGCGAAGGTAATCTTCATCATGAGGGGGTAGATGTCGACCGGGCCGATGCGGGCTTGCCGGTCGAAGTCCTGCAGCGAGTCGGCGAGGGAGTCCTGCATGATTGAGGACAGAACTTCGAGTTGCTTTCGCTCAAAACCCGTCTGGATGAGGCGGCGTTGCGTGCGCCAGGGTTCGCCCTCGGTGGTGAGAAGACCTTTGCCCAGGAAATGGCCCATCCGCTTCTTCTGGATCTCGGACTTGTAGTAGTTCTCCGAATTCGTCTTCAGCACGTGCTGAATGACGACGGGATTGGTGGTGACAATAGCCTCTTTGACGCCGCCAAAATAAAACCGGAAGGTGTCGCCATGGAGTTCGGTGTACTTCATGAGAACCTGTACGGGATTGCGAGCCATGGCGCGCGAATCGAGGAAGGATTGGAATCGGGAAACGGCGGGCACGCTTTGCCGCAAGGTCATGCCTCGCTGTCCAATCGCATGAGATGAGAAACATGATCCTCGTTTCCCAACTGTTTCAGGAGTAATAGATGATGTTTGATCGCCTGCGTCATGGTCGAATGTTGCCGATAGGGAATGCCATACTCTTCGGCGGTCTGTTTCACGATCCGGGTCAGCGGGGCATAGTGAGTGTGGCACACAAAAGGGCAGAGATGGTGGACGATATGGTGGTTAAGGCCGCCGACGAGCCAACCGACCAGCGGCGTTTCGGTCGCGTAGTCGGCGGTAGTCGCGAAGATGTGATGGATCCAGTTATCGAACTCATTGCGGTCTGCGGGGAAGTAGGTGCTGTCGATCACATGCGTCGTCTGGAACACGAGCGCTACGCTCAAACCGATAATCAAATGGGAGAGCAAGAAAGCCAAAGCGACCAGCAGTGGCGATTTCCGCAACAACACGACGGGCAAAATCAGCATGTAGGTGAGATAAAACGCTTTGCCGGCAAAGAGAATGATGTATTCCCGCACCGGGTGCTTCGTGCGTTTCAGATAATCGTGGGACGGAAAGAAGAAGCACTCGAAGTCTCTCAAGAACACATAATCAAGAGAAAACAGGGCGTACATGAGCAGCGCATAAATGTGCTGGAACCGCTGCAGGCGCGTCCGAGGTTCGTGGGGCGTAAACCGTAAGACGCCGCGTCCCGTCAGCGCGTCGTCTTCGCCGTGGAGATTGATGCAGGAGTGGTGGCCGCGATGATGGAGGATTCGCCACATGTAGGAGTTGATTCCGCAAACATCGAAAACATAGTTCAGGGCTTTGTTCACCGACCGCGACGAGGAGATGGCGTTGTGGTTGCTGTCGTGGGCGATGTTCAGCAAAAGGAAGGTTTGCGCTACCGCATTCAAAAGATAGAGGGCGACGAACCTCCATGAGTCCGGCTTGAGCGCGTAAAGGGCAATCCAGCTGCCCGCCAGAACTGCCAGCCCTACTGCGATTTTGACCCACATGGCGAGGTCGGCCTTAGGAGAAATGCTCCCGTCTGAAAAGAAATCGTCGAGGCGGCGGCGTAAGACTTTGGGGAAGGAAGACTCAGGGGCCGAGGCGGAAACGGAGTCCCGCAGCGAGGCCTCCGAGGGTACAAGGTCATCAATGTCCGGCTTCAAACGAATAACCGCCTCATCTCGGATGTCACCGGCGCAATGATGTCAGGTCGGCCCGATGCACCCCCCGGGCCCGGTTTGCCGAGGGACATCCTTCCGATCGACCAGGCCAGGGCGGAATGCGTTGCCCAAGATACCGCCTCTGGCGTAAACAGGGGAAACTGATGGTAGCTCGAAAACTTAAGGAAGATCAAGGGAATTTCCGGATCATCCGGAGCCGGAGTAACCGCGCAGCTTCTCGGAGGTGATACGCGTGTCGCAGCTTCCCAGCCATGCTAATCTCTGTTAACATCGACCCCTCAGTACAATTTGGAGCGAAGAACTTTGAGTCGAGCGATCCGGCGCCCGGAGGGGTAGTCTTGACCGGACCTGATCTTGACCGGATCTAGTCTGGACAGGACCGCGAGAAGCAGGGACTTAACAGTGGTTGTGCCGCTGTCCACGAAGTCGGCCTGGCCCCTGTGCACGGGGTGCGACTTTGGTTTTCTGGTACGGAGTTTTGTCATTCCAATCAGGAGGTTAGCAAATGGCGGTGCCACCGCCATGAGTACAGATTCGAATCTATGATGGCTTCGATTTTAGACAAGCTGGATAGTCTAGGGGATCAGCACCCACACCGACTTCTGTATTCGTACATTGACCTGAATGGCAACCAGATAGGAGGCTACTCCTACGAGTCGTTTCTCCGCCGGACGAAGGTGATCGC
>Ga0265760_10000379_pt1 | contig 12412 bp, 9 predicted proteins | sample NZIome_2_FD_200831 | JGI IMG/M metagenome (GOLD analysis project Ga0265760, IMG submission 200831) | Metatranscriptome of rhizosphere microbial communities from Maridalen valley, Oslo, Norway - NZI1 (Metagenome Metatranscriptome) | ecosystem: Host-associated > Plants > Roots > Rhizosphere > Soil...
ATCAAAAGCAAGCTGTCATTGATGACGTCGAACGTATTCGGACTCATCCACTCATTCCTAAGTCAATTCCAATTTACGGATTCGTGTATGACGTGCATTCCGGAAAGCTCATCGAAGTAGAAGGCTCTCAGGCCGTAGGCAAAGCCGCCTGAAGAACTGGTTTTTGGAGGTACCTGTATGCCATGGGGTGCGGCAGCCATAGGATTGCTGGTTGGGTTTTTGATTGGCCTGACGGGAATGGGCGGCGGAGCCATGATGACTCCGCTGTTGCTCTGGACCGGTTGGGCAGCACCGACCGTCGCCGTTGGGACTGATCTCGTCTGGAATGCTTTGACGAAAATAGTGGGCGCGACAGTCCACTATCGCCACCGGAATGTCAATCTGAAGCTGGTCTGGCGGCTGGCGAGCGGAAGCGTTCCAGGAGCCTTGGTCGGCCTCTACTTGTTGAGCTCGCTGAAAAAGTCTGCCGGGCTGGAGTTTGTCGACCACCTGATCGTTCGACTGCTTGGCGGAACGCTGATTCTCGTGGCGGTGGGAATTATCTTCAAAGCATACATCCATCATTGGCTACCCGTGGCGGCCACTCGGTCCGCAACGGACGAGAACCTGAAAAGCTGGCAAGTGCCGCTGCTTGGGTTTGTTGTTGGCGTACTGGTTTCCTTGACTTCGGTCGGAAGCGGAAGCCTGATCGTAACGACTCTCTTGCTCATGTTTCCAGGCGAGAAGTTGAACCGGCTGGTAGGCAGCGATGTCTTTCACGGGGTGCTAATTGTTGGTGTAGCCGCGCTGGGCCACTGGCGCCTGGGAGATGTGAACTTGCCGCTGGTAGGAGGTCTTCTGCTGGGATCTGTTCCCGGAGTCTGGATGGGAAGCTTTATCGCCAGCCGCATTCCGGAGGGGGCTTTGCGCCCCGCCGTGGCCGCTCTTCTATTCGTGACCGGATTGAAATTGGTATAGATAATAATCGGGCAACGAATCACGGGAATCATCGGCTAGGCCATCGGATGCCAGTGCCTGTCATACGACAATAGAAGTGTCCCCTGATTTGGATGCCCGCCTTCACCCGTCCCACGACTCTACCCGGCCCAGCTCTTGCCTGCTCAATCCCGTTCTCCCCAATCTCCCCAATCTCCGTTCCTCCTACTCGAAGGAACTCTCAAAGGGGACATCTTTAATGTGGTTCAACACAGCGCCGGTGACTGGCTGTAAAAAAGCATGTAGCGAGATTAGAGGGCTGGCGCGTTTTTTTTATCTTGCCCGTGGTTGGGAACATTCTGCCGGGCGGATTCTTTGCTGGGCAAGATATTCCTGAATTGCTCGACGATTCACTTCTCTTTGTCTATCTCCAACACGAAAACACTGCGCTTACGCCCGATTGAGTCATATCTTTCCTGTCGTCGAAGTGGCGGGGCGCGTGCTTCTATTCCTGCGGAGAAAAAATTGGACAGCGGATTCTATGCAGCGTGTGCGGGTTTACGGGCGCAAAGTCAGGCTCTCGAACTTATCGCCAGCACTGTGGCCAACATCAGCACGACTGGATAGCCGGAGGTGAATATGATTTTCAGCTTTGGGGAGACGCTCCTCAGATCGGTCGCAAGGTCGCGGCCATTTTGTCCCGGAAGAACGACATCCGTCAGCAGCAATCGCACTATGGTTTTGTATTCGTCGAATGCAGATATCGCTTCCGCCGCGGTTCGCGCTTTCAACACCCGATAGCCCGCAGACTCGAGAATCTCGCAAGTCACCTCACGGAGGAAACTTTCATCTTCCACTAGCAGGATGGTTCCATGGCCCCGATGCAGTTCGGCATTCCGAACCAACGAGTCCGACTCGGGGTTCGTTTCCGTGCATGGTTGCGAATGATTCACGTTGTCTTTCCTCCCGGTACGAAAATGTCTAAGCACCCAGGCCTCCATCCAGCGCGGCACGTGCGTGAAAGACAGATCGCTATACGCCACTTCGACTTACAACGAAGGGAACAATCGTATCGACTGAGGAAACAGCTGGGATGCGGATGGGTACGACCGTCTCGGGAATAATGCGCGAAATTATCGGGAATGGTTCTAAAAATGGTCAGTGCTGCAGTGATTTCTGGTTATCGAGACCGCGCCAGCACGGTCTGATCGGGATCGAGTACGACCTTACGTGCGTTCGCCGGTGCAGTTAGATGAAACGGAGTTTCCGGTCCGTCCGCAAACACCCGTCCGAGCAGTACCATTCTACCGGCGACCGATGCGTATAGCGGAACTGAGGTTACCAGATTGTCGGGCGCATCCTTCTGCAGGATGACACCGCTAACAGTGGTTGAACCGGTCTTATCCGAGAACTTCACTCCGTGCAATTCGAAGTGCGGAATTGCCGTCCCGTTCACCCATCCTTCGTAGAACCAGTCCAGGGATTTGTGGTGCTCGTACCACAGCGACCGCGGCAACTCTTCCTCGAAGGCCTGCAACAACTCGCGGGTCGCAATGGGTTTCCCCTGATAGCGTTCCCTGATGCGCCGGAGAGCGCGCACGAAAGGCTCTTCCGGCGAACCAGTTTTGGCATCGCCACGCGCACCCGTCCCGCCAGTCCGCTCTGCGTCGCGCATCATGGAACGCAGCATATGAAACAGCCATGTGCCCCGCCCGTAGCTGATTGCTTCATACCCATTGGGAAATTGAGAGCAGGAAAGCCGGGTGCCCAGGGTCACGGGACCATCCTCCATTAGCGGTACCCCGGATTTGTTCTTTTCCAACAAGTCATCCCTGAGTTTCTCCATCACGGCACGGAACTGGGCGGGATTTTCCGCCTCGAGCACCATCATCGAACTGTAGTTCGCCAACGCTTCCACGATCCACTGGTCGCGGTAGCCACTCCACATCACCAGATCCCCCCACCACTGATGAGCGGTCTCATGGGAAATCACCTGGCTTATAAGCGTCTTATCCACAGCGCTCAAGTGGAGCTGTGACTTTTCTTCTGCCGTGAGGAAAGACGTACTTGAAAGGAAGATCAACCCCGGCCACCCTTGGCTCAGCCCACCGGGCATTTGAGCCACTTTCAGTTCGGAGAACGGGAATGGACCGTAGCGGCGTGAGAAAAAGTCGATGGAATGGGCCGCAGCCGCCGCGACGGTTTGGGCATTCCGTGCGGGAGAAGGCACGAGCGGTGCGATACTGATCGGTGGTCGTGCTATGCCCCCTGTGACCATAGGATCCGGGATTACGCTTTTCACGGCAGGTGTCGGAAATCCACGTTCCACACCCGCGGTTGCGTAGGTTTCCACGGTCACATCTCCGGCGTGTGCCACCACCCGCGCGTACTTTCCCAGGTTGAAGCCGGCAATGGGAATGGGCCGTTCGGAAACCCAGCGGCTCACTTGTTCGCCTGCCGATGGAGCAGCTGCTATCGGGTCGCCGGGTTCGGGAGAAGACTTCGCATCCGTGCGTTTTCCGGTAGCTACCAATGTCCAGCCTGCAGGGTAACGAAATTCCAAGTCAAAGTTAGACATAGCGAGGCCGCGATTTGGATACCACATGCCTCGCGCCCCGACGTACAAGAGGCCGGCTCCCGCCTCTGAGAGCACCTCGCCACCATAGACAAATCGCAACTGCAGCCGTTGTCCGGCTTGCAAGGTTTGAGGAAAGACGATTGCGACCAGGTCATTCCCGTGCCGGGCCAGTTGAGTTCCCTCGATTGCCTGATTGTGGATGAACTCGATGGGATGCCCATCCGCCTCCACCTGCTTGATCTGGAGGGCTCGAGATAGTTCAAATAAAAGGGCTCTTTGGCCGCCCTGCCGCGCTTCCAGTTGCATGAGTGCTTCAGCGTCGATTTCAGTGGGCGGCTTTATTTCCACGCGAATCTTGTACTGAGATATTGCGATTGAATCAGGCGCGCCGCCTTCGCCAACCTCAGCGCTAACCGTTTCCGGGTCCCGACTAGCTTTTGCTGAAGCGAACGAAGTCCAGACGTCGTAATAGCTCGTGCCTTCCGCCGTTTTTAGCTGGCCGGCCCAGACTTGTTCGGGCGCGTCTGCGTCGAAATAAAGGTCAAAGGTTCCCAGTTTTACTCCCTGCAAACGAGCGTGTAAAAACCGGTCATCGTCTCCTGATTTGGCGGTTGCTTCAGCAACTCCGGCGGCCTGGCCCGCAACCGGGAGAGATCTACTTAACGTCATGAACAGGCGTAGCGGATCGGATTGGGCTAGATTGCTGGCAGTCTCATTCCACTGCGCCACGAACGCCGGCCCGTAATCCACGGGCACCATCGATGGAAGCAACTCGGCGAAGGTGTCGTCATTGAAGCGGAAGTATGCGGTTACGAACCGCTCTTCCAGAATGGTCGCACCGGTGAATAATGCCATGGAAGCGCGCTCGTATTGGTTCGGAGGAGACAACAGTATCTCTCCATCCCCTTCAAAAAAAGCTCCCGTGACCCGGCCCGCGACGTCCCCGGTAAATGCAATGGTGCCATTGTTCAGCGTGATGTGAATGGCCGCCCGATCGATGGAGACATCGCGCAGTCGATAGACCCGCATCTTGTCCAGGGTCACCGTGCGCAACTGTAAGTAGAGGCTCTCGGCGGAATTGGGTTGTTGAGCAGTTGTCCCAGAGACTCTCGCTGCGGATCCGTCAGCAGGTTTGGGAGCGTCCTGGTTCCAGGACAGCGCCACTGCGGTCGAAACCATCGACAAGCAGGCTAGTGGCAGCAACTTCCTTCGAATTTTTGAGATTACCCTGGTCACCTACGCCTGCTGGTTTCTATCTTCTAGAATGCGCCTTAGTGCGTACGCCTGTCATCTGCTGCTTCTTATCGGTATTCCTGCTAGCCGTGGCAGTGGTGTGCGCGTCCGCGGAAGTCATTCACCTGAAGAACGGCCGCACTATCTGGGCTGACCACGTCCGCGACACCGGCACCCACATCGAGTACGACCTCGGCGACAACACATACGCGATTCCTAAATCACTCGTGGATCGCATCGATACCGGCGGAGCTCCTCCTGGCTACGCTTCTTCGGAAACAAGTACGAAGCAAGCTCACGACTTGCCCGACTTTGCTCCTGCCGACAACTTGAAGAACGATCCTACACTCATTGGCAAGATTATCCAGGATGGTCGGGTCGATTCGGATGCGCTGTTTGCACTGGAGCAGGCCGGCAACGCGCCGGCGACCGCCGCCGGCTACTTCATCGCAGGCAAGCACGAATTCGATCGCGGACACTTCAGCCCGGCACGTACCTACTTCGAAGCTGCCTTGCGTTTCGATTCCCAGAATCCCACCATCCTGAATTACTACGCCTCTCTGCTGGTTAGAACCGCGAATGCTGCCGAGGCGTTGCCTTATGCCGAGCGCGCTGTTCGATCTGCGCCAGACTCACCCGATGCACTCACGGTTCTGGGATACGTCGAATTCGCCGCTGACCGCGTCCCGGATGCGGTACGCACATGGAAACATTCTCTCGAACTCCGTCCTGACGCTTTAGTGCAAAAATACCTGGAGAAGGCGCAACGGGATGCTGCCGCCGAGGCCGACTATACCGAACACGAGAGCAATCACTTCACCCTGAAATATGAGGGCAAGAAGACATCGGATACACTGCGCGGCCAACTCGTCGCAACCCTGGAGTCAGAATACGACGACCTGGTTCGAGAGCTTGGCATCGCTCCCCGCAACAGTATTCCGGTCGTGCTCTATACCGAGCAGTCCTTCTTTGACGTCACTCAGGCCCCTTCATGGAGTGGCGCTGTTTATGACGGAAAGCTGCGCATCCCTATTAATGGCTTAACTTCGGTCACACCGGATCTGGCGCGTGTGCTTAAGCACGAACTCACGCACTCCTTTATTAGCCAGCTTGCCGGCGGCCGTTGTCCACAATGGCTCAATGAAGGCATCGCTCAGGCACTCGAGCCCAAGCAGTTGTCGCATGGGCCGGTGCTAGCTGATTTGTTTCGGACGCAGCGCGAGATCCCGCTCAACGCTCTCGAAGGCAGTTTTATGCAGTTTTCGAGTGCGCAAGCCGCGGTGGCCTACGAGGAGTCCTTGGCCGCCGTGCGATACATCAGCGACACCTACGGCATGAGCGATCTGCAACGGATCCTCGAAAGACTTGGGCAGGGAAGCTCAACCGAAGCCGCTCTCCGCGCCACCATCCACTCCGACTACGGCCAACTGGAAGCGGAAGTCGGCAAATACCTCGCCAGCAGATACGGAAATTAGTGGAGACCCAGGATTCGCATCAGGGTGGCTTTAATACCCTGCGGTAAGACTGCCGGCGTTGGAGTTTTGAAAGGGCACGGCTTCCCAGCCGTGCCGTAAGTCGACTAAATCGATGTGCGGCGCGGCTTGAAGCCGCGCCCCTTCAAGGCTCCAGCCGCTCACCTACTCTCCGTTCCTGCCGATATTTTACTTAGTGACCACATCCCGACCTCAGTTTTTTAACTGGTTTTTGGCCGAATTCTGTGCTACCTTCTCGGCTCGATTTCCGATGCGTGCTCTCTTCCATTTCGAACAGCCTGCTCCCGTTGAGCCGGTTCATTCTGACATCCCGGATGTCAAAGGGGCCGAACTGGCGTCGGTTTACTGCGGTCGACGGATGGCCGGCGATTTCTACGATTTCATTCGCGTCAGTCCCAACCGCGTACTGTTTGGCCTGCTCGACGTCGCCGGCGGTCTGGAGGACACTCGCGTCATCGTTTCGGCCGCCCAGCGCACCTTCCGAACCGCCGGAACTGAGCTATTTGCCCGCAAGGACGTCAATGAAGCCGATAACATGATGGAGTTGTGCCTGCAATTGAATCAGGCTATCTTGAAGGCCGCTGGCGGGGTCCGGTCCTGCCCCGCGTTTGCCGGCTGCTATGATGAAAGTCTGGGAATCGTTTGTTACTTCAACTCCGGCCATACTCCCGGACTCGCACGTGATCGCAACGGCGTTACCGAGCTCCCCGCTACGGGTTTACCCCTGGGATTGTTTTCCCACATGGTCTCGAACGCTCCGATGGTGGCTCTTGAGCCGGGCGCCGTCCTTCTACTGGCATCCCGTGGGATCGTCGAAGCAAAGGCCAAACACGAAGAGTTTGGATTGGAACGAGTGAAATCAGCTCTTCAGGAATCCAACGGGGCAAGCGCGAAAGAGCTTTGCGTGTCCGTTCTTGACCAGATGCAACAGTTTACGGGCACTGCGCCGACCCACAACGACGTGACCGCGCTCGCCTTGGCTCGAAAAACCCCGACCGTTTGATTTGCCCAGTCAGTTTCCTCTGGTTCCGCCGTGAACCACTCGGTTTGCCTAGCCCCGTGGTCGGTGTCACAATACTTTTATGCAAAAATCTTTCACTACGCTTGTAAGTGTAATGGCCGTCGCGATGCTGCTGCTGGGGAATGTCCTGGCGCAGCAGACTCCCGCGGCAACGACTCAACAACCTCCTGCAGCGGCAAGCCAAAGCAATTCCGCCCTGCCAACCCAAAGAGATAAAGTCAGCTACGCCATTGGAATGAATATTGGAACGACGCTGCATAGACAGTCCGTAGACGTTGACCCAAAAGTCGTCGCGCAGGGATTGCAAGACGCCCTGTCCGGTGGCAAAACGCTGCTTTCGGAAGACGAAGCGCGCGCCACCCTCACCGACCTTCAGAACGACATGCGCAAGAAGCAGCAGGAGAAAATGCAAGCAGCCGCTGAGACCAACAAGAAGGAAGGCGACACGTTCCTGGCTGCAAACAAGACGAAAGAAGGCGTGGTCACCTTACCCAGCGGTCTCCAGTATAAGGTTCTAACTGCTGGCACAGGACCCAAGCCGACCACCGGCGACGCCGTGGCTTGCAACTATCGAGGCACGCTCATCGATGGCAAGGAATTTGACAGCTCCTACAAGCGCGGCCAACCCGCAACGTTTCCAGTCAGCGGAGTGATCAAGGGCTGGACCGAAGCACTTCAACTCATGCCCGTGGGATCGAAGTGGCAACTCGTCGTCCCGTCCGATTTGGCGTACGGTGAACGCGGACAGGGCCCCGACATCGGTCCGAATGCCACCCTCATTTTTGAAGTGGAACTGCTCTCGATCCAGCCCAAGGATAAGGATCAGGACAAGGGCCCAGACAAGAAGTAGGACGTCGCAAGCGCCGCGGACAACGGTCCTCTTACTTCATCGCAGGAAGAGTCGACTCACTTGTTCGCGGCGCGCCATGCGCGTGGCAGAGGCAGCGCAAAAAAGACGGCCAAAGCGACATTCAAGAGCAAACTCACAGGCACGTTTACCCAGGCCAGGGCAATACAGACCAGGTAGAGTATCGGGCCGACAGCGTACCTGGCTGAGATTTTGCCGGTTGTGGATACATCGACGTCCTCCCCTAGCAGGTTGCGGTTTGCATACCCCCACAAAAGGTTGAAGAACACCGCAATGGCGAAGTACATTCCGTGATACAGCATCGCCGCTGCCCGTTGATCGCTTTGGCCAAGATGTTGCGCCAATACAGCGGTGGGAAACGGAACCGCGGTCACACCGAGTAAAAGTAAAAGGTTCAAGAACAGCAGCGCATTGTTCGACCGCTTGATGTGGGTGAACAAGCGATGGTGATTGATCCACATGATCCCGATGAAGGCGAAGCTGAAGACAAAGGCAAAATAAGAAGGCCACTGCCGGAGAAGTTGTACCGAGAGTTCTCCGCTCCCGGCGGCCGGGACCTTGATTTCCAGGATCAATAAGGTGATGGCAATCGCGAACACGCCATCCGAAAAGGCTTCGATGCGTGCCGTTTCTTTTTCCATGCGAAAGCCGTTCTATTTGCTCCGTGCTTTCTTTCGCGCCGGCCCCGCATTCGGCGGCTGCTTCACAATAGGCGCCAGTTCATCGGCTGTCACGAAGATCGGCTCAATGTCAGTCGGGATGCCCTGCAGACCATCCAACGCCTTCCGCAAAGCGGGGCGCACGACGCCAAGTTCGTCCAGCATCTTTTTCGCACCTGCGTAATTGCCCTCGGCCTCGATGGTCAGAAGATCATGGTCGAGTTCCGCGATCCCAGTTTTTATCTTCGTTATGTCCACTGAAAAAGTGCCGTCCGGGTGCTGTACAAACGCGCCTTTATCCGTCAGGTAATTGAACTGGATCGCCATCCCCTTGCCGTGAGCATCGTTCAACCCGAAGCGTAGGCTACGGAAAGCGGAAGCCAGGTAGGTCGTATAAAGTTGCCGCTGCGCAGCCTCATCGGAGGCCAGCGCTTTACCCAACCCCATTTCCTTGGCGTGGTCCATCATGTATTGCAGGGCAAACAGTCCGGTCACGTCGGCTTTCGGCTCCTCAATGGCGCTGTACAACTCCTTCAGCTCTTCGCGCGGCGTAGTATCGCGGCCCTGAACTTTGATCTGATGCGGTCCCAGCCCATGCATCAACTCATGCGCCAGAATGTGCGTAAAGAACGGTTCGAAACTCACGTCGACCATGGCCGACTGGGACAACGTCCGCCGGGCAATGGGCAGCAGCACGCTGCGGAACTTTGCCTCCTGCACATTCTTGAGCATCACCCGCTTGCTGCCCTTCTGCTGCACCACCCGGTCGTCGTTGGGCAAATTGTAAGCCGCGGTCTGTACTCCGTGAGCGCCATCTCCCGCGCTAAGGATCTCGTCTACTACTCGAATCGGCGCCGCCGCACCCAACTTCGGGTTTCGGTACTGCGGATCGATGGGCAAATTGTTTTCGATGTCCTGCAGATGCCGGGTGAAAACTGAAAGCCTGGCAGTCTCGTCGTCATCGCGCAGGTTTACATAAGCTTCGAAAGCCGCCTTGTAGCCAAAAAGTTCGTCGTTGTAGGTTTCGTATGGACCAATCGTGATGTCGAGCGGCGCGTCCAGGTCCATCCACGCCATATCGCTCTCGTAATAGTCATTGGAAAGAAAAGCGTCCGCCCGCAGATTAAGAAATTTCTTCAGCGATGCATTGTCGGTCAACCCCGCCGCTTCGCGAAGCAGATTAGCCGCCTTCGTAAGGCCATCGGCATATTCCTGGCTGTAAGGAACCGCCAAGAGATTGTTTGGCGGCTTGCTATTCTCCCTCCAGCGAATCACGGTGAAAAAGCTCTTCGCCTGTTCCTGGTCCTTTGGTGGTAGCTGCGCAACCCAGCTCTCAAAGGCTTCCTTCGTCATGCTCTCAGGATAGAAGTTCGCTCCCAGAGGTTTACGCGGAGGCACGCCCGGCAAGAACGCCTTGTAGTCGTCCACGTCAGACCAGGGTCCCTTGTTGATCCAGAAATAGTGCAGGCGTGCCTTGCCCAGCGGCGTTGTGTCCTTCTGCAACCGGCCGTAGAGGGCGAGATTACCGTCCCACATTTGCTGCATGAAGACGTCGTTCAGGGTCCGCGCCGCTTCAATCAGCTTTACCAGAGCCTGGCGATCGCCCGAGGAAAGCCTCGACGTATCCACCCGCAGAGGCGTAGGCGCGAAACGGCTTGTCATCTTCTCCAGTTGCGCCAGGTCTGGCACGGATTCACTCTTCTGTGCTCTCACTGAAAGACTCGTCACTCCCAAAAGTATAAGAATAAAACAGGCGGTGAGTTTCATTCCTTCTCCTCCCATGCCGAGTTTCGCCAGTAATGCGAGGCGAAAACCGTTCATGATAGCAGGAGATGTGGTAGCCGCGGGCAGACATCCGGAGTTACAATTTACCGAGTGGTGAGCCCCGGCACTCCCGGTTGTGGTTCAGCCTGCGGAATTCTTATGCGAAAACTTCTCCCTTGCTTCCTCTTGGTTTTAGTTGCTGCTTTATCGATCATTCTCAAGGCGGACGATGAAGTCATCGAACAGATCGTCGCGCGTGTCAACAATCAGATCGTTACCCGTAGCGAATACCTGCACAGCAAAGAAGAACTGAAGAAGGAAGCTCAGCAGCAAGATCCGGTCAACGCGGATAAGTTCGTCACCGATCACGATAAGGACGTGCTGCGCGACCTGATTGATCAACAATTGCTGCTGCAAAAGGGCAAAGACCTGGGCATCACTGCGGATACCGAAGTCATCAAGAAGCTGGACGAGATGCGCAAGGACATGAAACTCGACAGTATGGAGGAGCTCGAAAAGGCCGCCCAATCCCAGGGAATTTCTTTCGAAGATTTCAAACAGAACATGCGCAATCAGATCATTACCCAGCAAGTGATCGGCAAAGAGGTTGGCTCAAGGTTGGTCATCGACAAAGGAGATGAACAGAAGTTTTACGAGGAACACAAGGCCGACATGGAGCAACCGGAGACCATTCGCTTGAGCGAGATCCTGGTCTCCACCGAAGCCAAGCCGAATGATTCCAGCGATGAAGAGCAGCGCGTAAAAGCCGCGCAAGCGAAGGCGGACGACCTGCTTGCCCAGATCCGCAAAGGCGCCAAGTTTGACGAAGTCGCCAAGAAAAACTCCGATGGTCCCACAGCCGCCCAAGGTGGCGATTTGGGTGAATTCAAGCGCGGCACTCTGGCCAAGCAAATCGAGGACACGACCTTCGCCATGAAGGTCGGTGATGTATCGGACGTAATCCAAACCCGGCAAGGGTTCATCATCGTTAAAGTCGTCGAGCACCACAACGCCGGAATTCCACCATTCAGCGAAGTCGAGCCGCGAATCCAGGACGCGCTCTACATGAAGAAATTGCAGCCGGCGCTGCGGGAATATCTCACAAAACTGCGCGAAGACGCATATATTGACGTCTATCCCGGCTACGAGGACACTGGCGCCAGCCCCAACCAGACCAAGCCCGTAGAAACCGCGGCCAAAGATCCCAACGCCAAGGAACTCAAAAAGAAGAAAAAATTAGGCCTGTTTTAGGTTAAGCTTGGCCTGAACCGCATGAAGGAATTCTTCCTGTCCGATTGCTCGCACCACGAAAACAAGGTCATCACCTCGAGTTTTGTGGTCGTTTCCAAGCAAGTCAAGCCGAAGAAGACCGGCGAGCCCTATCTGGCGCTGATCCTGGGTGATCGCACGGGCCAGGTCGAAGCCAAGATGTGGGACAACGTCGAGGACGCGATCGACGCCTTCGAACAGGACGACTTCCTCAAGGTCAAAGGCCTGCTCAACAAATATAAGAACCGCTTCCAGATCACCGTACACAAGCTGCGCCGCCTGGGCGACTCGGAGATCGACTTCTCCGATTACTTGCCCAAGACCACCAAGGATATCGGCGATCTGTGGCAGACCCTGGCGGCTTTCGTCGCTTCTTTTCGCAATCCCCATCTCAAAGCGCTGGTGGAGGCCTTCATGGCTGACCCGGAGATTGCCGAAGCATACCGCAATGCCCCGGCTGCCAAGACTCTGCATCACGCTTATATTGGTGGATTACTCGATCACGTGGTCTCGCTCTGCCGCTCTTGCGACCTCATGTGCCAGAACTATCCCCAGATTAATCGTGATCTGCTTCTTACCGGTGCTTTCCTCCACGACATCGGCAAGATTCAC
>Ga0265760_10000380_pt1 | contig 12370 bp, 11 predicted proteins | sample NZIome_2_FD_200831 | JGI IMG/M metagenome (GOLD analysis project Ga0265760, IMG submission 200831) | Metatranscriptome of rhizosphere microbial communities from Maridalen valley, Oslo, Norway - NZI1 (Metagenome Metatranscriptome) | ecosystem: Host-associated > Plants > Roots > Rhizosphere >...
CTGCCTATTGACGCGAAGTTCCCTCGAGAAGCGGTGCTGGCGTTATTTGAAAGCAACGTCGAAGCCGAGATTGAAGAAGCGCGAGTTGCGCTGGTGCGAGTTATGAAGGCGGAAGCGAAGCGCATTAAGACGTACATCCAGCCGGAAAACGGGACTACCGATATCGCCTTGATGTATTTGCCCAGCGAGACGCTTTACATGGAAGTGATCCGCAACCGCGAGCTCGCTGACTGGCTCAACCTGCAACACGTGTTCCCGGTTTCGCCCAACTCCCTGCTCATGACCTTGCAGACTATCGCCCTGGTGCACAAATGGTATGAAGTCGCCAGCCGATTCGAGAAGAGCCGCCTCGAATTGTCGAAAGCGCAGAAGTCTTTTGACTTTTTCCAAAGCCAGTTTGAGAACGTTGGCAAGAATTTGAATAAGGCCCAGGAAGCTTTTGAAACGGCGCAGAAACATCTGAAGACATATCGTGGCCGAGTAACCGTATTGAGCGGCCAGGAGCAGTTGGATCTGGACGCGGCCGCAGCCAACACAACCGTGCAAAAGAACGGAGAACCCGTACTGCCGCTGACTGACAAGGCCAGCGCCTAGTGTGGCGCCGGCGCCCTCGCCCGCGATTGACCCGAGCAGACATAGCCGGATATATATCTTGATCTATCCCCTGTAATATACTATGGTATATATCGAGTCGATATTGCGATTCCGGGAGGTCGTCGAATGCCTCATACAGCGAAACTTTTTTACAACGGGCGCAGCCAAGCCGTCCGCCTGCCGGCGGAGTACCGCTTCCAGGGCTCGGAGGTCTATGTCCGCCGTGATCCAGCAACAGGCGATGTCATCCTGTCGCGGAGGCCAGAATCATGGCAGGACTTCTTCGAGTTGATGAAGACTATCGAGGTGCCCAATGACTTCATGGCCGATCGAGACGATGCCCCACCGCAAAAGCGCGAGCTATTCTGATGCCGGTTCGCTATCTCTTGGATACGAACACTGCCAGTTATGTCATCAAGGGGAACTTTCCCCGCGTGCGTGAGCGTCTGATGAAAACGCAGATGGCTGAGGTCGGAATTTCGGTCATCACCGAAGCGGAGTTGCGTTTCGGCGTCGCGAGAAAACCGGCAGCCGTAAAACTAAGGACTGCCATTGAGGAATTCCTGCTGCGGGTCGAGACCCTGCCGTGGGATTCAGAGGCGGCCCAGCAATACGGCCAAATCCGCGCCGCTCTCGAAAGAGTCGGGCAGCCAATGGGCAACCTGGACATGATGATTGCGGCTCATGCGCTGGCTTGCCAAGTTGTGCTCGTCACCCACGACCATGTCTTCCGCCGGATCAAGCAATTGAAGATCGAAGATTGGAGCAAGTAACCACGGGTTGATTCAGGCGAACTCGTGAGGACCGAACCAACCTTCCAGCCCGCCAGAGTATACTTCTGTGCGATAACTTGGGCCACTGGCCTGGAACTCGCGGAGGAACGGATGTTTGACTATCCACGAATTTTTTTCCTGATCTCATTCATCATACTTTGGATCTCAGCCCAGGCCGGTGCCTCCTGGCGCAGGCGGGGTGGACTGAAAGAAGAAGAGCGTGAGGACTTTGGCGTGGTGCAGGCTGCCACTCTGACCTTGCTCGGCCTCATCATCGGATTCAGTTTCTCGATGGCCACCAGCCGTTACGACCTGCGAAAGGGTTACGAGGAAGCGGAGGCGAATGCGATTGGTACGGAATATGTCCGGGCAGGGCTGGTGCCCAGCGCGAATGGAGCCGAAGTGCGTGCGCTGTTGAAGAAGTATCTTGATTTGCGCATTTTGTTTTACCGAGCTCGCGATGGGGAACTGCAACGGATCAATAACGATACGGCTCAACTGCAAAACGAAATGTGGTCCGCAGTGCAGAATCCAGCGGTGGCACAACCGTCGCCCGTGATTGCCCTCGCCGTCTCCGGCATGAACGATGTTTTGAACTCCCAGGGATATACGCAGGCTGCATGGTGGAATCGCATTCCGACCGCCGCCTGGACTTTGATGATATCGATCGCCGTCTCCTGCAACCTGTTGATCGGGTATGGCGCGCACACGGCCGGACCAAAGTCCGGCCTGTTGTTTGTGCTGCCCCTGGTTGTATCCATCTCATTCCTTCTCATAGCGGACATCGACAGCCCGCGAGGTGGTTTCATTCACGTATCCCCGCAAAATCTCGTAGCCTTGCGGCATTCCTTGCCGAACTGATTGGTGGGCCACGCGGCAGCGTGCATCAGTTCAGTCCGGAAACCACATACAGCACCGAAAATGTCTGGTAGTAGGTGTAGGCAAACGCGGAGGCATCCACGTTAGTGATCACGGGCGCGATTGAGACAACTCCGCCCAGATCTGCGGGGACAAGTTCGCGAACCGGTTTCGTCTTTCCGGTGGCAATGTCCAGGCGCTGGATTTTCAACGGCATTTCTCCGGTGCGGTAGACAAACAACGCTTGGCTGTCGGCGGACCAATGCGCCAGCACGTAGCCAAGCTCGAGGTTGGGAATGTGGCGTACTGGGCCTCCATCAAGTGGGAAGAGATCCAGTTTGCGATCTGCGGTTTCACCTGCCAGAAATTTTCCGTCGGGCGAAGGCAATGTGGCATAGACGCCTTCGGGAGTGACCGGCACCGGTTTTCCTCCGGCAACATCCACAACGTAAGTACGCCCTGGGTGTCCGGGTTCATTTCCGTTGACCACGATTCGCTTCCCGTCTGGCAGGAAGTGTGATCCGTTTTGAAGGCGTTCCAGTTCCGGCAAAGCGATCTCACGGGACTGACCTGGACCAACGGAAAGCAGCTTCAGCCGTGCAGGTCCGCTCTGCAGGAATGAAATTGCCCATTTACCGTCGGGCGACAGCGTGTCCGCCGTGCCGTCACCCAAACGGATGGGCGGCGAGCCGTCCACCTTGCGAATAGCAACCGCGTTATTCAAGCCGGCAGGTTCCGCGCCTTCTTCAAACAGCACCGATTGGCCGTCGGATGAAATATCTTTCGCGATGCTCCAGTCAAACCACGAAAGATCCCGCACCTGTTTCTCTTTTCCGCTCCATTCCATCGCCAGTCGCTCCATGTCGATGGTGGCCAGAATGCGTCCGTCGGGAGCGATGTCTTGCAGGGTCAAGCCGCCGGGCACGGTGAGAACTTTGCGCTGTCGCCCGGAGAGGTTCACCGCCCAAAGAGAACGATTGCTCGACCCGCTTTCCACGGCACTGAACCACACTTCATTGCGCTGCGCCGACCACGCCAAACCGTACACCCATCCCCAATCGGCCGACAGCGTGGTTTTGTGTCCGGTCAGATCGATGACGCAAACGGAGCCGCTGTCATCCCACTGCTTGGGATGATCGAGGAACGCGATCCGGTCTCCACCGGGCGAAAAGCGGATGTTGCTGATGGAACCGCTGGTTTGGTAGAGAACTTTGCCAATCGGGTATTCCAGGTGATCGCGTCCGTTCACACGGTGCACCACCGCGAGCTGTCCGTCCGGGCTCCAGTCTGCCCAGGCCACATTCTGGAGAATCTCGCGAGGCGTGCCTCCAAGCATGGGAGCATCGGCCAGCATTCCGCCCTCGAAGTCGAGGCGGGAACCGGGCCTCCCGTGCATGGTGAGCGCCAGTTCGCTGCTGCGCGATATACCCAGAAGATAAGCTGAACTCAATTCCAGAGGACGAGCCAACAACGAGTCTGGAATGGTTGAATAAATCTGCAGCGGCCGCCCATTCCACGAGGCTCCGTAGACTACCGTCCGCCCGTCCGGAGTAAAGCGAGCGGAGTAAACCGTGCCGCGCTCAAAAGTAACGCGTCGGAAGTCCGGATTCTGAACCGTCCGGAGCCGGATTCCCAGATAGCTGGCAGCGACGACTAGAAGCAATGCAGCAGCGATGCGCAGCATCAATGTCCGAAAGCGGGTAGTCTCCAGGCGGAACGGGAGGATTTGCCTGCTGGTCGTAACGTCCGCCAAAGTGCTCAGCGCGAAGGCCAGATCACGCGCCGACTGGAAGCGGTTCTCCGCCTCTTTTTCCAAACAATGGCGCACGACTTGCTCAAATGCGCTGGGAATGTCCTGACATTCCCGAATCATTTCCGGAGGATCCTCTTTGAGGATCAAGGTCATGGTGTCGACCTGGGTCTCTCCAGCAAAGGCGCGCTTGCCGGTAAGCATCTCGTAAAAAATCGCGCCGAAGCTAAAGATGTCCGTGCGATGATCCACCGCCTTGCCGCGCAACTGCTCGGGAGACATGTACGCGATGGTTCCCAGCAAGGAGCCCGACCTGGTCTGGGTTGTCATGCTCGCAATCGAGCCCGCTTCGCCAGCCTCGGAGTCAAACGCGGAGTTCAGCAGTTTGGCAATACCGAAATCGAGGATCTTGATGCGCCCATCTTTTGTGAGGAAAAGGTTTTCCGGCTTCAGGTCCCGATGCACGATGCGCTTTTCGTGCGCCGCCGTTAAACCCTGCGCTATCTGTCTGGCGTAGTCGATCGCCTGACGCCGCGGTATGGGACCATTGTGCAAGCGCTCGCGGAGCGTCTGTCCTTCCAGTAATTCGGAAACGATGTAGGGCGCGCCATCGTGCATACCAATGTCATAGATCGCAACAATATTGGGGTGACTTAGGGCAGCGGCAGCGCGGGCCTCCTGCTCGAAACGGCGCAGGCGGTCCTGATCATGGGCGAGAGAGGGTTTGAGTATCTTGAGGGCCACATCCCGCCCCAGCCGCTGGTCGCTGGCGCGGTATACTTCCCCCATCCCTCCCGAACCTATCTTTTCGATTACTCGATAGTGGCCGAGGACTTTACCAATCATGCAAAAGCTGAAGCGGCGGTTGTCGGCATCTTAGGACTGGGCACGTATCATGTCAACTGGTACCTCTAAGTCATGGAAAGTACGAGGGTATCGCTCTTCGATGGGCGCCCGATACCCACATTAGGTTTACAAAGAATTACACGCGTCGGCCTTCTTCTCTAAGCAACTTCCGGGTAGAATCGTGTTTGATCACAAACAGTTAAATCTCCTACGCAATCGGTGCGAAGGTCGCTGCTTAAAGCCCTTCGACGCAGGCACAATTCTGGAGGGAAGTTGGTACTCTCATACTAATGGCCATCGAACCTGTGGGCGTCCCCTACAAGAGAACGGCAGTTTTCCTCTTCCTGGTCTTTTCGGTCGTCGTAGTCGGCTCTTCCCTCTCGGCGGGACAGGTCGCCGCCCGGTGGGATTTCTTTGGCGGCTATTCCTACCTTAGATTTGAATCAACATCGATCGGTTACGCGAATTGGTCTAACCTGAACGGGTTTAACGGCGAGATTTCGTACAACTTCACCCCCAGTTGGACGTTGACGGCCGACGGAAGCGGTCACTATGGCGACCAACTCAGCCTGTTCACCTATATGGGTGGCCCGCAGTACACGATGCGAAGGGACAAGTCATCGATCTTCGCTCATGCCCTTTTTGGCAAGGTGCAAGACACGGTCAACATCGCGACCGCAACCAGGGATGGATTCCTGAGTGTGGGACGCGCCTTCGCAGTGGGCGGAGGTTATGACATGGACCTGACGCCGCGGTTCACGCTTCGCGTCCAGGCCGATTACCTGAATACCAACACGTTTGGGGCCACTCAAAACAACATACGCATCTCAACCGGTTTGGTTTTCCATCATGGACATATTGGCCGGCGTCCCAAGCTTTGAATTTATAATGTTGCATCGCGACCTGGAAACCTCCGAAACCATGTTTCTTAGATTTGTCCAAATTTCGACCTGTCGAAACTTCTATTTTCCCCGAAGGGGCTCGATGATGCCGAACAAGCGAACGTCCCTGATTTTTATCGCGATGGGACTGGCAACAGTTGTGGGATGCGGTTCTTCTTCCCCTTCGTCATCATCGTCGACCACCCAACCATTCCAGAACCAGCACCTTGCCTTTGTCGCCCTGCCAACCACGAATTCAGTAGCAGCCTACAAGGTTGACAACAATTCCGCGATCTTCACCAACATACTGGGATCTCCGTATCCAGGGGGAATATCGCCGGCAGCCGTTCTCGTGCATCCTTCCAACCGGTTTGTTTATGCTGCCAATCAAATCGGGAACGACATTTCGCTGTTCACGGTCAACAGCACTTTGGGCTCGCTCCTGGAAGTGCTGCCGCGAACCCCTGCCGGACTCACTCCCGCTGCCCTCGCCATGGATAGCGGAGGCACTCTTCTTTTTGCCCTCAACCGAGTCTCCAGCAGTATTTCGGTTTATTCCATCAACTCAGGAAACGGAGCTCTCACCCCGGTCACTGGATCTCCGTTCCCCACGTTTAGCAATCCGTTTACGTTCGCGTTGACCCCCTCGGGTAAATTCCTCTACGTGCTCAACAGCGAAATATCGGCAGTCTTCGCATACACCGTCACCTCGGGAGTCTTGCAGGCGGTAGCCGGCCTCCCCGTACCGGTGGGCAACGGACCGATCGCGATCGCGGTCGATCCGGCGCAACCTTTTGTCTACGTGGCAAATTCGGCGGACAACACAGTTTCAGTACTATCCATCAATGCTAGTACTGGGGCCTTGACCCTGCTGGGTACCTATGCCACGGCGACCACTGCCACGGCGACCACTCCAACTGCGGTCGTGGCTTTGGGCCAGTATCTCTATGTTGCCAACTCCGGAACCAGCAACATCTCCGTGTTCACCGTTACCCCTGTCACCGGAGTTCTCACCCAGATTACGAGTTCGCCATTCACCGCCGGCAGCGCCCCATCGTTCGAGGTGATTGACCCAAATGGGAAATTCCTCTACACCGGCAGTCAAACTGAAAAGATGATCTCCGCGTTTTCGATTGATGCCACAACGGGTGCTGTTACGGAGACCGGCGAGACAACTACGACTGAGTTCCCGCCGGTCTCCATGTCGGTCGCACAATGATTTTGATTAGGGTAAGCACCAGGTGATCAACTTCGGAATCATCGGTTTCGGACTCCACGCTGGAAAGCGGCTGATGCCTGGCTTCGCTCGCGCCAAGAACTGCCGGGTCACCGCTCTCTCCCGGCGCGATCTGTCAAAGGCGCAAGAATCGGCGCATCAGTACGATATTCCGCTAGCCTTCGATTCAGCGGAAGAGTTGTGCCACTCCCCTCAAGTTGACGCCGTCTTCATCGCCACACCGAACGCCTTCCACCTACAGGACGTGCTGGTCGCCGCCGCATGTGGCAAGCCGATATTGTGCGAGAAGCCGATGGGCGTGAACGCCGACCAATGCCGGCAAATGGTCGAGGCCGCCCGCAAAGCCAACGTTCTCCTCGGAGTGGCGCAGGTGTTCCGCTTCGAAGAGAGCACGGCGTGGTTCCGGGAACAACTGGCCGCGGGAAGCATCGGCAAGCCGGTTTTCGCGCGCGCCGAATTTTCTTTTTCCGCCGCCCATGGGCACGCCCGTACATGGATCAATGATCCCGCGGTCGCTGGCGGCGGCCCGGTCGCCGATGTGGGCGTGCATTGCATTGACTCCCTGCGCTTCGTTCTTCAGGATGAAGTAACCCGGGTGAGCGCTCGCGAGATTGCCGGCAAAACGGGCAACGTGGAAACCGGGGCCGCGCTGTTACTGGAGTTCTCGCGCGGGACTCTGGCCACGGTCACGGTTTCATTCCTTGCCGAGTACCGCACGCCCTTCGAACTGGTTGGCGAAACCGGCGTCCTGCGCGCTGACGACGCCTTGACCGTTGAACATCCAGTCAATCTCGAGCGTCGTCGAGGCGGGGCGGTCGTGGACACGAAAACCGTCTCGAACCAACTGGCCTACGCGCTTCAGGTGGATGCATTCGCCGCCGCAGTCGAAGGCAAAGCAGAGTTTCCAATTCCAGGTGAAGAAGGCTGGCGCAATCAGGAAGTTCTGGACGCGGCCTACCGAAGCATGAAGAGCGGAAAAACCGAAAACGTTCGAAGCACCACCTAGAAATCTCCGATCTGCGCACGACCCTACTGACTAGCCCTTTGATCCGCTGATCCGCTCGAAACTGTACTGGGTGGAACTCCCTTGGCCTCCACAATTGCCCAATGCCACTCTTGGCCGTCCTCCAGGGTCGCATCAAGCTTCTCCCTATAAACGGTGGTCGCGAATGGAGCAGTTGAGCCTTTCAGGTGAAGAAGCACCGTCACGTCAGAACGCTTCTGGGCCGGGGCGTTATCCTGGGCGACAGCGGGCAGCAGCTTCGCGGTCCCGTAGTCCTCAGCGTTCGTGTCGTCGCGGCGCACGATGGTCAGGCCTACCGTGATCTCTCTCAGGCTCCATGAGCTTGCGTTGTACACCGAGACTTCAATCGTGTCTCCCAGAATGTTCGCGGGACCATCCAGCTTCGCGAGCTCACCCTGCGGGAGGTCCTGCGCCACGTAGGGACTTGTGAGCAGCGCGGTGGCATTGGCGTTAAACGAAAGGCTGCAGGTCCCATCGGGCGACGTCATTCGGAAGTTCTTGCCCACGCCGTCAAAGGAAAACATTGGCCTCACGCCCAGCCGGAAGTGTTCGACGTCATCAATCACCGCCGCAAGATTGTCGTTATCGATGATTGTGGGCGCTGCCGGTTCTTTTGGTTCTTTGTTCTGACGCAAGGTGCGTGCCAGATCGCCCAGGGATATTGCGTCGTCCGATTGCGCGGACGCGGAAACCGGCAACATCATCCCCAGAAAAACCAAAAAGACACCGAAATAACCCTGACATCTCGTGAACATTGGCGCGCGAAAACGGGCATTCTCCCCCGTACAAATTGTAGTCAGAAACAAGCATGGGAATCAGCACGGAGGGACGAACGTTGGTCGTAGAACTTTAGAGGAAGGCCGGTTCGCGAGCGAAACAATCACGGACGTGCGGGACGAAGTAGCCTCGCAACAGGGCGCCGCACGCCCGTGACATTTACAACAAGCCAGAAGAGCGAAAACGAGTGACTGGATCGACCATCGGCACGGGTTCCCTTTTAAAGATCCAGCGAGCCACCGCAAACCCCAACGCCGCGTAGCACAGATGAACGAGTTTCATATCTCACCCCCGAGAAGATGCGCCACAGCACCTAAGGGGAGGCTCAATGTCGTCAAGGTAGCAAGGCCACACCACTAGTGCAACGCCCGAATGGGCCATGGACGTAGCACGAAGGTTTAGCAGAGTAACCAGCAAAGTAACCAACAACGTAATGTTTATGAGGGTTGCAGCAGTTTGCAACCGGATGCAAAGAGTGCACACTTGCGGAACGTTGCCTTCTTGAACCACTATTTCGTGCAGCACGGGATTCAACGACGCCCGGGCTGGGACGCGCACTTGTATTGGCCTTGGCATGGCATAGGCTGCATAATTCGTGAGTAGTCTAGTAACGCTGAGGAGATGGAGGCTACGATGAGCTGGGCAAGCAAGCTGGTGAAGCCCTATCGGGTAGAAGATGGCACGAAGTTTCGGCTGAAGGATTTTGATCCCGGCGATACCGGGAAGATCCATTCCAAGCGACACGCGGAGCAACTTCTAACCAAGGGCATCGAATCGTTGACCGATTCGCAGGACAAGCTCTACGCCCAGAACCGCTGGGGCGTGCTGCTCATCTTTCAGGGCATGGATGCGGCCGGCAAGGATGGAGCCATTAAGCATGTAATGTCGGGAGTGAATCCGCAAGGGGTTGAAGTTTATTCGTTCAAAACGCCGTCAACAGAAGAACTGAGTCACGATTATTTGTGGCGAACCATGCAGCGCGCGCCAGGGCGGGGCCGGATCGGTATCTTCAACCGCTCCTACTATGAAGAGGTGCTGGTGGTGCGGGTTCATCCGGAGTTGTTGAAGAACGAAAGAATCCCTCCGTCTCCAGTGACCAAGGATATTTGGAAAGAGCGCTTTCAGGACATCAACGACTTCGAGCGTTATTTCTCGCGCAATGGAATTGTGGTTCGCAAGTTCTTTCTCAATCTTTCGAAGAAGGAACAAAAGAGTCGGTTCCTGGACCGGCTGGATCATCCGGAAAAGAACTGGAAATTCTCCGCCTCTGATGTGCGCGAACGCCAGTACTGGGACGACTACATGAAAGCATACGAGGACATGGTCGTGCATACGGCTAGCCCGCATGCGCCCTGGTATGTGGTACCGGCGGACAATAAATGGCTCACCCGCGTGGTCGTGGCGGCGGCAATCGTTGAAACGCTGGAGGATCTGAAGTTGGCCTACCCTAAGGTCGATCCTGCAACGCGCAAGGAGTTGCAGGCCGCGCGCGCAATGCTCAATGGAAAAAAGAAAGCCTAAGGAAGCGCGCCAACCTCAACTTCGAATTGCGGGATAAGCATCGACTTGAGTGATCGGCCTCTGACACTCCACCGCGATGGCGAAGACGTCCTCTTCTGTCATCGGGTCGACCCTCACCACTCTCCCCTCACCCACGAACTGAATGGGCCGGCCAAGCTCGTTGTGCTTCGCGGTCACAGTGAAGCTGACGGGAGTGTGTTGCGGAATCAAAGAAGAGACCTCCAGGAGAAGTCCGCAGATACTGATATTTCTGCTTATAGCCTCGAACTCAATCATCAAGTCAGCAGAGTGAACCTTGAGGTGAACCGGATATTGCAAGCTGAAGCGGCGATACTTGCGTTCTTGCGAAGTCGCCGATTGCGCAACATGATTAATTTCTTTCATGGCATGCGGTTACTTCCGAAACTGGCCCTGATGCTAATTGCGGTTACGCCTGAGTCAAAAGAGCACGAAAGGACGCTGCCCGAGAGGCCAAGTCTCGAGGTCGGACCGGCCAGTCTTTTCTCGGGCAATTCGAAGTAACCGGTACGTTGTTATGGATCAATACGGGTTGTCCAATTGCTAAGTCTGGCAGTGAATTCAGGCAAGTTCTGTTACCCGCCCTCGGCTGCCGTTGGCACGTCCTTCCGCGACCTATTCAACTCTCCGGTCGACGCTCAGACTACCTTTTCACCCCGATGAGTAGATCGGGGAGAGGCAACAGGGACATCTATGATGAGACAGCTTGCTGCTCGCTGGAATGCGCTTGTTCTGCTTCTTGCTATTTCGACGATGTTGGGCTGCCAGGGTCTTAGCAGTTCGAACAAGGCCGCCACTACAACTACTCCGCCGCCGAACAACACCAAGCCGGGCCTGCTCGCAATCTCACCAACCAGTATTAGTTTCGGCATCGTAAAGGTCGGGAATAACCAAAACCAGCCTGCGACCATGACCAACTCTGGCGGCTCGACCCTCACCGTGACCAAGGTGACGCCCAGCGGAGTGGGCTTTAGCGTGAGCGGATTGAGTTTGCCGGTAACTCTGGCCTCCGGTCAGAGCCAGGGCTTCACCGTCAACTTTGCTCCACAGGCTACGGGCACGGTCAGCGGAAACCTGGCCATCGCCAACACTGGTTCAATTACAACCGTGAATATCGCACTCTCGGGAGGCTCACAGACCCAGGGTGCTCTTACGCCGAGCCCTTCCAGTCTTAACTTTGGAAATGTGCAGGTAGGGTACAAGCAAACTCTTTCTGAGACTCTGACCAACACCGGGGGATCCAGCCTCACGGTCACCCAGGTGAATGCTACGGGGACCGGTTTCGGCGTAAGCGGGTTGACCTTGCCGCTGACTCTGCCGGCCGGTCAGAGCCAGCCCTTCAGCGTTACGTTTACACCGCAGTCTGCGGGCAGCGCCAGCGGAAACCTGGCCATCGTCAACACTGGCTCAGTCGCTACAGTGAACATTGCGCTCTCCGGAGGTGCACAGACCGCGGGTGTTATTACTCCAAGTCCATCGAGCCTTAACTTCGGAAGTGTTCAGGTCGGCAATAATCAAGCCCTCCCCATGACGTTGACCAACTCTGGCGGAACGACCGTGACCGTAACTCAGGTAAACCCCACGGGCGCTGGTTTCAGCGTGAGCGGGTTGAGCTTGCCGTTGATGCTGACAGCCGGCCAGAGCCAGTCCTTTACCGTTACCTTTACGCCGTCTTCCGCGGGCAGCAGCAACGGGAATCTGGCGATCGTCAGCAACGCTTCAAATTCCACCGTAAACGTTGCATTATCAGGAAACGGGCTGGCGGCAGGCGCACTCACCCCGAGCCCATCGAGCCTCAGCTTTGGAAACGTTCAAGTCGGTAACCACCTGCAACTCCAGGAAACTCTGACCAACTCCGGCGGAGTAAACGTCAATATCTCACAGGCCACAGTCTCGGGCACCGGATTCACAATGAGTGGGTTAAAGCCACCGTTGATGCTTACGCCCGGACAACATTACACCTTCGCCGTCACCCTGGCGCCGCCCTCCACCGGAAATTTCTCGGGGAGTATTGCGATCGTCTCGGACGCCTCGAACCCTAATCTCTCCATACCGCTCAGCGGCACCGGCATACCAGTGCCCCAGGGACAG
>Ga0265760_10000381_pt1 | contig 12369 bp, 11 predicted proteins | sample NZIome_2_FD_200831 | JGI IMG/M metagenome (GOLD analysis project Ga0265760, IMG submission 200831) | Metatranscriptome of rhizosphere microbial communities from Maridalen valley, Oslo, Norway - NZI1 (Metagenome Metatranscriptome) | ecosystem: Host-associated > Plants > Roots > Rhizosphere >...
CTTGCGAGCCTTCCTAAGGTCTTTAGAATCAGCGAACTAATTGAAAACTCTACCTCTTATATAGCAAGTTGGTTGTGGCTGGATGTACGGGGATGTATCTGGCTGATCGCAGAGTACCTACAAAAAGCACTACAGTCTCCGTTCAATTCCTCGGTTTTGTCCTCCGAATCCATGTCACTTGGGGCAGGAGCATAGATGACTAAAGTGCGCGTCAGCGATATCGCAGACCTCAAACTCGACAAGCGGAATGCCAATCGGGGCACGGAGCGTGACTCGGAGATGCTGGATCGCAGCCTTGCGGACTATGGCGTGGGCCGCTCGGTGCTGCTGGACCGCGACGGAAACATTATTGCCGGGAACAAGACGGTCGAGGCGGCCCGCCGGGCTGGCTACAAGCGCGTTGTCGTGGTTCCGAGCGACGGCAGCACTCTGGTAGCGGTGCAACGCTCCGATCTGGACATCAATTCGAAGAAGGCACGAGAACTGGCCATTGCCGACAACCGTGCTGGTGAGCTGAACCTCGACTGGGACCCCGAAGTGCTTTCAGAACTTGAGGTCGATCTGAAGGAATTCTGGAACGAAGAGGAACTGACCGAGCTTCTCAGTCTTCCTGACACCGGAGGAATCGAAGAGGCGCCCGAACCGCAGATCGACCGCAAAGAGGAGCTGCAGAAGAAGTGGAATACTAAACGCGGCCAGATATGGGAGATGGGCAAGCACCGCCTGATGTGTGGCGACTCCACCTCTGCTGAAGACATTGCCAAGTTGCTGGATGGCGAATGCTACCGGACGGTCGTGACTTCCCCACCCTATTTCCTTGAGCGATCGTATGAGAAGGGCTTTACTCCAGAGCAAGGCAAGAAGCTGATTGCGGATGTAGCCAAGGCATGGTTCCCACACTGCAAGGACGGCGGCTACTTCTTCTCCAACTTCGCCGGCATACAAGGCTGGGAGATGGCCAAGCCTTGGGTGGGCATAGATCGCTGCGAATATCCAGCGCCTCTGTTCCATTGGGAAGCATTTCGAGCAGCGGGCTGGCGGCTGCATGCCGAGCGCATCTGGGTGAAGCCTCATGCCGCCTGTCTGGGGCTATGGGTGCTTTCCACGAACCGCCCTGTGTTCAGTTGGGAATATCTGTGGACTTGGAGGAAGGGAACCGGCAAAGAGAAGCTTGGCCCTTCCGATCTGCGTTGCCGAGGCGTGTGGGACACATCGAAAGAGCCGGAGCCACATCGCCTGAAAGACCTGGGTCACGACGCCTCATTCCACATTGCGCTGCCGACGTGGGCGATTGAAGTCCACAGCTCGAAGAGGGAACTGGTGGCTGAGCCGTTTTCCGGTACCGGCACAACAATCTGCGCCGCGGAACGCACGGGACGGCGATGCTGTGGGATGGAACTCGATCCGGGATATGCGGCAGTGGCGCTGGAGCGACTCGCCGAGATGGGCTTAGAACCGAAGCTCACGGCCTCGCTGCTAGCAGTGTACGAACAATGAGATGGCGAACGAGCAAAACCCGAAACCATTTCCTAAGGGAGTATCCGGCAATCCGAGCGGACGACCGAAGAAGCGCCCCATCAGCGACCGCTATGCGGAGATCGCGGAGATGCCTCTCGAAGAATCCATTCGTCAAGCCCTGAAGCTTCCCAAAGGTGCGAAGTACGGACACGCTACCGCGCTGGCGCAGGCGCGTTCGGCGATCAAGGGCAAGACTGATGCAGCCAGAGAGATGCGCGAAGCCATCGAAGGGAAAGCCACACAGCGCATCGAATTATCGGATACGACGATGGCGGACGCCTTCGATAAAATGTCTAATGAGGAGTTGGATGCCTACGCTCGCGACAGCACGCTGCCCGACTGGTTTCCCAGGACGAACGGCTCGAAATGAAGGGGAAGGCTGAAAAGCCGCTGAGGCTTGCACACGGGCCGGAGGATTTCGCAGTCGGAAGCGCGGAAAGTCGGGCAGCGGCGCGAGCACTTTTAGCAGCAAGAAAGGTGGAGGACAGCGAAATTATCACATCGCCAGAATTCTATGGGAACATCCCGGCATTGCGCGATGGGCGAGTTCATGTAGATCCCTGGCGGTACGCTGGCAAGCAGCGCGTGCGAGTCGTCATACTACCTACAGGGTTCAAATGGCCCCCGGAGGACCCCACGAAGGTCTGCTGGGATTGCCACTGCCTGCAAGATAGTGTTCGTCGCAACCCATGAAGCCAGCCGCAAAAACAAAAGACACGCCGAACCCGGCGAGATTCCCGGTCGGGGGTCCTGCCAGCCGTGCGGCGGCGCGCATGCTGCTGGAAGAGCGCAAGCGAAACGGATGCCACATGAGATTGCAGATTGTGTTCGTCGGTCACCCGGACGATATGCCCCTTCCCGAGAATGAGCGCGCTGAGTGGGAAGGCGGCTCGACCGAGGTTATCTACAGCCGGAGTTGAGGATCCCTAACGCTTAATCCTACCCGATTCGCGCTAGGAACAACTGCTAATCGCGCTGCTGCACGAATAATGCTGGAAGCGCGCAGAAAGAACGACAAGCGACCGCGAATCTATTTCGATTGCGCGCCAGATGAAGACCCGCTTCGCGAGGACAGAGTAGACGAATATGAGCAAGCGGTCATCGTATTCAGGTTCAGGCAAATCTCGCGCCAGGAGACTCCCTGTGAGCGAAGGGTGAGTACCCGGTGGCGATTTACCAGCGCTTTGGGACGCCCAATTTGGACGCCTTTGGCCTTGGCGTTGCGCATGCCCGCCTTCACGCGCTCGGCGATCAGGCTGCGCTCCAGTTCCGCCACTGCGCCAAGAACAGTGAACACCATCTTGCCTGTTGGAGTTGTTGTGTCCACTTGCTCCGAGAGCGAAACGAACTCGATCCCGAGAGCGCGGAAGGTTTCAAGCGCCCGGAGAAGATGCGGCACAGAACGGGCGAAGCGGTCAAAGCGCCAGACGATCACAGCATCGAACTTCCGGCGATGGGCGTCGGCCAACAACTGATCGAGTTCAGGCCGTTTTTCCTTCGCGCCGGAGATTCCGATGTCCACGTATTCATAGCCGATCTGCCAGTTGCGGCGCTCACAATACTCGCGCAATTCGCGAAGCTGCATTTCAGGGCTTTGGCCATTGTGGGCTGTGGACACACGGGCATAAAGCGCGACATGGAATGAATTGATCTTCGGGATTCGCTGTGATGAGCTGAACGGGACATTGATTTGTCCTCCGGCTCACACCCTTGGCGTGGATGGCAATTGAAAGCAAGGTTGTCCGCACGATGTATTTGGGCGATCTGTCAGTTGGGGACCTCGCAATATTCGCGCAATTCGCGAAGCTGCATTTTCGGGACTTTGGCCGTTCGAAAGCCGGAGCGCCAGGATGAAATTGCTCGCCGCACCGCGTTGCCAATTTCCTTGACGTCGATGGCGCAAAAGGTGTATACATGTTCCCGCCAGTCGCCTATACCACCTGTAACCCTGTGACTAGGAGGACGCATGACCCGCACACACCTTTCCGCAATACGCATTTTTGCTACTTCTTTGTTTCTTATTTTCATCGGCAACCTGCCGGCCCATGGTCAGGACCATATTCACCAGCTTTATTACAATAACTCGCAGTGGGTGGACACGGACTTGACCGCGCTCACCCATGGCGGCACCTCGTACCCTGGTTTGTCTGGCGAGATCACCGCCTTCTTCACCACACCGAACAACCAACCGCATGTTTTTTATATTGACACAAACGAGGACATCCACCAGCTCTATGATAACGGCACCAACTGGAGCGACCAGAACCTTACCGAGCTTACGGGTGGCTCCCAAGCTTTTGGCACGCTGAGCGGCTTCTCCGTCGGCAATCTGCAACACGTTTTCTTTGTTGGATATAATGATAGTCACATCCATCAACTCTATTACAACAATTCAAAATGGGTTGATCAGGACATCACCGCCTTGGCTGGCGCCCAGAACGACTCCGGGGGCGAGCTAGTGGCATTTGCCACCACGCCGAACGACAATTTCCACGTTTATTATCAGGGCGCAGGCGGGTTTAATGATCTTCACCAGTTATATTTCAACGGCACGTCGTGGAGCGATTCGAACTTGACCACCATCACGGGTGGGTACGGTTGCTTCGGCCACTGGATAGCAGGCTTTGCAATGGGGAACATCCAGCAAATTTTCTGCGCCGGTTATTCCAATCCAAATGACCATAATGTAACAGACATAATGAACATTTACTATAACAATGCTAATTGGCTTGGCCAGGACATTACAAAGCTTTCTGGCGCCCCCAGCAATTTCAATGGCAGCGGGATCGCTGCGTTCAACGTTCCCAACACCCAAGAGATCAACGTGTACAGTGTCGCCAGCGGTGTTAAAAATGGTTTGGACGTCGCGCAAGATGTTCACCAAACGGAGTTCTTCGAGAATTCCTGGTCGGACGAAGATTTGACCTCGAAAATCGGCGCTCCCACTGGCTCCGACACTGGCGGGATGGTGGCTTTCCCCATCACCACCGCCGGCATCCAGTACCATGTTTATTACGCGCCCAGTAAGGAGGTTTATCAGCTTTATTACAGCGGCTCGGCGGGCTGGCAGGTGGAAGATCTAACCAATGGCGCTGGACATGCCGATAACGGTGCCGGCATGGCCGGATTTGCCATCGGCAATTTGCAATACGTCTATTACCTGTCGACGCAGTAAGAGCTGACATTTGTTTGCGCGTCGACTGTAGTGGCTTCCCTGGTTGCCGCACGGTATTCATAATGACGCCTGCGGGAACCCTGACTACGCTGCACAGCTTCGACGGCACCGATGGCTCAGAACCATATGCCGGGCTTGTCGAAGGCAGGGACGGAAACTTCTATGGTACAACGTACTATGGGGGAGCCAACTCCTGCCAAAGACAGGGTTGTGGGACCGTCTTCACAATTACACCGAATGGCACGCTGACGACTCTTTACAGCTTTTGTTCGCAAAGCGGCTGTAAGGATGGCCAACAGCCCCAAGGGGGGCTTGTGGAAGGCTCCGATGGAAATTTCTATGGGACAACAACGTGGGGTGGCCTCGCCCAACGAAATTACTGCACGGATGGCTACGGTTGCGGCACAGTCTTCAAAATCACCCCACATGGAATCCTAACAACACTTCACGAATTTTGCTCGCACGGCGGCTGCCCGGACGGCTACTGGCCCTATTCGGGTCTTGTTCGGGGAACCGACGGCAACTTCTACGGGACAACGTACTTGGGCGGGGCCAACCAAAGTGGCACAGTCTTTAGAATTACAGCAAGCGGTACGTTCACGACACTTTACAGTTTTTGCTTGCAATATGTTAACGATATTTGTATGGACGGCGGCACCCCCATCGGCGCGCTGGTACAGGGCACGAATGGGACGTTCTACGGGACAGCGTGGAGCGGCGGGGAGCAAAGTTACGATTGCCCTCAGGGTTGCGGCACAATCTTCAGCCTATCCGTAGGTCTTGGGCCGTTTGTGGAGACAAATCCTGCTGTGGGGAAGGTAGGGGCAAGTGTCGGAATTCTTGGCACCGATCTAACCGGAGCAACCAGCGTCACATTAAATGGCACGCAGACCGCCTTCCGTGTCATCTCCAAAACTTTCATCGAAGCGAAAGTCCCCTCCGGCGCGACCTCCGGCACGGTGAAGGTGCAATTGCCAGGGGGCAAGCTTTCCAGCAACGTGCCCTTCATCGTGGTGCGGTAGAAACGCGGCATGGGCTAGTCCTCTCGACGATCTTGGACTGGCCCTTTCGTAAAGAATCCGATCACCGCCCGGAGATGGCCTCCCGAATGGCCCACTTCCTCACGAACGGCGCTCGCACGTATATCACTGCAGGTTCCAACCAGAATTCGCACAGGGGCGAATATGGGCGCACTTTCGGCGAGAGTTGAACCGGGTGTCCAACCGGCTGGAGTTCTTCGCCCACGGCTTGCCCAAAAGGGTGACCCTGCCCAAAAGGCCTAGTTCTGGGCAGCCTGTAAGCCCTAGATAACGCGCTTGCCCAAAACAACGATTTGCTTGCCCAAAAAGAGATGATTTGGGGGAGCACGCCCGAATTCCCTTATGTTTTCCGCGCAGTTTTTGCGACGCGCTCGAGGGGATTGGCTCGATCAACTTTGAATTGACCTCGGCCCCTAATGAGCGTAGGCTCCTGGTAATCGGACTCGTCCCCCGATGGTTCGTTGGAGGCTTCATGTGCCTTTTGTCCTGGTTAGTTAAAGTTCTCGCGGTCCTTTTGATCGTCGTCTCCTGCGCCCTGGCCCTCCCCGCGCAGACAACGCCGGTCTCGACGAATCCGCCGGCAATGACATTTACCACGCTGTTCAGCTTCGACGAGGCGAGCGGTGTTTCTCCCAACGGTCTCGTCCAGGCGACTGGCGGCGACATTTACGGGACTGCCCAATTTGGCGGAGCCAAAAACTCCGGCACAGTATTCCAGTTGACCTCGCAGGGCGCGCTAACGACGATATATAGCTTCTGCTCGCAAAGCGGGTGCGCGGACGGTGCTCAGCCGCTGGCAGGATTGATTCAGGGCACCGACGGGAGCCTCTATGGCACGACATTTGGCGGAGGGAACAATCACGATTGCGAAGGGGACACTTGCGGTACAGTTTTCAAGGTCGCTCCGGATGGTGCGCTCACTTCATTACACAGCTTCGATTGGGCGGACGGCTTCGAACCTTATGCAGGAGTGATCCGGGGCATAGATGGAAGTTTCTACGGAACAACGCCAAGCGGCGGTTATCTCGGGAAGGGAATTGGAAACGGTACGATTTTTCAGATGAGCCCAAGCGGCTCCCTTACGACGCTTTACGACTTCTGCGCCGTCACGGGATTCTACTGCGCCAATGGAACCTATCCTCGGGCGGGACTAGTCCAAGCGACGGATGGCAGCTTCTACGGAACAACGGAATATGGCGGCAATTATGATAGCTGCTCGGATGGCTGCGGTACGATCTTCAGAATTACGCCAAGTGGCGAGCTGACGACGCTGCACAACTTCCATGAAACAGACGGTACGAGCCCGATAGGTGTTCTGGTCCAAGGCGACGATGGGAAATTATATGGGACGACGGCTGGTGGCGGGGCCGATAGCAACTGTGCGGGCGGAGGCGGCTGCGGCACGGTCTTCTCAATGACCCGGGACGGCAAGCTGACGACTCTCCACAGTTTCGACGGCACGGACGGCGCCAATCCGTGGGCGGGGTTGGTTCTGGGAAGCGATGGGAACTTCTACGGGACGACATCTTCCGCGGGCGGCAGCAACGTCGTTTGTCGTGGCGATCCTCCCGGGTGTGGAACGATTTTCAGAATCACCCCGGATGGCACTCTTTTGACTTTGCATAACTTCTGTCTGCAAAGCGGTTGCACCGACGGGGGCGTGCCTGCCTCCGGGCTGATTCAGGGTACTGATGGAAGGTTTTACGGCACGGCCGGTTACGGAGCCAACGGTGACGGTACGATCTTTAGCCTGGACGTTGGCCTTGAGCCATTCGTGGAAACGAATCCGGCGGCGGGGAAGGCTGGTGCGACGATTGGGATCCTCGGCACCGACCTCACCGGCGCGACCAGCGTCAAATTCAACGGAACGCAGACCGCCTTCCGCGTCGTCTCGAAAACTTTCATTGAAGCCAAAGTTCCTTCCGGCGCAACGACCGGCAAGGTCCAGGTGCAATTGCCGAGCGGTACGCTTTCCAGCAATGTGCCCTTTTATGTGCTGCCGTGAGCCGTGCGGAAAATAGCGAAGCCGTGAGGAGCCCAAACACCATGATCAAACTCAACGGAGTAACGAAAGCAGGCGCGGTCTTTTTGCTGTGGGCAGCCATGGCGGTAGCTTTACCCGCGCAGAATTTCACCACGCTCCACACGTTCGTCTACACCGACGGCGCCTATCCTGGTTCAACTATGACTCAGGGTGTGGATGGCAGCTTCTACGGGACAACGAGCGGTGGCGGAGCAACGGATTATGGTATTTTCTTTAAGATTACCAGCGAAGGCGTGTTCACGGACTTGTATAGTTTCTGCCCCGATGGGATTGACTGTCCGGGGGGCGGCGGGCCAAACGGCTTAGTTCTGGGAGCCGATGGCAATTTCTACGGGACAGCGAATGGGAAAGGCGACAGTGGCTCGCAGGCTGGCACAGTGTTCAAGCTAACGTCAGAGGGCGTGCTGACGGCGCTCTATTCCTTTTGTTCGCAAAGTGATTGCACAGACGGCGCACTTCCAGACGGGGGATTGGTGCGGGGTGCCGATGGAGATTTCTACGGAACAACCCGCACGGGAGGCGACTACAACAAGTGCACCAATCTTGATCCTCCTGGCTGTGGCACAATCTTTAAAATCACTCCGAGTGGAACCCTGACCACGCTGCACCGCTTCAATGGCGCGGACGGCGCCGATCCATTCGCAAACCTGGTTCAAGCGACCGATGGCAACTTTTACGGGACGACCTATTCGGGTGGATCCTTCACTTCTGGATGTTACCTTGGTCAGAATTATGGCTGTGGCACCGTTTTCAAAATCACGCCGAGTGGCACTCTGACAACACTATACAACTTCTGCGCGCCCCCCAACTCATGCGCGGACGGCGCCAATCCCACGGCAGGGCTGATTCAGGGCACCGAGGGAAACTTGTACGGAACGGCGACAGGGGGTGGCGCATACGGCGCGGGCACGGTCTTCAAAATCACCCTTCCGGGCACGTTGGCGGCGCTTGCTAGCTTTGATTACACGGACGGCTCCGCACCTTGGGCAGGGCTGGTGCAGGGTTCTGACGGAAACCTATACGGGACAACGCAATATGGCGGTGCAAATAATTCACGTTTCGATAATATAGGTTCAGGTGATGGCACAATCTTCGAGGTGACCACAGGTGGCGTCCTGACGACGCTGTACAGCTTCAATGCCACAGACGGCCAGCAGCCCTTCGCCGGACTTCTCCAAGCGACCAATGGAAAATTCTATGGCACGACCTCCCTTGTCGAAAGCGGATGCTGTGGGACAGTCTTCGGCCTTGGCATGGGTCTCGGTCCATTTGTGACGGCGAATCCGGCGGCTGGCAGAGTTGGAGCCAAAGTCGGGATTCTGGGAACCAATCTCACCGGCGCAACCAGCGTCATCTTTAACGGAACGCAGGCTGCCTTCCGTGTAGTCTCGAAAACTCTCATTGAAGCCAAGATTCCTTCCGGCGCAACCGCCGGCAGAGTCTATGTGCAATTACCTAGCGGCACTCTCTCCAGCAATGTGCCGTTCATCGTGCTGAATTAGAGCTTGCAGTCAACCGCCCTTTGCGGCGAGGAGACCAACATGGGAAAACTCAACTGGGTGCCGAAAGTATGCGCTATCGTCGTGCTGTGGACAGCGACCGCAGCGGCATTATCGTCGCAGACACCGCAAGTCTCTTCGCGTGTGACAACAGTGACATTCACCACGCTATTCAGCTTTGATTACACGGATGGCTCCGATCCCGTGGGCGAGTTGGTGCAGGCTGCCAATGGTAATTTGTATGGGACAACCCTATTCGGCGGTCCCAATGAGTGTGAGGGCGGCGGCTGTGGCACGATCTTCAATGTCACAACCAGCGGCACGCTGACCACGTTGCATAGTTTTAACGGGACTGACGGCCAATTCCCAGAATCCGCGATGGTTCAAGACACCGATGGCGAGTTCTATGGAACAACGCTTGGAGGCGGTCTCTACTCTTTGGATTGTTACAACGGCCAGGGCTGCGGCACTGTCTTCACAATTTCTGCAGGCGGGACCTTGGTTACGCTGTATGAGTTTTGCGCTCTGAGGAACTGCCCGGACGGTGCCTATCCGGGAACGGGTTTGGTCAAGGGTATCGATGGAAACTTTTACGGGACAACGGGAGGGGGCGGCACTCGGAATGTTGGCACAGTTTTCCAAATCACTCCAAGCGGCACACTCACGACATTGCACCGCTTCGATGTGACGGATGGCAGCAACCCCAACGCGCTCGTCCAAGGTGCCGACGGGAACTTTTATGGGACAACGTTTTATGGCGGAGCCAACCACGGTGGCACTGTCTTCGAGATTTCGCCGACGGGTGTGCTCACAAGCTTGTACAGCTTTTGCTCACAGATCATCAAGGGAATTTGTACGGACGGTGCTGGGCCAGTAGCTGGCCTGACTCTGGGCTCGGATGGCAACTTCTACGGGACAACCGAGTTTGGCGGTGCCAATGGCGCGGGGTATGGCACGGTGTTCAGCATCACCCCGAGCGGAACGTTGACTTCGCTTTATAGCTTCTGCCATGAGATTCAGCGTGAGGCTTGCACGGGCGGCGCCTACCCTCAAGCGGCACTTGTGCTGGCGACCGACGGGAACTTCTACGGGACAACAACGACCCGTACCACGGGGAACTCCGGCACCGGCACGATCTTCACAGTCACACCGGGCGGCACGTTGACCACACTGTACGACTTTAGCTCGCAAACTGCCTGTGGCAAGAATTGTATGGCCGGAGGGGGAGTAATTCAGGATACGAATGGAAACTTCTATGGGGCAACGGAACAGGGGGGGAACAGTAGCGGCCCCTGTGGGGATGGCTGTGGCACGATCTACAGCCTGTCCGTCGGTCTCGGTCCGTTCGTGGAAACGAGTCCCAAGGCCGGCAAAGCGGGAGCGAAGATCGGGATTCTCGGTACAAATCTGACGGGGGCGAGTAGCGTTACTTTCAACGGCGTTTCCGCTGAGCTCGCCGTGAAGTCGGCCACTTTGGTCGTTGCCACCGTCCCTTCCGGCGCCGCCACGGGCAAAATTCAAGCCGTCACGCCCAACGGTACGCTGAGCAGCAACGTCCCATTTATCGTGCTGCGGAAAGATCACCGCGAATAGGCGAGGAGGGCAATATGAGCAAATGCATATGGGTAACGAGAGCGTGCTGTATCTTGCTGTTTTGGGCCGCGACGGCGATTACTCTGACCGCACAAACGATGCCGGTCACCTCCGTTACGCCTGTATTCAATACGCTGTTCACTTTTAACGACACGGACGGATCGGATCCCAAAGCCGCGTTGGTACAGGCTGCTAATGGAAATTTATATGGGACAACGTTGGGGGGCGGAGCCAGCTACTGTCCCGCCGCTTACGGCGGATGTGGCACGGTTTTCGAGATTTCTATAAACGGCACGTTGGCGACGCTTCACAACTTCGACGGATCTGATGGCGAAGGCCCCGAAGGCGCGCTGCTCCAAACAGCCGGCGGGTACTTCTATGGCACGACATATATCGGGGGGGCCAACAACAAGTGTTTGAAAAACACGGAGGCCTGCGGCTCTGTCTTCAAAATGTCCGCAAGCGGCACCTTGACTATGTTGTACAGTTTTTGCGCTCAGAGTAACTGCACAGACGGTTCCTCTCCCAGTGCTGGTCTGGTCAAGGCGGCAAACGGAAACTTTTATGGGACAACGGTGGGGGGCGGCATTAATGGCGAGGGTACCGTATTTCAGATCACTCCAACAGGGAAGCTCACCACGTTGCATCGCTTTGATGGGACGGATGGCAACGACCCCCAAGCAGCATTGATCCAAGGCACGGACGGAGATTTTTATGGGACCACGGTGTATGGCGGGGCTAACCATGATGGTACGGTCTTCAACATCACTCCAAGTGGATCGCTGACTACGCTACACAGTTTCGACGGGAAGAACGGCGGCCAGCCACAAGCCGGGCTGGTCCAAGGTATGGATGGAAATTTCTATGGAACGACGTCTGTTGGCGGGGCTCACAAGGCTGGGACGGTATTCAAGATCATGCCGAGCGGATTGCTGGAGACTATTTACAATTTTTGCTCGCAAGTCAACAACGGTGTTTGCATGGACGGCGCATTTCCGCAAGTGGCACTCGTCCAAGGAAGCGACGGGAATTTTTATGGGACGACGGTCAGGGGGGGAGGCCACAATCCTTGCACGAGCGGGTGTGGCACGATTTTCGCAATCACCGCCGACGGCACGCTGACAACCCTTTACGACTTCAGCACGGAGACGGATTGTCAGGATGGCGGTGTGAACGATGGGGGCTTGGTGCAGGATACTAACGGGACTTTTTATGGGACTACAGGCTGTGCATCGGGCGTGATTTTCAGTCTGACCACGGGTCTCGGTCAGTTTGTGGAGACGAACCCCGCCGCTTCCAAAGTCGGCGCGACGATTGGCATTCTCGGCACCGACCTTACTGGCGCATCCAGTGTCAGCTTCAACGGAATTGCGACGGCATTCCGGGTGGCATCGAAAACTTTCATCGAAGCGAAGGTGCCCTCGGGCGCGACCACCGGCACAATCCAGGTTCAATTGCCCGGCGGCACGCTTTCCAGCAATGTGCCGTTCACTGTGCTGC
>Ga0265760_10000383_pt1 | contig 12341 bp, 9 predicted proteins | sample NZIome_2_FD_200831 | JGI IMG/M metagenome (GOLD analysis project Ga0265760, IMG submission 200831) | Metatranscriptome of rhizosphere microbial communities from Maridalen valley, Oslo, Norway - NZI1 (Metagenome Metatranscriptome) | ecosystem: Host-associated > Plants > Roots > Rhizosphere > Soil...
GAGACGCACGACTGGCATTGTTGGAGCAGCCTGTGGGTCTGCTCTCCACTCGTGATATTGCGCGCGAAGAGAATCACGCCAGCAGGTTGCAGCCGAGTGAGCAGGGACCGGAGCCGCGGCGACATCTCGGTGCCGTCGAAGCCCACGATGAGTAGTTGGCCGATTTGTCCGGAGATTGATGTCGTCTTTTTCAATCCACCTGCTTCTTCAATTCCGCCAACAGATTCAGCGCTTCGAGCGGGGTCAACCGATTCAAGTCCACCTCGCGCAGTTTTTCGAGAACCGGCTGTGACAGCGGTGTGAAGATAGTCAGCTGAGCCGGCTGGCGCGGCCGCAACTCGTCGCTCGCCAACTGTTCGGTCACTCGTTGTTCCGCACTCTCATGTTCTGCCAGCACTTCACGCGCTCGCTCAATGACTTCATTCGGCAATCCAGCCAACTTGGCCACTTCAATCCCGTAGCTACGGTCCGCCGCGCCCGGTTCCACTTTCCTCAGAAACACAATTCCGCCGGCGGTTTCTTTCACCGAGACGTGATAATTCTTCACTCCTGAAAGCCGCTCGGCGAGTTCGGTGAGTTCGAAATAATGCGTGGCAAAAAGAGTCTTGGCCCGCAGCCGCGCGTGGACGTATTCAACCGCCGCCCAGGCAATCGCCAGCCCATCGTATGTGGCCGTGCCGCGCCCCACTTCGTCGAGCAGGATGAGTGATCGCGACGTTGCCGTGTGCAGGATGGCCGCTGTTTCGGTCATCTCAACCATGAAGGTTGAACGCCCACGTGCAAGATTGTCACTTGCGCCGATGCGAGTGAAAACACGGTCCACTATTCCGAGACGTGCCGACGACGCGGGGACAAACGATCCCATCTGCGCCAGAATCACAACCAGCGCGGCTTGGCGCAGATAGGTTGACTTGCCCCCCCTGTTCGGCCCGGTGAGAACCAGCACAGTATCGGTGGTTGAGTTGAGATAACGGTCGTTAGGCACCAAGCGCTCGCTGCCGCCCGCCATTTCCTGTTGCTCGATCACAGGATGCCTTCCAGCAACGATCTCGATATCCGCAGAAGCGTCGAAGTCGGGCCGGCAGTAGTTTCGCAGAGCCGCCACATGCGCTAATGCCGAAAGTACGTCCACCTCAGCTAGTGCCAAGGCCGTTTGCCGGATGCGTCTGGCTTCGCCAGCAATGGCCGAACGCAACTCCGCGAACAGGCGCCGCTCGATCTCGACGATCTTTTCCTGCGCGTCGAGGATCTTCGACTCGTACTCCTTTAGCTCGGGAGTCGTAAAGCGCTCGGCGTTGACCAAGGTCTGCTTGCGCTCGTAATCGGGCGGGACCAGGTGCAGGTTGGGTTTTGAGATCTCGAGATAATATCCAAAAATGGAATTGAACTTGATCTTGAGCGAGTTGATTCCGGTGCGCTGTCGCTCTCGCTGCTCGATCTGCGCCAGAAATTGTTTGCTGTTGCGGCTCAGGTCCCGGAGTTCGTCGAGTTCCTTATCGACGCCGCTCTGAATCGCGCCACCGTCGACGAGCGAAATCGGAGGCTCGGAAACAATTGTCTTGTCAATTCGCTCCCGCAGATCGCCCAGTTCATCGAGAGAGCAGTGCAGAGTCTTCAATCGCTCGGCCGCGAACCTTGCCAGCGCAACTCGCAGCCCCGGAATCTTTCTCAGCGATGCAGCCAGAGCGAGCACGTCTCGAGGATTCGCCGTCTCCAGCGTCACGCGGCTCAACAAGCGCTCCAGATCGAGGATTCCGTCCAAAGCTTGCCGCAATTCCTCTCGCGCCACGGTCTCGTTCACCTGCGCCTCGACCGCGTCCAGTCGCGCATTGATCTCCGCTATTTCGATTGACGGTCTCAGCATCCACGAGCGCATCAGGCGTTTGCCCATAGGCGTGACCGTCGAGTCAATCGAACGAAACAGGGTTACTCCGGCGTCGGTCCCCGCAAACAGCGGCTCGATCAGTTCCAGATTTCGGACGGTTACCGCGTCAAGCACCAAATGGTTCTGCCTTTCATAAAACCCGACCCGGTCGACGTGATCCAACGTTCCGCGTTGGGTGGAGCGAACGTAGTAGAGGATGGCGCCCGCTGCTGAGGCGGCTGCCGGTTTGCCCGCAAGTCCAAAGCCCTCCAGTGACAAAACGCCGAAGTGGTTTTCGAGCAGGGGGATGGCATGGTCGGGGGCGAAGACCCAATCATCGAGGGGAGTCTCGGCGAAGCCGGCACTGCCGCTCGTTGGGCGGCCGGACGGGCGAGGGCGCCCGTCCCCACGCAATCCCTCCTCAAACAGCGGTGCCGCCGAACCATACAAGAGTTCCTTCGGCTTGAGCTGCTGCAGTTCTTCTTGAATCCGTTTGCTCGCGTCCTCTCCATGAAATTCCGTGGCGCGAAATTCGCCAGTGGAAAGATCCAGGGCCGCGAATCCTACCCGATCTCCGATCTGCGCCACCGCTGCCAGAAAGTTGTTTTCCTCAGAGCTCAATGAAGAATCCGCAGCCGTGCCGGGCGTAACCACTCGCGTGACCTCGCGCCGCACCAGTTTCTTGGCAAGGCCAGCGTTCTCCATCTGTTCGCAGATGGCGACCTTGAATCCTTTGCGGATAAGCTTGGAAATGTAGCCTTCCGCCGCGTGATAAGGTACGCCACACATGGGGACGGCCACGCCTTTTTCCTTATTACGAGAGGTCAATGTGATCTGCAACTCGCGTGATGCCAGAACGGCATCGTCAAAGAAAAGCTCGTAGAAATCACCCAGACGAAAAAACAGCAAGGCGCTGGGATGTTCCTTCTTGATAGCGGCATACTGCCGCATCAACGGCGTGGACGGCTCAGTCATCGCAAGCGGCTTCGTGCGCGGATTATAACAAACCGGATCATGACTCATGGATCCGAACTTCTGAACCGTGTTACAGATTCCAATGACAGGGATTCTGGGGGCAACGCAGTTGACGCAACTGCGATGAGATGCTTTCCTTATGCATGGAACTGCGCAAAGATCCGATCACCCGCTCCTGGGTTATTACGGGCGACGACGTTCCCGACAACCCACCGCGCCCGGAGCCATTTTGCCGGTTCTGTCCTGATTCCCGCGAGCCACCTCAGCTGATCGCCAGCATGTCCGGAACTCCCGGGGCTCCGTGGTCGGCGCGCGCGGTCGTTCATCCCAACGCGTTGTATCACATCGAGGGCGAGGCAACCCGCCGCGGCGACGGCATCTACGACCGGATGCGCCCGATCGGCGCGCACGAAGTCCTGGTGGAGAACCCCTCGCACGACCGGCATCTGTGGACTGCAAGCGATCTCGAGATCGAACAGTTCCTGCTGCTTGCCGCGCAGCGTATTCAGGATCTTAAAGGCGACGGACGTTTCAAATATGTAGGCCTTTATAAGGATCACGGAACCAGCGCCGGGCAAGAGTTCGAGCATCCCGCTTCACAGCTTACCGCGACCACATTCGTACCCCGTCGCGTGCTATATGAATTGCGCGCCGCGCGCGAATACTTTCAAAGCAAGGAGCGTTGCGTTTTCTGCGACATTCTTTCCCAGGAAATGAAGCAAGATCTCCGTGTGATCGAGCTTCGCGGGGACTTCGTCGCTATGTGCCCGTATGCGCCACGTGTGCCTTACGAAAGCTGGATCATGCCGCGGACCCACGAGGCCGCTTTCGAACGCTTCGGTCTGAATCGTGGGGGGACGATGCGCGATCTGGGCGCCCTTCTGCGGCGCACTTTGCAGCGCATTCGTACCATCACGGAGGAATTTCACCTTGTACTGCACACCTCGCCCAACAGCCTGCACCGGTCGGGAAACCTCGGCTACTGGAAGACCATCGACGAGGACTATCACTGGCACATCGAAATCATGCCAGTCCTGGCTTCGAAGGCGAAATCGTATACTTTTAAAGAGATTTACTATTCACCGCTGTCCTCCGAGACTGCCGTTAAGCGCCTGCGGGACGCGAGGATTGAACCGTAGCAAAATCGTCATTGGTCGTTGGCCGTGGATCGTTCGCGATCAATTTCGGGAACGTTCCAACGACTAACGACTAACGACCAAATCATGACCATCCGCCGCATGAAAACCTATACTGGTGGACAAGGATATGTTTACCAGTATTACTTTGTGGGAAAGCGCGCGGGAATGAACAATTCGTCCGAGGGCGCTGCGACTGAATACGTATTCGATGTCACCTCTGATCGCAAAACCACGTTCGCGGTCAGCGTTTTCCTGCCGGAAGAAGCCACGAAAGAGTGGGCGGCGGGTCACGCCCGCTCTCTCACCGAAGCGGAACAGTACGGCGCGGTCAAGATGCGGCTGTTCCAGGCATTCGATGAGAGCGAAAACATGATGGCCGATGGCCGACGGCTGCTCGTGAACGCCGAGATTCTGGAGCAAGTTCTAGCCACTCTGGGAGTGGAATGACAGCAAACCGAAAACTGAGAACCATGAACTCGGAACTGCCATTGTCTCAACTCGCTGGCCCAGTTCAATGCAGCCTTTCGAGCCGTATTTGTGATCTACATCACAATGACCTGTGATCTCACCGACTGCCTTCTGCCTCATCGACAGGGCAGACTATAATCACTTTGGCGGATCGGGAGAGGATGCCCGAACCCGTAGAAGAGCCGTAAAATCAAGCTATGCCTATACTCTGGCTGCGAGTTGCGTTGGGTTTTTACGCCGTTGGCCTGCTATATGCTCTGGTCGCGCTAACCCGCACCAGCGACCTGCTGAACAAGATCGCCTTGCACGCAGCTTACCTGGGCATGGTCTTTCATTTCGTCTCGCTCACGGATTCTATACTGCTCACGGGCCAGATCACCTTGACTTCCGTACACAATGCCGAATCGGTGCTGGGCTTCCTGATCATGGTCGTTTTCATGATCGTGTACCTGCTGTATCAAACCACGTCTCCCGGCATTGTCGTTTTTCCTCTGGTCTTTCTGCTGACCTTCGTCGCCGCCACCGGACAGCAACCATTCTTGCTGACATCACCGGGATTGGCGCGGGGTTGGCTATTTGCGCACATCGCCCTGATCTTCACCGGCTACGCCGCGCTCGTTTTGAGTTTCGGAGCCAGCCTGCTTTATCTCATCCAGGAACGTTCGTTGAAGGCGAAAAAGGGAGGCGGACTGCTCTCGCGCCTGCCCGCACTTGAAGTAATCGACGAAATCGGATTCCGCTCGCTGCTGCTGGGCTTTCCCTTCATGACTCTGGGCCTGATTGCGGGTACAGTCGTTGCCCAAACAACCTATGGACGCGTGGACCTTCTCGATCCTAAGATTCTGCTCTCGATCTTGATGTGGGTCGTATACCTGGTCATGCTTTACACCCGCTGGACCGCGGGCTGGCGAGGCCGCCGCGCCGCCTATCTCGCCGCCGGAGCATTTGTCGCCGCAATCGTCGCTTGGGCCGCCAACTACTTCAGCACGATTCACAGGTTCGCACACTCATGAACTTTCAGCTCATCGGCGTCAACCACAACAGCGCGCCGGTCGAAGTGCGGGAGCGTTTAGCGATCCCGGAGTCACGACTACCCGATGCTCTGAAGTGTTTCACCCAACATCCGGGTGTTGACGAAGGGCTGATCCTGAGCACTTGCAATCGAGTAGAGCTGCTGGCTCAGACCAAAAACGGCAGCGCGGACCTTCGTGGATTTCTCGGCGACTATTTCCACATTGAACATGCCGAGCTTGCGCCGCACCTCTACGAATATCGCGAAAACGAGGCCATCCGCCATTTGTTTCGGGTTACCTCGAGCCTCGACTCAATGATTGTAGGAGAAGCGCAAATACTGGGGCAGGTCAAGGAAGCCTACGCCACCGCGAGGGCGGTGGGCGCGATCCACTCTCAACTGGACTTGCTGCTCACTCGCGCTTTTGCCGTAGCCAAGCGCGTGCGTACCGAGACGGCTGTGGGCTCGTCCGCAGTCTCGGTGGCCTCAGTAGCGGTTGAACTCGCCAAGAAGATTTTCGGATCGTTGAACGGCAAGACCGTGTACCTGGTTGGAGCGGGGAAGATGAGCGAACTGGCGGCTCGTCATCTGCTTGCCCATGGCGCGGCGTCAATCTTTGTGGCCAATCGCACATACGACCGGGCCATTCGCCTAGCCCAGAAATTCAACGGCCAAGCCATCGAGTTCAGCCGGCTCTACGATACCTGCGACAAAGGCGACATTGTTATTACCTCTACCGGAGCCCCACACGCCATCTTCCGCCGCGAACACGGGGAATTATTCCTGAGTCGCCGCAAGAACCGTCCCATGTTTTTTATCGACATCGCGGTGCCACGCGATGTGGATCCGGAGATGAACAAGCTGGACGGAATCTTTGTCTACGATATCGACGACCTGCAGCAATCCGTGTCATCGCACGTCGCAGATCGCAAGAAAGAGGCCGAACACGCCACCGCCATTATTGAGAGCGAAATCGAGCGATTCCAGGCTCGTTTGCAGACTCTAGACGTCGTACCCACGATCGTTTCTCTGCAAGACCATTTGGAAACCATTCGGCAGGCCGAAATCGATCGGGTTCGTGGACGCCTTGGCGTGTTATCGCCCGACCAGGAGCTTGCGATCGACACTCTCACGCATGGCATCGTGAACAAGATCATGCACACGCCCATCACCACCCTGAAGAGCGCAGCCCGCGACTCCGAAGCCACCACGGTGGTCGACATTGTTCGCCGCTTGTTTAATCTGCAGGAGAAAGAAAAAGACAAGAAGGCTGCACAATCCGGGGGCGGTACCGGAGGACGCGCCTGATGGCTCGTCTCCGCATCGGCTCTCGAGGTTCCCAACTCGCACTCTGGCAAGCTCATCACATCAGTGCCCTGCTGCGTGAACGCGGCCATGAAGTGGAAATCGAGATTATAAAGACTACGGGGGACAAGATCACTGACGTTGCCCTGGCCAAGGTTGGCACCAAGGGCATGTTCACCAAGGAGATCGAAGAGGCCCTGGCCGAGGGACGCATCGACCTCGCAGTACATAGTTTGAAAGACCTTCCCACCGAACTTTCCCAAGGTTTTGAGATTGCGGCTGTGACCACCCGGGAGAATCCGCGCGACGTATTTTGCTCAGACAAGTACGCGAGTATTGGAGATCTGCCGCGAGCAGCTCGTGTCGGTACCAGCAGCCTGCGCCGCCAAGCGCAGTTGAAGGCTGTGCGGCCCGATCTCGACATCTACCCCCTCCGCGGGAATGTGGACACTCGTCTGCGGAAGCTGGAGGCGGGCGAATACGATGCAATTATCTTGGCGGCGGCAGGTCTGAACCGGTTGGGCAAGACGCAACTTGTGAGACAGGTTATTCCGGCCGAAGTCATGTGCCCGGCCGCCGGGCAGGGAGCGCTTGGAATCGAGATTCGCGCCGGCGACTCCATCACGCGACAGCATCTCGCGTTCCTGGATGACGCCGCAGCGCGTTCCACCACGACTTGCGAGCGAGCGTTGCTCAACAGGCTCGGCGGTGGCTGCCAGGTGCCCATAGGTGCCTTTGCTGAGGTCTGCGACGGACGGCTGCACCTCGAGGCAATCGTTGCCGATCCCGACGGCTCCAAAATTCTGCGTGAGTCGCGCGACGGCAGCGATCCAGTTCCGCTCGGAGAATCCGTCGGCGAAATCTTGCTCCAGCGCGGCGGAGATGCGATCCTCGAAGCAGTCTACGGGCAGGGAATTGCCGTGCCTCAACAACCCTGAACATATGGCGCGGGCGCCCTCGCCCGCGTCTGTGGCGAATCGTGACAACCGGGAGAGCCGAAGGTGTACATACCTGAATTCAATCGCCAGGAAGATCGCTCGACCATCCTTACTTTCATGAGAGCAAATCCATTTGCCATTTTGATTACGACCGCGGACGGTGTTCCGTTCGCCACTCACCTCCCGCTTCTCATTGACGAAACCGGAGACCAGATCGTGGTGCAGGGGCATATGGCGCGAGCGAATGCACACTGGAAGTCGATGAAGGACAGCGAAGAATCGTTGGTCATCTTTCACGGTCCCCACGCTTATATTTCACCCAGCTGGTATGAGAGTCGAGAGAGCGTTCCGACGTGGAACTATGCCGCCGTTCACGTGTACGGCGAGCCGACGTTGTTCTCGGACGAAGAAGGACTGAGGGCGACGCTGCACCGCATGATCGATACCTTCGAATCGTCATACATGGCGCAGTGGTCCGAGTTGAGCGAGCAATATCAGAGCCGAATGATGAAGCATATTGTGGGTTTTGAGATCAAGGCAAGAAGGCTGGAAGCAAAGTTCAAGCTCAGTCAAAACCGTACCAAGGGAGAACAAGCGCGAGTCATTCAGTGCCTGAACCAGAGCAAGGACTCGAACGTTTCCGGCGTCGCAGAACTCATGCAGCAAGAAGGCTTGGGCCGCTAAGTCGATGACAAAGAAAAAAGGTCCTCCGCTCGCTGGACTCCGTATTGTTGTAGGTCGTGCGCGGCATCAGGCTGGCGCCCTTTCGTCCAGCCTCCAAGAATTAGGTGCCGAAGTCATCGAGATTCCTTTTATCGAAATCCGCAAGCCACGGTCTTACCAACCTCTGGACACAGCTCTCAAGAATCTACACGACTACGACTGGCTGATCCTTACCAGCGTGAATGGAGTGGAAGCGCTTTGGAAGCGGGTTCATAAACTTGGCTTAACCACGAGGCACTTTAAGCACTTGAAAGTAGCGGCCATCGGACCTGCAACGAAGAAGGCTATCGAGAAACGCGGCATTAAAGTAAAGGTCGTCCCCGAAGAGTACGTCGCCGAATCGGTAGTAGAGAGCTTGCGTGATCAGGTAGCAGGGAAGCGTGTGCTATTGGGCCGAGCCCGGGTCGCCCGCGACGTGATCCCTCGAGAGTTGCGCAAACTGGGTGCCAATGTTGACGTGGTTGAAGCCTACAAAACCGTCATTCCACAGTCTTCCCGCACCCGGCTTCGGACCATCCTCAAAAGTCCGAAGCGTCCCCACATGATTACGTTTACAAGTTCATCGACCGTAAGAAATTTTGTAGCCCTGCTGGGAAAGAACGTGTGGCGCGGGCGCCCTCGCCCGCGAAAAGCCAGTCCGCTCGACGGCGTGCGTCTCGCTTCGATCGGGCCCATCACCTCGTCGACCCTTCGCGAGCTTGGCCTCCCGGTCGACGTCGAAGCAAAGGAATACACGGTTCCTGGCCTGATCAGGGCAATCGTCTTTGTTCGTGGGGAACCGGGTCTCTGACCCGATTGCCGTCCATAAACCTCGACAGACGTCATCCCGAACCCGGCTTGAGCCGGCGAAGGATCGCGCGCGGAGTGCGACGACTCTAGTCGACGGCCTCTCAACCGCGTTCCCGGCAGTCCGCGCTGGATCCTTCGCGGCCTGTCGGCCACTCAGGATGACGTCAGTAAAAAGACGACAACCTACTCAGTCAGCGAGCAACTGCAATCGGCCGGCGGCACGTGCGCTTTCAGGAAGCCCGACACGCGCTGGTAAGCGTCGATCTGATTCTCCACGCGCGCGAATCCGTGGCCTTCATTTGCGTATATCTTAAACTCGACCACGCCGCCACGCTTCTTGATCGCATCAATCACCTGCTGCGATTCCTCTTCGGGGCAACGCGGATCATTTCCACCGGCGAGCAAAAATAACGGCGCCTTGATCTGATCCACAAAGAAGATCGGAGAACGGTCCTGGAACAGAGCTTTGTTCTTCTCCGGATCGCCCATAGTCGCAAGGTCCGATTGTTGCAGGACCGGATCCTCATTCTGAATTTCCGTAAACCAGTTGACAAATGGAACGATCGGCACACCCGCAGCCCAAACGTCGGGCGCCTTGGTGACGCCCATCATGGTCAAGTAGCCGCCATAGCTGCCGCCCATCAGAACGACCTTCTTGGGATCGAGATAACCAGTCTGTTTGATAAAATCCGCTGCCGCGAGCACGTCCTGCAAGTCGCCGCCGCCCATGTCGAACAGGTTCGCCTGTTGAAATTCCTTTCCGTATCCCGTTGAACCGCGATAGTTCGGCGCAATCACCATGTATCCCTGATTGACCATGTGCTGGATAAACCGGCTAAACGAATTCACCGATTGCGACGCAGGACCACCATGCACGTAGACAATCGCCGCGTTCAGCCCATTGCGCACCATGTTGTACGGCACATAGACGAACGCCGAGATGGTCCACTTGCCATCGCGACTGGGGTAGTGGACCAGGAACGGTTCGACCATATCTTCCGAGTGCACGCCGGCGACCAGGGATTGTGTCACCTGATGAGATCTCCCAGTGGCCAGCTGGTAGACCCAAAGATCTCCCGGCGCGGTTGCCCCGTTGTGGTTGTAGAGCAAGTGTGCCCCATCCTTGCTGAAGGCGGAATGTTCCCCGGCTAGCTCATTCATGCCTTTGGGCAAAGGCAACGCCGTGGCCCTGCCGGTGACGAGGTCATACAAATAAATGTCGGTATTGCCCTCGACATTCGCAGTCCACGTAACGCGCTCGCCGTCGGGTGAAAACTGACCCCCTGCGATCTCCCACTTGTTTTTGCTCAGCCACGAAATCCTTTTGGTAGCTATATCGAGCAACCCAACATTGTCGTAGCCATTGGCCTCATTAGATGTGAGCAGCAGATGCTTTCCATCGGGCGAGAAATCATTGGCGCGATAAATCTGTTCCCCCTCGTGCGGAGTGAGCAGGGAACTCTGACCCGTAGCGACTTCCGCGACGAAGATATTCGAATCCGTCCCCTTGGCCTGCTCCTGGGTATACGCGATCCATTTGCCGTCGTGCGACCAAATTGGATTGTCGTTCAACTTGTCGGCTGGCGTGCCGGTCGTGATGTGTTTCACATCCCGCATCACCATGTCGTACACATCGATCTCGAACGCCGAGGATGTCTTCGGTTTCACGGTGTAGGCCAGATAGCGGCCATCGGGCGACCATCGCGGATACTCCTCAGCGATCTCGCGCGTATGAGTCAGGTTCACCACCTGCCCGGTCTTCGGCGAAACGATAAAAATGTCCCACTGCTCGTCGCCGTCATAATCCGACATGTAGGCGATCCATCTGCCGTCTGGGGACCACGCGGGCGCCGTCTGCCGTTGATCGCTGACCGTCAGTTGTGTCGGCCAGCCACCTTCCGCCGGGACCAGCCAAAGGTTATTGCGGCCACTGATATTGCTGACGAAGACGATCGTTTTGCCGTCGGGGGACCACGACGCGCGCCCCACCTGCCGGGTCATATAGAGCTTTTCAATGGAAAGACTCTGCTGATTCTGCTCTACGTTCGCGTTGGGCTTACTGGTGATCTGCTTGGGGTCGGTGATGGCCTGAGGGGCAGGCAGAGTCTGGGGGGCAGCAAAAGTACTCATGAATACGACAATAGCAAACGGGATGAGAGAGCGCATTCGATTCCTGAAGAGTCGCTAGACGAGGTCAGAATAAAAAGTTTAGCAGAAGCTACTTTTTTTCATGCCCCGCCATCTTCACCATGCTCTGTCATCTTGAGCGGAGTCGCCTCTTCGCGAAGCGAAGAAGCTGCAGAGTTGAAAAATCCTTACCCTCCGGCGCTTGAAATGAGGCGGCAGGGAATTCTCGCAAGGATATGCTGCGGAGAATGCCGTGAGGCTGTATGGAAGAGCCAAATGGGGTAGGGATCCTTCGACTCCGCGCTCCGGATGACGCGACTGTTGCAGACTCGCTCACAACTTCGCGTTCTTGTGAATCTCGACGGTCGTCCACGTCTTATCTCCAGCGTGGCAGATATTCTCCAGGGCACAGTCCACGCATTTAGGCCGGCGCGCTAAGCACAGCTTGCGCCCATGCCAGATGAGTTGATGCGCGAACAGGATCCACTTTTCGCGAGGAATTACTTTCATCAAGTCCTGCTCGATTTTCGGCGCATCCGTATTCTTGGTGAGTTCAAGCCGGCGCGCGATGCGGGTAACGTGCGTGTCCACCACGACCCCGTCCGCTTTACGAAACCACGTGCCCAGGACGACATTAGCGGTCTTGCGGGCCACGCCCGGCAAAGTTAGAAGTCTCTCCATGTCATCTGGAACCTGCCCGCCGAACTCGCTGACAATCTTCTTCGCCGCGCCCACAACCGACTTCGATTTATTGCGAAAGAAACCCGTTGAACGGACGTCGGGCTCAAGCTGTTCGGGAGTGAGCGCAGCGAAGTCCTCCACCGTCGGGTATTTACGAAACAACTCCGGCGTGACTCGGTTGACATTCACGTCGGTCGACTGCGCCGACAAGATGGTTGCGACCAGCAACTCCCACGCACTCCTGTGGGTGAGCGCGCAGGTCACGTCCGGATAAAGCTGGTCGAGCCGCTTCAGAATCTCGGCGATCCGCTCGGGCGCGA
>Ga0265760_10000386_pt1 | contig 12282 bp, 8 predicted proteins | sample NZIome_2_FD_200831 | JGI IMG/M metagenome (GOLD analysis project Ga0265760, IMG submission 200831) | Metatranscriptome of rhizosphere microbial communities from Maridalen valley, Oslo, Norway - NZI1 (Metagenome Metatranscriptome) | ecosystem: Host-associated > Plants > Roots > Rhizosphere > Soil...
GGTTGCGGCGGCCGGGCTGGATGTTTTTGAAGGCGAACCAAAACTTCATCCGGGGTACCTTGACCTCAAGAACACATTCCTCTTACCGCACATCGGCAGCGCCACAATCGAGACTCGGACGGCAATGGGCATGCTTGCATTGGACAACATTGATGCGGTGCTAGCTGGTAAGCCCGCGCCATCACTTGTGATCAGTTAAGATTAGGCGGATTGTCGGCTCAAACGGACATGTGACCGCCGGGGTCGCGCAAGCAGAGTGTGAAAGAACTTTGCCGTCGGAAGCCATCTAAGAAGACGGAACGGATTTGCCCGAAAATCTTGCGTTCGCGCTGTCCGCAAATAACTGATTCTATTCGCACAAAAGTTGCAGATATGGCTGCCCAGAAACAGATGTTTTTTGACGGGCTCATTACATACTCCTGTGGCCCGCAGAAATGCGACGAAAGGCTGAAAACCGGACAACATTCCGTCTATCCCCGTGTTCCGTCCGGTCGAAGGAGTCGACAACATCATCCAGTCAGCCGAGTCTCATTCGAAAACGATGGGATTCCCTTCTTCTCTCGCGCCAAGAGAGTTCTTCTAGCGCGCTTGCAAACTCCTGCATCATCGATGGGGACCGGAATGTCTCGCTGATACGATTGAGCTGAGATGTGTGGTTTTTTGAACACCGGAGTGATCTACAGCCCGGCTATGCTCGGGGAGGATCCACGTGTTGGATTGACTTGCCAAAGCATGCGACCTAAGATGTGCGCAAAGAGGCGATTCCTTCCCCATGCTTGGCCAGACGCTCGGCCACTACCAAATCGTTGCGAAAATCGGCGCGGGCGGCATGGGCGAAGTGTATCGCGCCCACGATGAACAGCTCGACCGCGACGTCGCCGTAAAAGTACTCCCCGCCGGTACCGTTGCTGATGAAGCCGCACGGAAGCTATTCCGAAAAGAGGCTCTGGCGCTCGCTAAATTGAATCACCCCAATATAGAAACGGTACACGAGTTCAGCTCGCAAGATGGTGTGGACTTCCTCGTAATGGAGTTGATAACGGGACTTTCACTAACTCAAAAACTGCAGGAGGGCCCTCTCCCAGAAAGAGAAATCGTGCGACTCGGAATCCAGTTTGCGGAAGGTCTGGCCGCAGCGCACGATCAGGGAGTAGTGCACCGCGATTTGAAACCAGGCAACTTGATGGTCACGTCCGGAGGGCGCCTCAAAATCCTGGATTTTGGCTTGGCGCGGCTTGTCGACACATCAATCGATCCTGATTTGACGCGGAGCATTACACAAGCCGCGAGTGTCTCGGGCACTGTTCCGTATATGGCACCAGAGCAGTTACGAGGCTATCCGGTTGATCCTCGAGTTGACATCTACGCGGCAGGCGCTGTGTTGTATGAGATGGCCACGGGGAAACGTGCATTTTCGGAATCTCAGCCAATGCGACTGATTGATTCCATCTTGCATAAGGTACCACCTTCCCCAAGGGTACAGAATCCGCATATTTCGCCAGGTCTAGAAGCGATCATCCAAAGAGCGATGGAAAAAGAGGCTACAAGTCGCTATCAGTCGGCTCGTGAGATTCTTGTATTACTAGAGGGTTTAAGCGTTGGCATACGACCTACATTTGCACCTAAGGCTCCGAGCTGGCCGCTTGTAGCGAAGGTTGGAGGCATCCTTCTGACCGTGCTACTCCTAGGATTGACACTTGGATTAAATCTAGGTGGCCTGCGCGATAGGTTGTTGGGCCGAAAGTATCCCGAGCATCCGCCATCGGTTTCGCCAAGTGGCCCGAGGCTTGCGCGGCCGTCCGTGGCGGTACTTGAATTCAAGAATGTATCGGGACGTCCCGATAAAGCGTGGCTTTCGACATGGCTTCCTAATATGTTGACGACGGAATTGGCTGCAGGGGAAGCAGTGCGGGTGGTCCCAGGAGAGAATGTTGCAGAGATGAGGATCAATCTGTCTTTACCCGATGCGGATAGCTATGGCCACGATACCCTTCAAAAAATTCACAAAAACCTTAACGCCGATAAAGTGGTTGTTGGCTCGTACGGTCCCGTTGGCAAAGGCCAAATCCGTCTCGATTTGCGGCTACAGGACGCCTCGCGTGGGGAAACTCTGGCAGAGTTTTCTGAAAAAGGAAGCGAGGATGACATTGATGAGCTGATCAGCCGAGCTGGAGTAGAACTGCGAGTCAAGCTAGGGGTCGTGGTGGCCTCCGAGGCCGCCATGGCTGCGGCAAAAGCCACGCTCCCATCGAATTCTGAAGCAGCGCGGCTCTATTCGGAAGGCCTGGTTAAATTACGGTCATCTGACAACGTGACGGCTCGGGACTTGCTGCAAAAGGCAGTCGCCATCGCGCCGAACTTCGCCCTCGCCCACTCCGCCCTGGCAAGAGCTTGGAAAGGTCTGGGTTATGATGCGAAGGCACAAGAAGAAGCAAAGAAAGCTTCTGATCTCTCCATTAACCTCGGGAGGGAAGATCGGCTCTCCGTGGAAGGGCAGTACCGGGAAATGGCGTTTGAATGGGACAAGGCGGTGGGAATCTACCGAACTCTGTTTCAATTCTTCCCTGACAATCTCGACTACGGAATCCTCCTCGCCAACGCAGAGACTCGTGCAGGCAAGGGCAAGGACGCAATCGCGACGGTGGAGTCCTTGCGCAACCTACCTCCTCCGGCGGGAGATGATGCTCGGATAGATTTGGCAGGTGCCGATGCCTCACGCTCCTTGGGAGACTTCAAACTCGTGCAGTCGTTTGCAGCTAGGGCGGCGGAGAAGGCAAAGGCCTCAGGGGCAAGATTAGTCGTCGCACGCGCGCTCTACCTACAGAGCTCGGCACTCGAAAACCTGGGACAAACTAAGGATGCAATGGCCGCAAGCGACGAGGCCAAGGCCATATATGCGGCTTCTGGGGATCGTATTGGCGTGGCCAGCACCTTGGAGGTGAAAGGAGAGGTGCTAGTAGCACAGGGAGATTTGGTGAGTGCTATCGCCAGTTACAATCAAGTACTCGAAATTGCACGCAAAGTTGGCAATAAGCGAGCGGAGTCCTCAGCCCTCACCAACTTGGCGTCGGTGTTGGATCAGCAAGGCGATCACAGCGGCGCAAAAAACGCCTATAGACAAGCCCTTGCCACTTTCCAAGTGATCGGCGATAAAAATAACTCTGCAATGACCTTACTCAACATAGGCACCGTTCTCCAAGATCAAGGCAATTTGGCTGGAGCCAAGAGCAGTTACGAGCAGGCTCTAGACATGTTTCATGAAGTCAACGACAAGAACGGGATCGCTCTTGTGCTAAGTAACCTCGGGACTCTCCTCGATGCTCAGGGTGATTTTCCAAACGCAAAGAAGATGCTAGATCAGGCGCTTGCGATTGATCTAGAAGGAGGCCGCAAGGCTCTTTCCGGTGACAAGCTTGTAGACTTAGGTGATTTGTTACAGCATCAGGGCGATTTAGCGGGCGCAGCCAAGAACTATCGTGATGGATTGGAACTTTCCCGCAGTGCCGGGGACAAGAGTATGGCTGCCTATGCGCTTTCAGGACTTGGTAACTTAGCCCTTACGGACGCAGATTTCCCTGGAGCCAACCAGTACTTCCATGAAGCCTTAGCTCTGCGGAATGAACTGGACGAGAAGAGCAATACCGCAGCAACACGTGTTGCCATTGCCAGAGTAGATATAGAGGAAGGCCATCTAGATCAAGCAGTAACGGCACTCCGCGAGATTCGGGATACTGCCCAAAAGGAGAAAGAGCTCGACAATCAAGTCACTGTCACAACTCAATTTGCCAGAGCTCTCCTCGCGCAAGAAAAGGTCCCTGACGCGCGGCACGCGCTCGACGAAATCGCAGCCAGGGCGCAAAAGACTCAAGACTTGAGCGTCCGACTCGACTTTGCGATCGTGAGCGGCCGAGTTTCCGCCGGATCAAGCAACGTGTCAGCAGCCGTAAGCATTCTAAATTCAGCCCTGACGAAATCCAAGAAGACCGGCTTTATTCAATACGAATTGGAATCAGAGTTAGCCCTGAACGAGCTTGCGTGGAGGTCAACCCACAGCGCCGCTTCTCGCGCAAAACTCGTGAAGCTAGAAGCTGACGCAAACGCGAGAGGGTTTCATCTAATCGCCCTCAAGGCCTCCACTGCCATGAGTAAATAGACGCTCGTGCCCGCACCAATCGCAGCCCTACGTGCCTCTTGTGAATCTTCCCATTGATCTAAGTATCTACGGCAGCTTCACCAGGAAGAGCCCATCGCCATACCCGCCCGCGTATGCCTCAAGGACAATTAACAATGCGCGGTCACCAAATCTTCCGGCCGAGGCGGGATAGCCTAAAGTCAAGGTGACTGACGAATTGGGACCGATATCGCCCAGACTGATCGGCATTATCGTTGACGTAGCGGCGAAGTCCAGTCCCGACGCAAAAACGATGACGCCATTCGCCCCTTCCCTTCCCGTGTTGGTCACAGTGAGGGTTGCGAGGTACTGGCGCGCGCTCGCGTCGGACGTTAGCGCCTGAATCTGTGTTTGCAACCTTGCGCCAGAGGTAGAAACCGGAAGCGTAAACTGTACCTGGTACGCTGCGAAAGCGTTGCCGTATACAGTCAAGTTATACGTACCCGGTGCGTACCCTCTTGTGTCCAGGTTGTAGACATATTTCCCATCTTCGTATCGAAACGCCGAGGACTTTTCCAAGATGATGCTCGGTGTCGAACTTCCATTCGTACCGCTCATCAACATCACGGTAATCCCCGCGACGGAATCCGTGACTGGCTGTCCCGGGCGCGAGGTCGAGGTCAATTGGAACGCGACCGGGATTAGCGTGCCTACCGGGAATATACGAGCGTCGTTTTGCTGAAGCGGAGCCAGCGTGGTCAACTGCGCAGCACCTTGAGGGTTGCTGGCTCCCAGATCCACGGCGAAAAATTCCGAAAAACCGGTGGTGTGACCTTTGGTTGTTGGATCGATCCGCTGGAGAAAGAACGCGGTGAAAATATTTGTCCAATTGTTCGTTCCGATTGGAGCCGTCAAGAATCCTGGATTGATGATCGATTGGGTTGTGTCGTAACTCGTCTTGACGTCGATAGTGGGGGTCGATTCATTCGGGCACGAAATACCGTTGCCAGTCATATCCGTGCAGGTCACCTGATAATCCTCGCAATAGCCTCCCTCACCCTCATACACGATGCAGACCGCGTTGGCGAAAGAAGTGCCAGCCACGCGTTGTCGGAAGCTGGCCACAGGTGTTTGCACAGCCGCGACAGTCATGTTCACGCCAGTGAAGGTGGTCCCCGCAGGATACTGAACGGTGAAATTGTGGGGTCCGAAATTGAACTGGTTCGGTGCCGTCGGGCTCAACGGTTGAGTGATGGTTTGAGTAGTGGTACCCATCCCCGTTAGTGCAATCACCTGTGGCCCGAACGCCGCGTTGTCCGTAATCGTAACTTGGCCAGCGCCTGTGCCAGCAACTTGCGGAGTATAGATCACGCTCAAAGTGCAGTTCGCACCGATAGCAAGCAAGCCGGCCCCGGTGGGACACGTTGTGGCTGGGCCTAGGCTAAAGCCGTTTCCAGTGACCGTGATGTTGCTAAAGCTCATCACGGCGTTGCCCGCGTTCTGAACGTTTACTGCTTGCGGCCCGGCTGCTGTACCGAGAGCCACCGGTGCAAAAGTGAGCGGTCCGACGGGCGTAAGCAGGACCGTGGGCCCACCGGCGCCGGTGCTCGCACCGGAAAGAGGAATCGAGTGTGTCCCCGGCGCGGCATTGTCGGTGAAAGTGACTGCGGCGAGCCGGGTGCCTGCGGCGAACGGAACGAACGTGATCGCAATCGTACAACTCGTCGTGGGAGCAAGACTGAAGTTCGTTCCCGAGCACGTACCACCTGAACTCATTGTGAAGTCTGTGGTATCCGTTCCAGTCAAACCAACATTCGCCACGCTGAGAGTCCCCGTACCACTGTTGGCAATGGTGACGAATTGAGGCGCGCTAGATATCCCCACCACCTGGCTACCGAAGGTCAAACCAACTGCCGGTGTTAGAAACGCGGCTGGGACGGGCGGTATTGTGATGACCCGTACCCGACCGCTGGTTCCATCCATGACAAGGACCTCGATATCGCCTCCTGTCCCGGGGCCAAGAGCCGTTAACCCTGTCTGGTAGGCCCAAAGGCTTGCATTTGCTGCTGGCCCACCGTCACCCGCAAATGTGAGATTCCCGTTGCCCGCAAGCGTGGTGATGATCCCAGTGACCGCATTCACCATGCGCACGCGGTAGTTGCCCCGGTCAGTGATATACAGGTTTCCGAAAGCATCCATTGTCACGCCTACTGGTTCGTTCAGCGCTGCCGCCAAAGCTTGTCCAGTATCGCCGCTGAATCCACCAGCTAGGCTGTTGTTTCCTGCCACTGTTGTGATGATCTGCGTTTTGGCATCCACTCGTCGGACGACACCATTGGCACTATCCGCGATGAACAGGTTGCCGGCAGAGTCTACAAATAGACCCCATGGAGCGGAAAGTTGGGCCGAGGTCGCGAGGTCGCCGTCGCCGCTATACCCAGCCGTGGGTCTGCCATTGGTTAGAATTGAAGCGTTGCCTACCACTGTGTTGATGATCAGCGTCGAAGCATCCACGCGGCGTACAACGTTGTTAAACGTATCTGCGATGAAAAGGTTACCGGCGGCATCCGTGGCTAGGCCCCTCGCGATTTTCAACTTTGCGCTTGTCGCGGGGCCGCCATCGCCGCTGAAGCCTTGGGATCCCACACCGGTAGAACCAGCAAAAAGGCTTATGATTCCTGTCGAACGGTCTACCCTTCTTACGACGGAGGCATTATCAAGAAAGAAAATATTTCCTGCACTATCCAGCGCCAGGCCCCCCGGCTGGCTTAGTTGTGCGGCGATCGCGGGCCCACCGTTGCCACTGTTAACGGAAGGGGGAGTAGATTCAACATCTCTTCCCGCTACAGTTGAAATCAGCCCAGACGTACTGTCCACCCGGCGGACTCTGCGGTTGACGGGATCACCAATATAGATGTTTCCGCCGCTATCTTGGGCAATACCCGTCGTGAACAGAAGGGCGCTCGTAGCCTGTCCGCCGTCGCCCACCGTTCCGTTTCCAGCTACAGTGGTGATGATGTTGGTCACGGCGTCAATCCGCCTCACACGGTAGTTGATTGTGTCTGTGACGAAGATGTTCCCCGCACTGTCCACCGCGAGGTCCATACCTTGCGACCCGGCTCCGGACTGACCCAACTGCGCCGACGTGGCCACGCCACCGTCGCCCGAGAAGCCGGCTCCCTGCGTAAAGCTGCCCGCGATGACGGTAATGTTTTGTGTAGTTTCATCCAGGCGAAGAACTGCGGGCAGTCCAGGATCCGCTATAAGAATGTTGCCTGCCGGATCAAAAGCCAGACCGGTGGGATTATTTAGCGCAGCTTGAGTGGCAAGGATCCCTGTCGGAGGGTACATGAGTCCTCCTCCGGCGACCGTGGTGATGTCCTGGGTGACGGCATCCACTCTGCGTATGAGGTCCCCATCCGCGATGAAGAGATCGCCGGCAGCGTCCACAGCAAGGGCGGTTGGTCCGCTCAATTGCGCACTTGTGGCTGGTTTGCCGTCGCCGCTGAAGCCAGGCGTTCCGTTTCCCGCAACAATCGTTATGGTTTGCGTGACGTGATCCACGCGCCACACCACATAGTTGAAGTCCGATATGAAGAGGTCACCGGCGGCATCAAAAGCAAGACCGGCGGGACTCATCTGCGCGCTGGTCGCGGGTCCTCCTGCGCCGCTGAAACCTGTACTGTTTGGAGTCCCTGCAACTGTGGTGATAATCCCCGTGACATGATCAATTCTCCGGATCACCCCAGAGTTATCCACCAAGTACACGTTCCCAGCCGGATCCGTCTTGACCGGAGAGGTAGGAATATACGGCATGATCGAAAGTTGCGCGCTCGTGGCAAGTCCGCCGTCTCCGCTGAAGCAGCAAGGGCCAGTCCCGGCGAAAATCGAGAAGTTGCCCGCCAAGTCCATCTTCAAAATGACTCCAGTAAAGGACGAAAAGTAAAGATTCCCTGCAGGATCGCGCGCGATCCCGCCAAGTAAAGAGAGGCCTGTGCCTGTTGCCGGCCCCGCCGTCGGTAATCCTCCGCCCGCGTATGTGGAGATCGTGGGAACCTGAGCCTGTGCCGTAGCAAGTGCAAACATGCAGAGAAAAGTATTAAGGATGGGGGCCCTGAGCTGGGATAAGCGGACCATACGAAACCTCCAAAACCTCGATTTCCGTTTTGAGTTTCTGACTTACCGATAAAAGTTCTGTAAACCTCTTGGAACCCCCACAAAAGATTTCCTTTTGCTCAAGAGCGCGGTTGCAAATTCGCCTGTTCCTCTACCACACGCTGAATAGCAGTGAGGTACTGCATCGAGCAAGGCACAATGTAGCTACAACTGTCTATGCTGTCTGAAATAAAAAGGCAAGTGAAATTAAAGTAAGACATTGCCGCGTCTGATCGATGAAGAGTGCCCGTACTACCAGTTCTGCGGCCTCGCGCGATTACTCGGCCTTGCCATTCACCTCCAGAGGGAATACGTTTGCCAGTTGTCAGAACCGGCAGTTATATCTGGCCTGCAGATAGTAGGAACGGGAAGTTTTTATGGCTCTTAATAACTAACCTTCTAAGCTAGGAGAGGCGATGTGGGCGAAAGTTGAAAAGGACCTATCAGGATTGCTTCAGGGCAGCACTTATTCGGCCCTTCGAGAGGTTCAAGAATACGAGAAGCTACTTGTGGCTGGTGTCCCCGACCCAGTTCGATGCCGAAATGCTGCAGCTGACATAGTGCGTGACGTTCAGAAGAGTGGCGGCGTGAGAGAATTTGGTTCCCGTCAAACACCCTCGGCAGAAAACTACAAAAAGGAACTTTTCCGCGCAGTCAGCCTCAGGAATAATCCCTATGGTTCGTGGTGGTTTGACGGTGACCTGGTCCGAAGATGGGAGAAGGTCTATCCCGTTTCGATGCCCAGACAGCATCGCAGGGCAAGTATTCTCGAATCACTGCGTCCAATGCTGGCGGTTTGTTACGACTGGAATGATTTCACGCAATTGTGGGTCATGAAGTTAGCAAGCGGAATCATTCCAGTAATTACTGGTCAGGTAGGAGCGCAGCCAATTTTTTCGCCCAAAGCAGGCCTGATGCACGAACAGAACAAGAACGTGGTTTTCATCGGTGGTTATCAGCAAGTTTATGTTCCGTTCGTGCCTCGGGACCGTGTTGTGCAATATCTGCTGTAGCAGCATGTCGGACCCGATACAGTCAATCAGTTCCCAATTTGAACGATTCTGAATGCCCGTTGACGTGAAGCGGACGGAATCAGTGATTCCGCAATCATTTCGGACGAAGTCCTTCGCGCTCTAAACCTAAGGGCCGCAATAGCTTGCAGCTTCCCTTTAGTCTCTCTGACCCTGTTCTTCTGTAGCATCTTTGTCAACCGTCCCTGTGTCAACCTTCTGTGGTACAGGAAAACGCGTAGTCGAAAATTGCATCGGGCTTACCTTTTGCTTCTTCTGCCATGCTGCCGCGAACCTCTCGCTTCGCCGCGTTGACTTTAAAGAGTGGAACAAAAATACTACGCGCCTCCTCCCAATTCCTAGTGCTGTGTTTTTGAGTGGCGCGGATCATACGGCAACCTTTAGCGTGAAGGGAATTCGTGTGTGCCGCGCCCCGGAGTTGAATTGGCAGGGCTCGATCCAAGCGCCTTAAATCAAACAACTGCCCACAAACCCACCCCGAATCAACTATTCGCCCTGAAACGAAACAGTTGTAGTTAAGGAGATCACCAAACAGAAATCATATGTTTTTGGGCAGGAGAGCCTCTGCAGCGCGGCGATTGCCTACCATAACCGAGGGGCATTCTTGGGTACTATACCCGGGGTACGCGCAGGCCTGTACTCAGCAATACCCGGCTGTACCATCACGGTGCTGCACCTGGGTGCAGCACCGTAGTGCACCCAATTTGCACCGTTCTGCACCGACACCACAGTTTCTTAGCGCAAGGCCCGGAATACGAGAGGACCGCCACAAGCGTGGGCGATGTACACGGAGCGGTTAGTCCTGGCCTCGCTGACTCTCTCCGCATATCTGCCTCGGGAGATCAGGGCGGACCGGATTGCGGATCTGCCCCTGGAACCAACTTCTGGACGCGAACCAATGGGGCAGTCTGTGGACGAGTGGCTCGACGAGGTTTTGATCTCGCCGATGCGATCTTGACCTTACTGTGCGTTTCACACAATCTCGAGATCGAATCTACTTCACAATCTGTAAGAGCAGTGATTCGCGTGAGTTTCTCCATCGGTGGATATTTGTACCTCTTACCCGGATGGCTTCCATAGAAGTTCGCCAGCTTGAACTGTTCGAAGTACTTCTCGATGAGCGCTATTAGTCCTCCGCCCTTTTCAATTTCCCGGCGAGCGCGCCTGAGTATCTCGTCAACCGACCTCACCGCACAACTTTGTTTGAAACTGAGATGCTTTTTAATGGATTCGAAACGATGCCTAGCGCCGACAACTGGAGCGACTATCCGGGCCACGAGGAGGAGTTCCTGTTCTTGCTCCCTTGCGTGCCTATCCCAGTCGACAGACATCGATTGTTTTATCCCAATCTGATCTCTCCAGAGACGCATGTTCCCAATGGGACTCTTTACAACCATTGAGCCGTTAGTCCAAGTAGATAGATCCCGAACCAACTCCAAAATGTCTGCGATAGAACTTTGAAGTGCTGGCGCGTGGGGAAATGCTTTCTCCATCTGAATGGTGAAGGTCCTGCAGGCTCGCGCGATCTTCCGTCTGATGTTTTTGTTGCCAACAAGGTTGTGCGCTTGGTTGTCGCTACTTAAAATCCGGCACTCCACCCAGTCGAAGAATTGACGTAACTCCGTTTCCCACTTTCTGGGGTCAACTCTCCGCCCTGCTTTGTGGGGTGCGGCGCTCACTAGGACATTGTAAATAATGTTGCACATTAGGAGCGAAATGTTTCTCGAACTCAGAGCACGCATTGTGATGTTTGGGCTGACCCAGAGGATGGTGGCGGTGAAGATCGGATGTTCCGAATTTCGCCTCTGTCGATTGCTGCATGGACGTGCTCGCCCTACCAGGCTTGAGAGACAGAGGGTTGCTCGCCTCCTGAAGCTGCCTCAATCCCAGGTGTTTTCAGGAATTGCTGTGGGCACAGGAAGAGCTGGTAGGCCGTGGTCCGCCAAGAACCCGAAGGATGAAATTTCGCCTGGAGTTTGAGGCGAGAAGAGGAGGAGCACTGGACAGAAAAAAAGCGGGCAGTGTAGCACGCCCGCCGGTGCATTCTTTGAGTCTCTACACCTCAAAGATATTCAGTTTTCCCACCGGCGTCAAGCCCGCCTGGTTCTTCGTAACCAAATCTTGGTACCTGAAGGATTTCAAGAGTCGCGCCAAGCTGCTGTCTTTAAGACTCTCGCGGAGGAGTTTTTGTCTGCTTGCCCCCTGCGATTGTATGGCCCGACAAAATTGGCATCTTGGAGGCGCGATCGGTCAATTCGGTTTGCCGTTTCGACGCGAAACAGTCGGGATCGCCACGGGAGATGATTCTTGGTTGCACGGGGTCTTCAATCTGCGCGGGTGGTTGCAAATCTACCTCGCGGAGTGCTGAAAAACGAAAGGAAGGCTAAGCGATGAACAAACAATTTAAAGGTCGAACCGAAGACGCAGACAGTGTATTCCTCTCCGCTGATTTCTGGAAGCCCGGTGCGCGGATCGCCGGAAAGGTCATCCGTACTTTCGAAAGCGAGAACGGTCCTTGCTACGTTTTGGATCTGGTGAACCCAGTTCAGATCGATGGTGAATCCGTTGAACAGGTTTCCATTGGAAACCTGACGGGATTCCGAATGGCATTGCAGGCAGCGAGTATTGATCGACTGCAGGTCAGCGACGTGGTCCACCTGGAATGCACTGGCCTTAAGAGCACTACCAAAGGCTCGCCGCGGGCGAACTTCGAAATCGAAGTCACTCGCCCGTAAGCAACACGATGGCCGGCGGCTGCTGCGCACAAAAAGCGGGCAACGCAGGCGTGCGCCCCGCGACCTAAACGGCGGACAGGCGCCGGCCTCCAATACCGATCGCCGTCATCGTGCGCGCTCCCTCTCCCCGCGCCGGTATTGCGCGGGGAGAGGGCGCGGGGAGAGGGCGGGGGGAGAGGGCGAGGGGAGAGGGGCAGCGAAGCGCGATTGGAGCGCTTTTGCCAGAGGAAACAGAATAATTGATAAGGAC
>Ga0265760_10000387_pt1 | contig 12277 bp, 13 predicted proteins | sample NZIome_2_FD_200831 | JGI IMG/M metagenome (GOLD analysis project Ga0265760, IMG submission 200831) | Metatranscriptome of rhizosphere microbial communities from Maridalen valley, Oslo, Norway - NZI1 (Metagenome Metatranscriptome) | ecosystem: Host-associated > Plants > Roots > Rhizosphere >...
ACCGATCGGCGCTCACTACGACACTCGCCTCCCAAATCTGCCCTGGTCGCGCCGAATCCAAATTCCCATCATCGCTGCAGCCGTCTACAGTGTGATTCGCATTCTTGGCCCCACGTTGCGTTACGAAGTTCTTGGCTGGCAAAACGCCGAGCGCGTCCACGCGGGAGGCAAACGCTGCATCTGGGCGTTCTGGCACCGCGTCATTATTCCGATTGTTTGGTGGCACCGCAATCATGGCGTCGTGGTGATGAACACCACGGCCTTCGACGGTCAGTGGACTCGCAAGGTAATCGAATGGCTTGGTTTCGGTACAGCGCAAGGAAGTTCCTCACGCGGCGGCCTCCGCGGACTTGCAGTGATGGCTCGTCGCCTGGAAGAAGGCGTCGACTGCGCCTTCACCATCGATGGCCCGCGCGGCCCGCGTTACGTCGCCAAACCCGGCCCAGTCATGCTCGCCAGAAAAACCGGTTGCCCTGTCCTCGTCTTCCACATCGGCGTCAGCCGCGGAAAAACTTTCGAGAAAACTTGGGACCACTTCCTGCTTCCCGCGCCGTTTGCCCGGGCCGTAATCCTTTTCGCTCCACCGATTTACGTTCCACCTGACGCTAACGCTGAAGTCCTGGAGTCCAAGCATGCAGAAATGCAGCGCGAACTAGAACGCGTTCGCGACATCGCCGAATCCTGGTTTTCTCTGAGCGAATCAGACCGTCAAAAACACCGCGCTGAATTCTCGCGCTGAAATAATTACTGGAGGATCTTGTAGGGGCGGGGCTTGTTTACCCTGAGCTTCGAAGGGCCCCGCCCAAGCACACTAACTTCGCTAGCTGATGCCTCTTTTCGCCGCTCTAAAACTTTTCAATTCCCATTCCCAACGCGCTCACCCAATTTCACCGGCACATCCAGCTTCTTACCGCCTCGGTACACCGTGACGCTCACTGTGTCTCCAGGCCGCTTTCGGTTCAAAACCAAGTTCATGTCCGACTGACTTCCAATTTTCTGCCCGTCAATCGCCACGATAACGTCGCCGCCAATCATGATGCGCTGCATTCCCGCCTGCGCTGCACGGTCTCCGCCATGCAGCCCCGCCACTGCCGCTGGCCCGCCCTTCGTCACTTCTTCGATCAGCAATCCCTCTTGCACCGGAAGATCGAGCGCCTCCGAAAGCCATCCACCCACCGACAAAGTTTGCGCGCCAAGAAAAGCCTGCCGGACGCGCCCTTCTGTCATCAAATCGTGCGCAATTCTCTTGGCCGTGTTCACCGGAATCGCAAACCCAATTCCCGCCGTCGTTCCGCTCGGCGTATAAATCGCCGAATTGATGCCAATCACTTCTCCGTGCGAATTAATTAGTGGCCCACCGGAATTTCCTCGATTGATCGCCGCATCTGTCTGGATCGCTTCGTCGATCAACGTCGTCTGGCTCGTCTGCACCGTGCGACCCAATGCGCTTACGACTCCCGTTGTCAGCGTGCTCTGAAATCCGAAAGGGTTTCCGATCGCCAGAACTTTTTGGCCCACTTGCAGTTTTGAAGAATCGCCCAGCGGAAGCGCCACCAGCGTCTTGCCTTTCGGATCGATTTTTATCAGCGCCACGTCATTTCGCTGGTCCGCCCCAATAAACTTCGCTACATACCGTGTCTGGTCGCCAAGCACAACTTCAATCGACTGCGCCTCCTGCACCACGTGAAAGTTCGTCAAAATATATCCGCGCGGATCAATCACAAACCCCGACCCCGCACCTTCCACCGGCACGGGATCCATGAAGAAATCGTATTCCGTCGCCTTCGTCAAAACGTTCGCCACCGCTGCCGATGCCTGACGGTAAACGCGGACGTTGATCGACTCATCGTCCGTCAGCGCCGCATCTCGCACAGAGACTGGTGTGGCCTGCGTTACCGCCTCCGCCGTGCTTGCTCCCGTTTCCAACGGCAAAGCCTCGACTTTCCTCGGCTGCCGCTGCCCCCATCGACCTCCAGCCCAATACGCTCCTGCAATAATCACCACCGCCGCAATCGCTAACCGTACCGCACCTGATGCTTTTCCCGAACTCATATTCGCAATCCTTCCTCGACCCGCCTAATCCCAACGATACCACACGCAATTTCCCGTAGGGGCACGGCACGTTTACCCTGAGCTTCGAAGGGCCGTGCCCGCTCTTCTGTTTACTTAGACGCTCGCATCCGTCCCACGCCTCAACTTCGCCGCCAACTCCTCGACTTGCCGCCGCGTCTCCTCAAGCGACCCCGAACAATCAATCTTCTCCGTGGCAAACTTCAACTTCTCCTCCGCAGGCATCTGCGCCGCAATCCGCCGCCGCGCCTCCGCTTCGCTCAACCCCCGCGCTAACAATCGCTCCATCTGCTGTTCAGGTTGGCACCACGCCACCACCAACCCGTCCAAATTTTTCTGATATCCCGCCTCCACAAGCAAAGCTGCCTCCACAAACGCCGCATCCTTCACGCCGCTCTTTTCCCATTCCCCAAACAGGCGCACCATCTCCTCTTCCACGCGCGGATGCACGATGGCATTCAACCTCTTCAATTTTTCTGCGTCTGCAAACACGATCGCGCCCAATTTCCCGCGATCAATCCGTCCATCCGCTCCTATTACACCCTTTCCGAATTCGCGCCCAATCTCTTCGAACGCACTTGTCCCCGGCTCTATCACTTCATGCCCCAACGCATCGGCATCAATTACGTTGAAACCCAGCTCGCGCAGCATCCCCGCCACAGCGCTCTTTCCGCTGGCAATGCCTCCGGTAATTCCCAGCCGCTTCATTCTCGGCTTTTACCGTACACCCGAGCCAGCCGCCGGCCCGCCAGCCGAAATCGTGCGCGGTATCGCTTTCGCGCGACGCATCCGCGCTGCCTTCACCGTATTGCTCATCAACATTGTGATCGTCATCGGCCCCACGCCTCCCGGCACCGGCGTCAACGCTCCCGCCACATTTACGGCATCCGGATGCACATCGCCCACGAGCGCATTTCCTTTGGCACGAAACTTTTCCAAGCGGGCAGGGAAGTTCTTAAACAACCTCTCCGCCTCAGCCAAATCCGTCACGCGATTCGTCCCCACATCAATGACGGCAGCTCCCGGCTTAATCCAATCCGCCTGCACAAATCCTGCTTTCCCCATCGCCGCCACCACAATGTCTGCGCCGCGCACAACGTCCGCCAAATTCTTGGTCTTCGAATGGCAAATCGTCACGGTTGCGTTCGCGTGCATAAGCAGCAGCGCCATCGGCTTGCCCACAATATCGCTCCGCCCCAGCACCACCGCATTCGCGCCCTCAATCGCAATCCCATTCCGCCGCAAAATCTCCATGCATCCCGCAGGCGTACAAGCCACCAACCCCGGCCGCCCGCTAACCAACCTCCCCAAATTCACCGGGTGAAACCCATCCACATCCTTCGCTGGATCCACTGCCTCCAAAACTCTTTTCGTATCCACGTGCGTTGGCAATGGCAGCTGTATCAAAATCCCATCCGTATCATTGTCGCGATTCAAATCCTCCACAATCGCCAGCATCTCCGCCGTAGTCGCGCTACTCGGCGGTGTAATCAACCCGCTCCCCATCCCCAACTGCTCGCAAGCCGCAATCTTGCTCTTCACATAAAGCTGCGACGCCGGATCATTCCCCACCAAAACCCCCGCCAGGCCCGGCCGTATCCCCGCCGACGAAAGTATCGCCACCTCATCCTTCAACTCCCCAAACATTGCATCTCGAATCTTCGCTCCATCCAATATTTTCGCCGTCATTCCATCCTCACCCTTTTCTCTCGCAATCTCTTTTGTAGACGCCGGGCTGTAGCCCGGCTCTTCTAGAATTCTGCAGCGCCATATCTGTCGCCGCACGCTACTCTCTGTTTCAAACGTAACAAATTGTCCCGCACTTCGCCCGCGCTGTCACCCTTCCCAAGCCAGCATCGGCGGACCGCGTCCTGTTACTGTGTTTGCGAAACTCCCGCTAATGGGAAGGGCTGGCCGAATTGAGCAGGTCGTAGAAGGCGGCTAGATCTTCGTGGTGACCGAGAAAGGCCGCACGTAAGTTGTAGTCAACACCATTCGGCTGGGTCGAGCAGAGAGATTCCCACAAAACAGGTGGATCAAAGATGCTGGAAGAAGACCTTGCGGCATCATCGTAAACGTGTCGATATTCGTAGCAAGTCGCAGTGATCATGCCAAGTTGAAATTTCCTAACGCCCACGTGTGTAATCCGTCCACTTGCGAGTTCACTTTCGGGGCGGTTCCATCCGTATGGGTGTTCGGGATCACTCGCAAGGAATATGGCGCCAGAAGGCATCGAATGATTGAACCAGATCGGAGTGAAGCCGTAGCGAGCTGCACCCTCGTTGCTGAAAAAGGCTTCCGCGAAATTGTCTCCAGGGCCCTTGATCATCAGCCAATTCAAAGGAGTGCGAACACGGTAGTGAGGCACAAGGCGAGCTCCGGAAAATAATGTGTGGGAGGCTGCTGGAAGAAAGAACAGTACAAATGCGGCGCAAATGCTAGGGAACCACAAGAAAGTTCGTTGGACGATCCTGAGATATTTTGCGCGACGAGGATGGAGTTGTCGCCTCGAACGATGGGCGAGCCATGCCGTGGCATCTGCGGCGACGGTCCAATTGCCTGCTTTGCGCCTAAACCAAATAGGTGCCGCGCAGATCAGAATGAAAATCAAAAGGAATGCGATGACCGCAGCCAGTTTGATCCCGATAAAATCCAGATACGCTGCGAGTCCCAGCGAAAACACAAATCCGAAAAAGAGGAATACGAGTTCCGAAATGAATAGTAAGAATTTCTTGAATAGACGCAAGTTAGTCTCGATGGCAAGAAACTACGGAGCCAGTCTTGATGGAAAGCAACCCGCCATCAGTATAGACACTGTCGTGCGGAAAAAGTTCCAGAGATCTGCCATGCAGACGGGAGTGATGAATTTGATTTATTACGCTCTGCGCTCTCCGCTTGCTCCGCACCTCTGCGTTATCTTTTTCTTATGTTTCTTCCGCCGCCTAGCCTCGTCTTATAATCTCTCCCATGTCCGCCCCCGCCCCAATCCCAAAGCCCTCGCCCCACCTCCGCATCCACTCCATTAACATCTACGTCCGTGACCAGGACCGAAGTCTCCGCTTCTATGTCGACCTACTCGGCTTCCACCTAGCCTTCGACGCCAAACTTCAATCCGGTGAACGCCTGGTAGCCGTAGCCCCTCCCGACGGCCAAGCTGTTCTCACCCTCATCGTCCCCAAGCCCGACTCTCTCGACTTCAAACTCATCGGCCGCTCTACCCGTCTGACCCTAATCACCGAAGACGTTCTCGCCAAATATCAGGAGTGGTCCAAGCGCGGCGTCCGTTTCCAACACACCCCTCGCCTCCGCCGCATCAGGTTCGACCCTGAAACCCGGCAAGTCCGTAACTTCGCCGAATCTCCGCTCCTCGGCGAAGAGACTCCCATCTGGGGCAGCGTCTCCACGCGCTTCCGCGATCCCGACGGCAACACTTTCTCCCTCGTCAGCTTCGACGAAATCACTCACGCCCTCGAAGCCCAGCGCCGCGCCACCGCCGCCAAACTCGAACTCGAGCGCCGCGCCATCCAGGAACTCGAAATCGCCAACGAAGTCCAGTGCCGTTTTTTCCCGCAAGTCCGCCCGCCGATTCAAGCGCTCGACTATTCCGGTCACTGTTATCCCGCGCGCGCCGTAGGTGGCGATTATTATGATTTCCTCGAGCTCGGCCCCGACCGCTTCGGCCTGGTCATCGGCGATGTTTCCGGCAAAGGCATCGCCGCTGCGCTGCTGATGGCCAACCTGCAAGCCAATCTGCGCAGCCAGTGCTCCATCGCGCACGATTGCCTGGAAAATATTCTTCGCGTCGTCAACCAATTCTTCTCGCAAAACACGCCCGACGGCTCCTTCGCCACGCTCTTCTTCGCCGACTACCATATTCCCAGCGGCCGCCTCCGCTACATCAATTGCGGCCATCCGCCCGCACTCGTTCTGCGCCGCGACGATTCCATCGACCGCCTCGAGCCCACCGCCACCGTCCTGGGTATCTTCAAAAAGTGGGATTGCGAATTAGGCGAACGCACCATCCACCCCGGCGACACCCTCGTTCTCTATACCGACGGCATCACCGAGTCCTTCAACGACGTGCGCGACGAATACGGGGAAGCTCGCCTCATCGAATCCCTCCTCCGCCATCGCGCCCAACCCAGCCAATCCCTCCTCCAAAATATCGTCGCCGACGTTCGCCAATTCTCTCCCCACGAACAACATGACGACATCACCCTAATTATCGCCAAATCCTCGCCTTCGCCTCTGTCATGAGGCAGCTTCTTGCCCTTAGGCACTAGCCAATTCAACCTGACTTATAATGCCCTTGAGTGGATCACAGGAAAACGCGAGAAAGAGACAAAATGCCCGAGAGTAAGGACGGCATCGACGTTTTTTCACTAGAACTAGGCCCGGAAGTGGCGAACATTATTTGTGACCACTGTGGGCATTCGTTCAAAAGCGTGAATGGTTTTATAAAGAAGGACGACTGGGCGTACTCCGTCTATTTCGCCACCCTGCAGACCGGCCACGATGACATTACGGTGGGTCTTACTGTGAGCATCGGAAAATGGTGGGACGACTCCGATTCTGCCTTGGCCGAGCGAAGCTGGGTGTATATGAGGGTCTGGCCTTCCAAATCAGGGAGTGGTTTCGAGATGCGCATCGAGGAGCCTGACGGATCGAGGCATGTCAATTCTAAGCGCCTAGGAAATAGGCTTACGCCTGACGGAGCGCGTCAGAACCCATTGCTGAACGATTTCTTCGCGGTTGCCAGCTATGCGATTGATAACGACCCTGCTGTACTCTCGTACCTATCAGGAAACGAAGTCAACATAGCTGGTCGCGTCTGTAAGCACTAAAGCAATTCAGTTAGACTCATCGCCAAATCCTCGCCTTCCCCTGTATAGTGATTCACTTTCGGTTTGGCGCGCGAATCAAGCGCCGGAAATTCTTGCCAACAGTGTTATGCAAGTCTTAAGGGAGTTGCTATGAAGCGTTTCTGGTTATACTCGGTCCTTGTTGTGCTCGGAGCATGCTTCAACGTCGCGTCCGCGCAGGAGGCGAACCTGATACTCGTCAATGGAAAAGTGTGGACCGAAAATCCCGCGCAGCCCATAGCTCAGGCAGTGGCGCTCGATGGTTCCAGGATTCTCGCGGTAGGCGACAATGCCGCTATTCGAAAGCTCGCCGGGCCCGAAACGCGCGTCATCGATCTCGGCGGACGCCTTCTCCTCCCCGGCTTCAACGACGCTCACGTGCATTTCCTCATCGGCGGCGGCTCGCTCATCACCGTGCATCTTGGTACTGCCAACAGCCAGGCCGAGTTCAAGGAGCGCATCGCTGAATTCGCAAAAACTCTGCCCTCCGGCGCGTGGCTTCGCAACGGCCTTTGGGATCATCAACGCTGGAATCCTGCGGTTCTTCCTACCCACCAATTGATCGACGATGTCTCTGGCGATCATCCTGCATTTCTGTGGCGGCTCGATGGACACATGGCCCTCGTGAATGCCCAGGCCATGAAGCTCGCAGGCATCGACCGCAACACCAAGGACGTCCCCGGCGGCGAAATCATGCGCGACAAGGACGGCAACCCCACCGGCATTCTCAAGGACGCCGCCAACGCTCTCGTCACGCGCGTCATGCCCCCGCTCTCTCCCGCAGAGATGGATCTGGCCATGGAAGCGGCCATGCACGAAGCCGCTGCTCACGGCGTAACCAGTGTGCAGAATATGGCCGACACTTCGGAAGACCGCGGCCAGCCCGGAAATTTTCGAGAGTTTCAGAAAATGGAGAGCGCCGGCAAGTTGACGGTCCGCATCTACGAGTCTCTTCCCATTCGCGATTGGAAGACACTGGCCGACGCCGGGATCGTCGCGCCGTTTGGCAATCCGTATCTCCGCATCGGCAATCTGAAAGCTTTCTCCGATGGCGCGCTCGGTTCGGAAACGGCCTGGATGGATGAGCCATTTACGAACAATCCCACAAAGAGCGGCCTCGCCAGTCCCGATCTACTCGACGTCGATCATTTCTATGAATCCATGCGCCTGGCCGATAAGGCTGGACTCCAGCTAACGATTCACGCCATCGGCGATCGCGCCAATCGCACTATTCTTGATCTCTACGCGCGTCTGGAAAAAGACAATGGCCCTGCTGATCGCCGCCCCCGCATCGAGCACGCGCAGCATCTTCATCCTGCGGACTATGCGCGCTTCGCAAAGCTCGGCGTCATCGTTTCCATGCAGCCTTACCACGCCATCGACGATGGCCGCTGGGCTGAAAAAGTGATTGGCCCGGAGCGCATCAAGTCGAGCTATGCGTGGAAGTCCGTGCTGGATGCAGGCGCAACACTCGCGTTCGGTTCGGACTGGCCCGTCGCGCCACTGGATCCTTTAACGGGAATCTCTGCCGCCGCTTTGCGCCGCACCCTCGACGGCAAAAATCCAAACGGCTGGACCCCCGAGCAGCGCATCAGCGTTGCGCAAGCCGTCCATGCCTACACCATGGGATCGGCTTTCGCCGAACATCAGGAAACAGTCAAGGGATCGATCGAACCAGGGAAACTCGCAGACCTGGTCGTCCTCTCCGACGACATCTTCACCATCGCACCCGAAGCCATCGAGAAAACCAAAGTCGACATGACCATCTTCGACGGCAAAGTGATCTACCAGCGCTAAGCCGTATCGATCCTCCGCCACTGCGCCCAACCAGCCAGTCCCTCCTCCAAAATATCGTCGCCGGCGTCCGCCAATTCTCTCCCCACGAACAACACGACGACATCACCCTAATCATGGCCAAATCCTCCGCCGCGTCTTGATACCAGGTCAGTTTCCGGTTACGGCGTTTCCAGGAGTTGAGAGCAGGCCACTCAAGGCCTAAGCAACGATGAGGTTTCTTCCAATAGCCTAGGTAAGTCCAAAAGCTTACTCGATTCAGGGGTGTGATCGTAGTTTGAGCCTACCGTGGCGAAGATGTATTCGAGGTGCGGTTGTCCACTTATTCCGTTGCGGAACGTTCCAACGGTGATGATGGCCCATCCCCAGCAGTTACCCCGCTTGAAACGGACCTTTGCACAAAGGGGTTCGACATAGTTTGGATTGGAAAAATCCGGCTTGAGGTCACAACCGTTCATCTCCCATGTCACTGTGTCGAGATGTGCCGGTCCGAACCGCAGCCATTGGTCGAGCCGCTGCGAAGAGAGTGACGGGTCGAGTTTCGATACATCGAGAGCTTTGGCATAACTAATAATTCGTTGTTCTGTAGCCTTCGCCATCTTCTGACCCCAAGTAAGCGGGGCCGACAGGCTCAGGAGTAAGAGAATCGACGCGTGAACACGACTCATGGCTGACGGTTTTTCGCTCATTTAGTTGGACACCAGCGAATGAGCAATAGCGCCCCTAAAATTGACGAATGGTTTGCCGATTATTTGCTGTTGTGCCTGGTAAGTTGCCTTACCGGTAAAATTCGTACTGGGACCAGACGGTTCGACCGAATTGTCAGCCTTATTCGGAGACGATCAATCCAGAAACGCGTCATAACGTGTACGAATTCCAATGAAGAAGCTGAACTAAGACCGGACTGCACGCAATGCAGCAAAAGTATGGCGGATACTTCACCTCGGGAATTTGTCGACTGCACTATTGCATCAGATGTTGTACTGAATTCCTGCGCGCCGCTTCGAAATAAGTGGTCGCGCTGGTCGCTTGCTTTAGGATTACATCCGTAAACTTCTTTTGTCGGTCCGCGGACGAGACGACAGAGTTGAACAACTCGTCTCCCATTCGGAAATTCTTGCCCCCATTGGCACCGGCAAGCGTCGCAATACGCCGGGCATTGTACATTTGCACGATTTGCGGAGGATAGCCGGCACCTGTATCGAGCGGCTGGAATTGATATCCTATCGGTCCGTAGCCACCTTTAAGAAACTCGCAGCTTGCTACGACAGTCTCGCCCCCAGCAGGAACCTCCAGTACGATCGTATCTGCCGGACGCCCTACTTGCTCGTACGGCTCAGCAGTCACCACGATCGCGAAGCTGCGCACAGCAGACTTCGTCTCGAACTCGTACCGGTTCCCTTTGGCATTCATTACTCCCAATTTCAACACCTTTCCTGTTCGCGTAATGGCCCACACCACGTAGGTTTCAAACTGGGTTCCGAAGTTTCCCGGCGGGCCCAATCCGTTGGCTTGCGCTTTGACCGTGACTTCAACATCACCCATTTCCAATTTAGCTTGCCCGCTTGCCTTCGGAGCTAGTTCCGTCCCCTTGAGTATTATCGTTATAGACCCACGAGCCGGGGGATTAATGACGCTCACAGTCTTCTTCACTAGTTGCGGCTGGAATTTAAGGTTCTGCTCCGTGGTCGCGCTCCCTGATTGTCGCGCTTGCAGAATACTAACGCTTGCCCAACACAAACTCAGCAGGAAGCCACTCGCAATTACGTCTCGGACCGAGTTCTTCATTTCAGCTCTCCGTGTCGCAGAATTGCGCGCCGAAAGTTAGGTTTTCATGGCCCAACTTTCCAGCGAATGTATTAAGGAATCTCCTTTTTGACTTCCAAAAGGGCTCCATTGTACCCCCAGTCGTCGGCTCGCGACATTGTGAAATGATTTTCATCGGGAGCGTCCCCGATTCGATCCGCGAAGGTATACCCGGCCCCGGGGAAAACTCTTTTCTCTCTTATCACCAAGGGGTCTGGCTCAGCGTAGGTTTCGTTTGTTTCTCCATCAGCTCGGCTATCACAGCGACACTCTGCTTCCGAATGGGTTCAAGAGCACAAGCGCCCGATTAGTCGCCTAACCGGACCCAGACCTAGCTGCTGAGGCGTGAGCGCGACCGTCCGATTTCATCGACAACGAATGTGGTCGGGTCCATAGGCTTGTCCCCTACTCGCGCTTCTCGTACTATCCTCGAACACCTGTGACCGCGACTGACGAAATCTCGGGCACGAATTTGCTCCTTAGAATGGATAGATATTCCGGGCGCATATCCGTGAGAATGTTGACATGAATCAGAGATCGTTGTTTTCTTGGTTGGCAAGCTGCGTCCTTCTCACCGTAAACGTTCTGGCTCATACGCACCAGGCAGCAACGAAGCCGAGCTCCGATCCACCAGCTAACCTCGCAAGGACTGACTTTCCGGATTGGCCTTACCCGAAGGGTGTGCACGAGTCGCCGAAACCGGATGATGGCCAACTGTTCCGTATTCCGGGGAGCGCGAAGAGCTACACGGACACACAGATTAATAGGAGCACCAGCACGGTCGATTGGTTTCCGGAGCTGCACCCTGCGCCTCCTGCTGCGGTAATCTCGGGCAAGCAAGGCGCCTACACCGCGTGTGGGCAATGTCACCTCATAGACGGACGAGGAAAGCCCGATACGGCCGATCTTCAGGGGCTGCCGGTCGTCTACTTTCTTCAGCAGCTCGCCGACATGAAGGACGATAAGCGGCATGGTTCCGTGCCGCACGCAACCGTTAACGACATGATCCCTGTTGCGAAAGCGCTGGACGACGCCGACGCAAAGCTTGCAGCTGAGTACTTTCACTCCGTGCCGGCGGTTAGAAGTGCGCGCGTCGTTGAGACCGATACTGTACCTGTCACACGTCCCGGCCCGCATAACGTACAGCTGGTGGATTCCAGCGGAGCTACTGAACCAATCGGGCTCCGTATCATCGAGGTGCCTGTGGACGTGAAGCGGACGTTGTTGCGCGATCCCACGTCTGGGTTTATCGCATACGTGCCGAGCGGAAGCGTAAAGAGGGGCGAGTTGCTGGCGAAGACGGGTGATGCTGGCAAGACTCTTCCTTGTGCTTTTTGTCACGGAGACGGCTTGAAGGGAAAGGGAGACCTGTTCCCGCCGTTGGCGGGACGTTCTGCTATTGCCACAGCGCGGCAACTTTACGACTTCAAGAGCGGCACTCGCGATGGCCGTAATGCCGCTGCTATGAAACCGGTTGTCGCCAGTCTTACAGACCAAGACATCGTTGACCTCACTGCTTATATCGCTTCACTGCAGCCGTGAGTTCGTCCTTCCGCCTTAACTCCGGATAAGTCGTGCCAGCTCAACCGGTCGACGCAACACCTTCTAATTAGTTGATCCGCCAATTCTTCCCCTGAAGAACTGACCCGTTTGGCTGTACTCAGTCAAAACCCAGCCAGGGTAACATTCCGGATGATCTAACCTAGCCAGCGCTTTTAGCTTTTGTTTTCAATGCAATGTGGGTC
>Ga0265760_10000388_pt1 | contig 12273 bp, 10 predicted proteins | sample NZIome_2_FD_200831 | JGI IMG/M metagenome (GOLD analysis project Ga0265760, IMG submission 200831) | Metatranscriptome of rhizosphere microbial communities from Maridalen valley, Oslo, Norway - NZI1 (Metagenome Metatranscriptome) | ecosystem: Host-associated > Plants > Roots > Rhizosphere >...
CTGCATTCTTGGGCACGATGCCTTGAATAACTCCGGAACCATCACGAAGCTGGGGAAACAGCAGCTTTCCACTCTCACGCAGGTTATAGAGCCAGCCGCGGATGGTGACGCTCTGGCCCTCGTACTTGCCGATATCGATGATCGTAGTTACAGGGGATGACATAGGTTTTCTTTTGTAAATGCCGGCATCTTGCCGGGGCGGCGGCGCTACACGGTTTCCAGCTTTTCGAATGTTTCGCCCATCTTTTCGACTGGGTTGATCTTCTCGTCGTCTTCGACCTCCAGCAACAATGGCGGCGTGTGCGGCGCCGACCGGAGCAGTTCCATGGCCTGATTCCAATCGATCGATCCGCTGCCCGGCCAAAGATGCGAGTCGTCAGCCTTGGCGTTGTCGTGAACATGAGTGGAGTGGATGTAACTCTTGACCGTCTCGAACGCCTCCGGCACCGCGCTCATAATGTGCGCGTGACCGAAGTCGAAGCATACTCCCACGTCATCGAAGTGGGCCGCGCGGATGAACTCCACCAACCGCTCCGGCGTGGACAACTCGTTAGGAATGTTCTCCAGCAGAACCCGCACTCCGAGCGGCTTAGCGAAGGCACGCAGGTGCTCGACCGAGGTCATCGCAGCTTCGAATTTGCGGTCGTCGAACGACTCGCCCGGCGTGCCGATGTGCTGCACCAGAAAGCGGAACGGAATGTGCTCCGCCACTTCAAGCGTGCGTTTAATTTCATCCATGGCTTCAATCCGGCTCGCCCGGTCCGTCGAAGCCACATTCATTTGCGGCGCCCCGGCGCGTCCCCACTCATAGTCCGCGTAGAGCGGCGCATGAACCGAGTTCAGAACGATTCCACTGGTGCGAAACCAGTCCGCGATCTCTCGCACATGCTGCTTGCGGTTGGCATAATCCAGATGTTGCCGCGCGGCAAAAATTTCAATTGCCTGTGCTCCGCCCCGTACCAACCCATCCAGCAGCCCGGGATGCAGCCGTTCCTTTACATAGACCAACGTCGATATTGCTTTCAGCATCAGTAACCCACTGCCTTTCCATTATTCCTGACGTCGCTCGCTCCCAAACGCTCGCCGGTTTGCTGATCGATTGCAATGCACTCCCCGTCGCTCCAATAGGGGACCCAGTCGCCCGCCACGGTTTCGCCGGTCTCGACTTTATGCCCCATTTGATCGAGCAACTTTACTGCGTCAGGAGAAAACCATCGCTCAACATTCACCACATCGGGCATCCATTGATTGTGGAAGCGCGGTGCGTTCACCGACTCCTGAATGTTCATACCGTAGTCCACAACGCCCATCAAAATGTTCGCCACCGTAGTAATAATCCTCGCCCCGCCCGGCGAGCCCAGCACCAGATACAGCTTTCCGTCTTTCAGCACGATGGTCGGCGTCATCGCAGAAAGCGGCCGCTTGCCCGGTCCGATCGCGTTGGCCGGCCCTTGAATCAGCCCGTAGAGATTGGGGACGCCTTGCTTCGCCGCGAAATCATCCATCTCATCATTCAGCAAAAAACCTAAGCCCTCCGCGGTAACGCGCGAGCCGAACTCGTCATTCAATGTCGTTGTCACCGCAACCGCGTTTCCGGTCGAATCCACCACGGAATAGTGCGTGGTGTGTTCAGGTTCACGTACTACTAAAGGCTGCGGATGCCCTGAAGCGTATTGTTCAAGCTCGCTGAAGATCGCAGGCCGCTTCAGATCTTTGCTGATGCTGGCGCGCGTCGGATCAATCGACTCTCGCCAGGCCGCACCATACTTCTTATCGATGAGTTGCGCCACAGGAATCTTGGAAAAATCCGGATCGCCCAAAAACTCGGCTCGATCATAGAACGCTCGCCGGAAGGCCTCAACCGTCAGATGGATCGATGCCGCAGACCGATCTCCAGCCTTGGCCAGGTCGTAGCCCTCCAGAATATTCAATATCTCGACCAGCGCAATACCGCCAGACGACGGCGGCGGCGCGCTGATGATTTCGTCGCCACGATAGGTCCCGCGTACCGGCTCGCGTTCTTTCACTTCATAGTGAGCGAGGTCATCGGTTGTGATCAGGCCCCCACCCTTTTCGATCGATGCTGCCAGTTCACGCGCCATTGCCCCGTGATAAAAGTCATCCGGGTTGCTCGCGATTCGCTCCAATGTGCGTGCCAACTCGGGTTGACGAAAGACTTCGCCCTGCGTGTAGTAATTTCCATTGCGCTGGAAGATACGCCGCGACTGGGGAAACCTTGCCAAATCTTGGTCCCGCAGATCCTGCGCGTCTTGCCAGGCTAAAGGATAACCCTCTCGCGCCAGCTTGATCGCAGGAGCCATGACTTGACCAAGGGTCAGCTTGCCGAATTCTTTCTCTGCGTAAACCATGCCCGCAACCGAACCGGGCACACCAATCGATTTATAGCCAACGACGCTGGCGTTCTCGACCACATTGCCTTGAGCGTCGAGATACATATTCGCCGTCGCCGCCGCCGGAGCTTTCTCGCGATAGTCGACGAAATGCACCCGTCCATCCGCCAGACGGATGAGCATGAATCCGCCGCCGCCCAGGTTTCCTGCCTGAGGATGGACCACGGCCAAGGCAAAACCCGTGGCCACGGCGGCATCGATGGCGTTCCCGCCGGCTTTCATGATTTCCACCCCGGCGTGCGAACTCAACTCGTGAACGCTGACCACAATGGCATGCGGCGCATGGACGGGTTGCGTCGACGCCATCGCGGGAGCGACCACGGCCACCAGCACTGCCTGCAGCAGCATGATCAATCGCTTGCGCTTGAATCGCATGGAATCAAAAAAATGTGGGCGGACTTCTGAGGCTAGCGTAGCCGGCGAGTGGGAGTCAAATTTGGTTGGAGCAGTTAGCGCTCGGCTTTCAGCCATCAGCTGTGTTGTCTACCCGCTCTTTTCCTTGCTGCCTTTTGTGTTTTCATTTTAGGGCGTTTGGTCTTCGCTTTCGTTTTGCCCGTCCCTGCCACCATTTCATACGACTGACGAATTAAGTCCTCCACCTCCTCATCGAACAGCACATCCAACCGCTCCAGCAAAACCCATTTATAGCGGCCCACATACGGTGCTGGACGAATCCCTTCTTGCTCACACAACTCCGCGAACTTCTCTGGCGTGCACTTAAAGCACAGGCTCTGCGGAACCGAGTTTAAGCTCAACGTGGCGAAAATCTTGCCGGCGACTTTGAAGCAGACCGTCTCACCCCACTGCAAGTTTTCTCTTGCCTGCGGAAAGGAAAGACAATAGCCTCGAACGGAATCGACGTTCATGCTGGTGGAACCATTTGCGGTAGACTAAGAATCCTGCGAACCACGACTTAGGAGATTGAAATGGAAACCCGGCAGCTTGGCAAGTCCGATTTAAACATCACCCCGGTGGGTTTCGGAGCCTGGGCCCTCGGCGGCGGCGGCTGGCAGTTCGCCTGGGGCACGCAGGATGACAACGATTCCATAGCCGCCATTCACCGATCGCTTGAATTGGGCGTCAACTGGATCGACACCGCAGCGGTTTACGGGTTGGGGCATTCCGAAGAAGTCGTTGCCCGGGCGCTGAAAGAGTGGCCGGGCGCGAAACCCTACGTTTTTACCAAATGCGGCTTACGCTGGGATGCACAAGGAAACGTTCAAAAGAACCTGCACGCGGATTCGATCAGCCGCGAAGTCGAAGACAGCCTGCGGCGCCTCGGCCGGGAAACCATAGATCTATACCAGATCCACTGGCCGCCTGAAGATCCTGATTCTCCCGATCTTGAAGAAGGATGGTCCATTCTTGCTGCATTGCGGCGGCAGGGCAAGGTACGCTGGATCGGCGTGTCTAATTTCGACGTCAAACAAATGCGCCGCGCGCAGAGCATCGAACCCATCACCTCTCTGCAGCCCCCCTATTCGCTGATCAATCGGGGAATCGAGGAGGACATTCTTCCATACTGCCAGCGTGAGGACATCGGCGTGATCGTATATTCGCCCATGGCTTCGGGACTTTTGACCGGCGCGATGACGCGCGAGCGTGCGGCCAGGCTTCCGAAGGATGACTGGCGCAGTAGCGATCCTGAGTTCAGAGAGCCGAAGCTGTCACGTAACCTTGCGCTGGTCGAGCAACTGCGCGAGATCGGAAAACGTCATGGCCGTTCGCCGGGTGAAGTCTCGATTGCCTGGACGCTGCGAAATCCCGCCGTAACGGGAGCGATCGTTGGGGCAAGAAATGCGCGACAAGCCGATGGCGTGATGCGCGCGGGAGAATTCCACCTAAGCGACAAAGAAGTAAATGAAATCGAAGACTTTTTTGAACAGACCGCCGCATAGAAGGGGAAGGCAAGCTGAAGTTTTGCGCTGGCTGAAAGATGTCGGCTGAGAGCTGAAAGCAGCATTTACACCTCCTGCCTCGCCTCACCCAGCACCACGCTCACCTGCAGCTTTTTCTTCCCACGGTAGATGGTGATGCGGACCGTATCGCCAGCGCGGTGGTTGTTCATGATCTGCGCGAGTTCCTGTTGATCCTCCACTTGTTCTCCATCGAGAGCCACGATCAGGTCGCCGCCCACCAAAATCGGAGTGTTGCCTAGAAATGCGCGCTGGCTCCCACCGCGCAGGCCCGCAGTGTCCGCGGCTCCTCCTGGCACCACCTGCAAAATCAGTAATCCGTAATCCGCCGCCAGTCCCATCTGATCCGCCAATTGAGAGTCAATCGGAATCGTGGTCACGCCGAGCGCAGGACGCCGCACCCGACCCAGGGTGAGCAGATCGTTGATCACCGCTTTGGCGGTATTGATAGGGATCGCGAAGCCAATGCCTGCACTCTGGCCAACGTTTGAAGCGATCATCGTGTTAATGCCGATAACTTCGCCGTGCATATTGAGCAGCGGTCCGCCGGAATTCCCGGGATTGATCGACGCGTCCGTCTGGATGGCGTCTTCAATCTTCATGCCATCCGGCTCCTGCACCTGTCGGATCGAACTCACGATGCCGCGCGTCAATGTACCCGAAAGCCCAAACGGATTGCCGATTGCGTATACTTTCTGACCGACTTGCAATTTGCTCGAATCCCCGAGCACCATCGGCGTGAGTTCGGGCGCTTTGATCTGAACTACGGCTAAGTCATGCGCGCGGTCGACGCCCACAATTGTCGCCGCATACTTCTTGCGGTTATGCAGCGTCACCTCAATCTGACGCGCATCCGCGATCACGTGGTAGTTGGTGAGTATGTGCCCCTCTTTGTCGATGATGAAGCCCGATCCCTGCCCTTCCTCAGGCACCAACCCGTAGAAGAAGTCGAACGTGACCGCCTTTGACGTTATGTTCACCACCGAGCCAATGTTTTTGTGATAGACCGTGATGTTGTTCTGTTCTTCTGCGTCGAGCCCGTCGTTACCAGAAGCCTCACTGATTTCCACTTTGTCCGGATGTCCGACCCAGTCGGTCAGCGTGCCCCGGCCCGAACGATAAGTAGTGAAATAGAAAAACGCCCCGGCGAGAATCACAGCAAGCAAAACAGATCGAAGCAGCCTCATAGTTCAGGAACCTTCCACGGACTCACATCGAGATTGTAATTAATTATCAGATGATCAAGCCGCCTGACGCGGCTTCGAACAATCCTCAGCGGCCTCTGCGGACGCTCTCGAGGAACTCTGCGATTTAAGACTTACCCTATTTCTCCGCCTCGCGCTTCAAATCGCCGTAAACTTGTCCCACCCTTCTCTGGGTTTCGTCCAGCGACCCGGAGTTATCGATCACATATTCCGCCGCCTTGATCTTTTCTTCATCCGGAAACTGAGCCGCCATTCGCCGTTCCACCTCCCGGCGGGCAACTTCCTCGTCCACGCCCACACGGGCCGCCCAGCGCTGAATCCTCTGTTCAGGACGGCAGGTTACAACCACAAGACGGTCGAAACTATTGGCCGAACCCGCTTCCAAAATGAGTGCCGCCTCCACAATGGCGATCGCTCGCGGATCGCCCCGGCCAACTTCCTCCATCCATTCTTCCTGCCTTTGAATTACCACTGGATGCACAATCTGGTTCAGCTCTTGAATGCGGGAAGGCTCGTTTCGCCCCGAAGCGCCAAACGCAGCTTCTGCCAGCCGCACGCGATTGACACTACCATCAGGGTTGAGGATTCCCGCCCCGAAATGCCGCAGTACCTCCCGATAAACAGCTTCGCCCGGCTGCATGAGTTGATGGGCAATCGCATCGGCCTGAGTCAGCTGAGCGCCAAGCGCCACAAACATTTCGCCGACTACGGATTTGCCAGAAGCAATCCCGCCGGTCAGTCCGACTTTCAGCAATCCAGCCTCATCTGAAACCTAATTCACCGCAGAGATACAGAGAAATCATTTTGGTGAAAATCAAGCTCGCGAAAGCTCTGCCACTAACCCGCCCCGTCGCAGCTTCGCGGCCCGCACGGTGTTCGCCATCAACATGGCGATGGTCAATGGCCCTACGCCACCCGGCACCGGCGTAAGCCTTCCCGCAACTTCGGCCACATGTGGATGTACGTCGCCAACCAGCGTCGACCCTCTCGTACGAAACGTTTCTTCCCGCTTCGCATTCCCCGCAAATAGCCGTTCGAACTCCGCGCGGTCCGTCACCTGATTCATGCCCACGTCGATCACCGTCGCGCCCGGCTTTACGAATTCGCGCGTAACCATTCCCGCCCGGCCAATCGCAGCGACTAGGATATCCGCTCGCCGGCAAACCCCAGAAAGATCACGCGTCTTCGAATGGCAAACCGTGACGGTCGCGTCGTTATTGATCAACAGCATCGCTGTCGGCTTCCCTACGATATCGCTACGGCCGACCACGACCGCCTCCTGTCCGGCTATCGGAATCTGGCTGCGCCTGAGGATTTCCATAATTCCCGCTGGCGTACACGGCACCAGCCCGGGCCGCTGCGTTGAGAGGAATCCCACATTCATGGGATGGAACCCATCCACATCCTTCGCCGGATCGACCGCCAGCAAAACTTTCTTGGCATCGACCTGAGTCGGCAACGGAAGCTGTACCAAAATGCCATCGATCTCCTCGCGCCGGTTCAGGTCCGCGATCAACTCAAGCAATTCCTCCGTCGAAACCGTCTCAGGCGGCGTGTGCTGCTCGCTGTAGATTCCGATCTCGCCGCTGCTCTTCACCTTTCCCCGGACATAAACCTCCGACGCCGGGTTATGGCCGACCAGAACCACGGCCAGCCCTGGACGTACACCCGTTGCTGTCATCGCCCTCACTTCAGACGCGACTTCCGCTCGAATTTCGCCAGCGATCTTGTTACCGTCCAGAATAGTCGCAGCCATCCATCCTCATTTCTGCAGAGACAAATCGGATCGTAAATCACCGCAGCCCATTGATGTCGGGCGGCTCGCCCGTCTTCTTCGGGTCTCGGCGGCACCTCTTGAAGCCGTGCCGTTCCACAAAACCCAGCGCGATCTAACTCTTTATGACCGGAAACTCCGTCGTCCCCACCTTTCCCACGTTCGCTTCCGCAAATTCGCGAACGCGCTCCAACGAAGCTTGCAGCTCCGCCTGAAATCGTTCTTTCTCGGAATCACCCGCGTCCGCCGGAACCGGCATCTTGCGACTCACCCGCATCAGCGCCCTTGAAAACGGCTTCGGAATCATCGACCGATCCCACGTATTCAGAATCCAAGCCTTCTCCAGCGCAATATGAAACACCGCCATGGGCACACCGGTCGCGCGCGCCAGCAGCACCGGCCCCGGCTTGGCGACGAATCGCGGACCGCGCGGGCCGTCGATAGTAAATGCAACCGTCCAGCCTTGCTCGAGTTCCCGGCGCATGCCCAGCAAAGCACGCACAGCTCCTCGGCTCTTCGATCCGCGCACCTTCACAAAACCAAATTTCCGCATAATGCGGCCCATCCATTCCCCATCAAAACTATCGCTGCTCATGACCCTGATCTGTAGATTTCGCCAGAGATACATCGCGGGGAGGATGCAGCTATGCCAAAACGCATAAACGATGGGGCGCGTATCGAGAGTCGGCGGTGCTCCTTCTTCATACGAGGCTGAAAAACGCAGCGTCGGGCCAATCAACCGCACCACCAGAACTCCCGTCCACGTGATCAGCCAGAGCAAGAATCTCTGCCACAAGGTATAAGGACGGCTCTGCGCGGAAGCCCCACTGGAAACCGGCGACGTAGTCACTGCACTCACTCCGATATTGTAACGTGTGGGGCGGACACTCCTGTCCACCGCCGTTGACTTGAGAAAACTGTGCAGGCAGGCGACCCGTCCGCTGGCGACGAAGAATGCCCGGCTTCGTCGCATGAATAGGTTGGATTGAACAACTATGGCAATCCAAACCCTCATCGAAAACCGTAATAGTTGAAAGGAGCACTCCACGATCTCCTCTGGTAGCACGAAGGCAGAAAACGTAATATGGATAGGATCAAGATCGTCGTTTTCGTCCTGCTTCTCACGCCCTGCCTTGCGCAGGAGATCGTGCTGAAGGGCCGAGTCATCGATCCCGAGGGAAACGCTCTGCCAGACGCCTCGATCCAACTCATGGAGCACCAACAAGTCCTGTCCCAAACGGCGTCGGGGGCGGATGGAAAGTTTCTGGTGAAGGTCACGTCGCCTGGTGAGTTCATCATCAAAGCCGAATCTTCCGGATTCCGCCCGGTCAGCCGCCCGATCACCCTTCACCTCGATGGCACTTCCCCAATCGAGATTCAATTGACCGAGCTCGCTTCGCGGATCGAGACCGTCACAGTCACCGCCGACGTGAACCAATCCGATGTGCTCTCTCCCGACCCTGGAGAAAAAGTTTTTGTTCGGCAGGATTTGCTTGACGCCAACCCCGGCCGTCCCGGAGCGCCCGTGTCCATCCCCGGATATCCCATTGAAACCGCATCCAGCGGCATAAAAGCGCCCCAATACTTTGCGCCCGGGGTCGCCGGTGATCACGGCGAACCAATCGCCCAGTACATCGCGGTTGGCACCTACCTCGTGCCCAACAACTTGTCTGCGAATGCGCACGGCAATGGCTATGCCGACCCCAACATATTTATTCCCGAAGTGCTGGAAAGCGTTCAGATCGACGGCGGGGCATTCAACGTTCGTGAAGGAAATCACTCGGTCGACCTGGCCGCGACCTACGGGCTGCGCTCCCGCCTGGATCCATTTATTACGGTCACGGGAGACTACCGCGACCTCGATGTGGTCGCGGGAATAAGCCCCAGCCCCCAATCGTGGATGGCGTTCTCCGCTTCTTATGGCAATGGATTCCTCGATCGACTGGAACATCGCCAACAGTACAAATTCAACGGCGAGCGAATGTTCCAGGTTGGCCAGCATCGGCTCACTTTGTTTGGCATTGGGTATTACGGTTTTTCCTATGTACCAGGGCTTGTTCCGATTCTCGCTACGAATTCCGCCGATGCCCACGTCACTAACTACGGAGACACCATCGATCCCCGCCAAAAAGACCAGACCCACACCGCGCTCGTAGCCCTGAACGATGTCTGGCAACTCACTGGAAGCCAGCAACTGCAGCTGTCCGGCTTCTTTCGGACCTACAATCTTTCCTTGTTTTCGGATTTCGGACAGGGCCTCATCCGCCAGAGCGAGTTCCGCACGGTTGCCGGCGCAAGCGCAAACTATCTGAACAAGATTTCGGAATATGTTTCGTTGCTGGGAGGGTTTGACTACGTCCGCGAAGCACCGCGGCGCGACGATCTCGACCACTACGGATTCTTCAATCCCAGCAATCCCACTTATTACGGCCCGTTCATTCCCGTGGACGCAAGTAACATCACGATAGGAACAGTAGCGCCCTACATCGCTGTCGAGGGCCCGCTGAGCCGTTACTTCCGGTACTATCTCGGCTGGCGCCGTGATGAAATTAATTTTGATAACCAGGATCTTTTGCGCTCACAGAATTCATTTCAACAGTGGGTGGGCGTGAACTCGCCGAAAGCAACGATTTCCTTTCTCCCCAGCGATTCGTGGTATGCGCCGCTCATTTCTTTCAGCTTCGGCCAGGCATTCTTTACCGAAGATCCCCGCATCGGCACGGGAACTGCCGCAGGCACTCCAGTGGCAACCGCGCGTGCGTATCAACTCGTCGCCAGCAAGACCATCCACAAAACCGATGTGCGACTCACTCTTGGCCACGTCACCAACAGCCAACAACTCGCAAAAATCGATCCCGACACTGGACTGCCGTTTGATGAAGGGCCAAGCCGCCTTCGGTTCATGACGCTCACGGTGCGTCGGAACTTTCGCTCGGCCTCGTTGTTGGCAACCTTCTCCAAAGCCGACGCCAGAGACCTCAAAACTGGAGAGCCGACGCCCGAAGCGCCTCGCACTATCTTCGATCTGCTGGGAACGATTCAGAAGCTTCCCTTCGGTTTGCAGGCCCGAGGGGAATTCGAATATGTCGGCACCAAGCCGTTGGGCACCGGATGCCTGCCCGTCTTGATTAATGAGTGTACCGGTACTCCCGTGAAAGAATTTCGCGGCGCTCTCGTCCGCCCTTTTCTGAATGGCCGCCTGACCGCCGGTGTGAATTTTCTCATCGCCAGCGGCTACACCGGTCAGACCACGGAAAATTTCTCTCCCTCCGACATTCAGGAGGTCGTCGGAGTTCGCATTCCATCCTATGCCAGCGCGACCCTCACTTACAGGTTCGGACGCACTGGCGCACCCTAGCGCTTATGATTTCTCTATTGTGAGATCAACCCTGCAGCCCAAACTGAATCGTTTGTTCGACGATGCTGCCGATAATCTTCGCGCCAGGATCGTCGCAATTTATGTCATCTTGTTCGCGTTCAACATCGCGGCATGGCTCTGGGCCAGCATCGCCTTCCACCATTACCCGGTCCTGTTGGGGACGGCGCTTCTCGCTTACAGCTTTGGCCTGCGCCATGCCGTCGATGCCGACCACATAGCCGCCATCGACAACGTAACCCGCAAATTAATGCAGGATGGAAAGCGGCCGGTTGCGGTCGGCTTCATGTTCTCACTGGGGCATTCGACTATCGTCGTGCTCGGGTCGGCCGCAATCGCTGGAGCGGCACTGGCTCTTCAACATCGCCTCGACGCTTTTAGAAACGTTGCCGGGGTCATCGGCACGTTGGTCTCCGCGTTTTTTCTGTTTGCCATCGCGCTCGTCAACCTGATTGTTCTGCGATCCATCTACCGGACCTTCCTAAGAGTCCGCCGCGGCGAGCCTTACGTCGAAGAGGATCTCGATCTCCTGCTCGGCAGTCGAGGACTTCTTTCCCGAGTGTTTCGCCCCATGTTCCGCATGATCACCCGCAGCTGGCACATGTATCCCCTCGGCGTGTTGTTTGGCTTGGGATTTGACACTGCAACCGAAATTGGTCTACTGGGGGTTTCCGCTACCGAAGCATCGAAGGGCCTGTCGTTTTGGTCGGTCCTCGTGTTTCCCATACTCTTTGCGGCAGGAATGTCGCTCATTGACACCACGGACAACATCCTCATGTTGGGCGCGTACGGATGGGCTTTCATAAAGCCCATTCGCAAGCTCTACTACAACATCACGATCACATGCATCTCCGTAGTCGTCGCGCTCGTCGTCGGAGGCATCGAGGCTCTCGGACTACTGGCTGGGCAATTTCACCTGAAAGGAAGATTCTGGGATGGAATCAGCAGTCTTAACGATCATTTCGGCACACTCGGATATTTCATCGTGGGCCTTTTCGCATTGAGCTGGATTGTCTCGATCGCAGTCTACAAGTGGCGCCGATTTGACGAGTTCGAAGTGAGTGCCTGAACGCCTTTTTCACCTGCTATTTTTTCAACTCCGCAGGCCAGTTCACGACGAGAAACAGTGGCGCCGCGCCTTCCTCTTCCGCCAAGTTCACGAGAAAGCGTTGACCGTCCGCCGAAACGTCATATGGCACTCCGATTCCGGGCATGCTGGCATGGAACAGCCGCTGGGGCGTGCCCACTTCAATTTCCGAACCCTTGAACGTCAACGGGCAACTGAAAAAGTCGTCGTTCAGATTGTTGAAGAACACTTCCTTTCCGTTTCCGCTCCACCTGGGATATGACGCACCACCGCTCGACACCTTCCATTTCCCTTTACCCTCCGGGAATGTCGTGATATAGAGCTCGTTTTGTCCGGACTCGTCGGAGATGTACGCAACCAGGCGGCCGTCGGGCGAAATTCGATACCCATAAATATTGGATCGCTGCGAGGGCGGCTGCACTACCGCAACCGGCTGAGCATCTCCCGCAACCGGCACTGCCCACAGCGACAGCATTTTCTCGCCCATGCCAAGAATGTAGGTCA
>Ga0265760_10000389_pt1 | contig 12258 bp, 6 predicted proteins | sample NZIome_2_FD_200831 | JGI IMG/M metagenome (GOLD analysis project Ga0265760, IMG submission 200831) | Metatranscriptome of rhizosphere microbial communities from Maridalen valley, Oslo, Norway - NZI1 (Metagenome Metatranscriptome) | ecosystem: Host-associated > Plants > Roots > Rhizosphere > Soil...
CCCATCCTTTGGCTCTTGGCATTAGCCCTGCTCGCGACTCAATCCACCGCACAGACAATCCCGGATAACCGCCCTGGCAGCTTCTCAGACGCTTTATTTCAAACCCTTGGACTTGCCGCCCCAGAAAGCGATCTACTGCAATGCCGCGTCCGAGTCATTGCCAACGACGTGGTTGTCTCCGCAAAAGACTGGCATGAAGTAGCTCATCACGTCCTGCCGCCCGGCGTGGTGGAAAATCCGGACCAATGGCCGTTCTTTGCCTGGAGCGACACGCCGTTAGGAGTGGTGCGCACCCACGATAAAAAGGGATATCTTTTTTTCGGCAGCGATGGTGGCAACCATCCCTTTGACGGCCATTTGACGAGCCGGGCTGGTTCCATCACGACCTCGACAGGAACGCTTGATCACCCTTTGGGGCTGCCCACAGGAGATCCGAATCCACCGCCCAGCGAATTCCTATTGCCCAAGAGCCACAACTTACCCGCTACCATGGATTACGTCGGAGGCGGGCCCGTCTATCGTGTGCCTGAGGGCGAACCTGGGGCAGGAAATCTGCTCATCGTTTATCACGCGGAACGGCCCGCCAACCCGTTCTGGTCCTGGCTGGGCCTTGCGAAGTCAGCGGATGAGGGATCAACGTGGGAAGACCTCGGACTGATTATCAGCGGTCCTCAGCCCTACACCGCCAATGGCGCTCTCGATATCGGAGACGGAAACCTTGTGGTCGCCACTGACCCAACCACCTCGCAGAAATATTTCTACATCTTCTTCCCCGAACACTGTTGGATCAACAGCACCAAGTTTTGCAGCGGCTTCACTTATTTATCCGTGGCCAGAGCGCCGTATGAAGCGCTTCTCAAGGCAGCAATGGACGGCACGACGGCCTCGGAATTATTCCACAAATATTACGAGGGCCAATGGCATCAGCCCGGCATGGGAGGAAAGGCCAGTGAACTGTTTCCAACGGTCACCGGTGAGACCGATGGAGATCCGCAGGTGGTTTGGAGTGCGTATAGAAAACGGTTCATCGCGATTATGGACAATTCTCAATATATTGCCTACGGCGAATCCGTAGATGGACTCGATTGGCCTCCGATGCAGGTAATCCTTGGCAAAAACCCCCAAACCCCCGTGTATGCTTATGCCAACGCGGTCGGCTTAGGCCCCGACCCAGCCATTCTCGGCCAGACTTTCTACAGCTATTACACCGAATGGCCCACCGGCGAATCCTGGAATCCAGCCGAAATCAAGCGCCTAACAATCACAACCCAGTGTAGCGCGGACACTCCTGTCCGCGGATTTTGACCCCTGCAGGTTCCGGGTGCCCCACCCTTTGCGCGTTCTCTGCGAAAGGGTGGGACCCACTTCACGGATGTCAACAAAACGCATCCCAAAAACACCAGCCCCGTCAGGGACGACAGACAATGGCCCAGGACGGAAGTTCTGGGTAAAGCCAGAAAAAAGACTCAGGCCGTGACTTTTGCCCCGTGAACCTCCTCGTCCACACCCTAGTTGGCCAGAAGCTACTGTTGCGTCCCGGAAATTCGTTGAATAAATATTGTCATCCCGACCGGAGCGCAGCGAAAGCAAGCGCAGTGGAGGGACCTGCTGTTCAACAATCACAACTTGGGCAACCTGTGCGAAAGGGTAAGTTCCTTTTTCACGGATGTCATAACAAAACGCGGCGCAAGAACACAGCCCCGGCAGGGGCGACAGACAATGGCCCAGCACGTAAGTCCTGGGTAAAACCAGAAAAAAGACTCAGGCCGCGTCGCTCGCCACACTACCGACCAAGTAAACATCCGACTTCAATTATATTGAGGCGATACCGTGCAACCGAGTCCCCACTACATACAGACGTCATCCTGAATCCGGCGTCAGCCGGGTGAAGGATCTCGCGCGCATCGGCAAACTTACGTGTCCGCCACGCAGCTAAAAGCCCGTGTAGCGCGGACACTCCTGTCCGCGAATGTTGACCACTGCCCGTGTGGTGCGGGCGCCCTCGCCCGCGAACTGACGGGATCAGCAATCCGGAGGGGCCGCTCCGTTTCTCCGCGAGCAAGACACAACCCCGGCAGGGGCGGCAGACAATAGCCCTGGACGTAAGTCCTGGGTAAAGCCCGACAAAAAGATTAAGGCCCCGCAGGACGCAGAGATCCTGTCGAACCGGAACTCGTCGACCCGCCTCTCCGTACCTATCTAAGGAGACACATGCGAGCTTCCAGAAAGTTGTTCCGTCTTTCGTTGCTCCTTTGCGGGTATAGCGCCGCGTCGGCCGTGATCGGCGTCTTCGTCGCCGAAGGCACACTGCACCCAGCACGGCGCCCTCTTACATCGCAAGGAGAATCGCGGCTCCGCAGCGTTGCGGACAACAACGTTGTCTTCGAAGCCGTATCGATCAAAGCTAACGATGGCATTCTGCTTCGGGCCTGGAGCCTCCATCAACAAAACCGAGCCGCGGACGCGGTCATCCTGCTGCATGGCATGGGCGATAACCGATCAGGAATGGCCGGCTACGCGGAATTGCTTTTGAAACACGGATACAGTGTCTTGCTGCCGGACGCGCGCGCCCACGGCGCAAGTGGGGGAGAACTGGCTACGTACGGCTTGCTGGAACGCGACGACATTCGCCGCTGGTTCGAATGGCTGGAGCTGAATCAGAGTCCGCCGTGCATTTTCGGACTCGGCGAATCGATGGGAGCGGCCCAACTGCTGCAATCACTGGAAACAGAGCCAGGCTTTTGTGCAGTCATTGCCGAATCTTCTTTCTCTACTTTTCGCGAAATCGCCTACGACCGCGTGGGCCAGCTTTTCCAAACCGGGGCGTGGCTGGGCCGCTCCATTCTGTGGCCCGTCGTCCGGGCCGCGTTCCTGTATTCACAATGGAAGTACGGATTGGAAACCGCGAAAATATCCCCAGAAGACGAAGTCTCGAAATCGCTCGTGCCCATCCTTCTCATTCACGGCGCGCTCGACGGCAACATCCCACTGCGCCATTCCAGAAGGATTCAAGCTCGGAACAAAAGCGTAGTGTTGTGGGAGGTCGCAAACGCAGATCACTGCGGCGCAATCAGCACCGCCCACGACGAGTTCGAGGCGCGACTGATCTCCTGGTTTGAAGTCCACTCATCTCGCCCTACCGATCAGTCTCTGGGCTCTTTACAAGAGGTGTGGCCAATAGCTAGAAGCCAGAAGCTAGATGCTTCTCTCACATCAACCAAACCGCATCCACATCCACAATCACCTGCGTCCGCGGAATCTTCTGTTCGACTGCATAGATGAGCATCGATCTTAACGTCGCATTAAGTTTCTCCCGGCTCGCCGACTTCAAGACAAAATGATAGCGGTAGTCCCGCTTCAACCGCACAATCGGCGCCGCCGCTGGTCCGAGCACGCGAATGCCTTCATGCCGCGTCTTCTCGAACCACTTGCCCAAAATCCCCGACCATCGCAGCGCTTCGTCCAGCTTGTCGCTGCGCACCAGCACATTCGCCAGCGCGCTGTACGGCGGATAGTGCATCCAACTGCGAAAGCGCAACTCTTTTTCATAGAATCCGACAAAGTCATGCTGCGCCGCATACTGCACCGCATAGTGATCCGGAAAATAAGTCTGCAAAACAACTTTGCCCGGAGTCTGCCCGCGCCCGGCGCGTCCCGCCACCTGGGTCAGCAATTGAAAGGTGCGCTCCGCCGCGCGAAAATCCGGAAACCCCAAAGCCATATCCGCCCCGACCACGCCCACCAGCGTGACCCCGTGAATGTCATGACCCTTCGCGATCATCTGCGTGCCCACCAACAGATCAAGCTCGCCTTCGTTAAGCGCATTCAGCGCCCGCTCAAAATCCTCGTTGCCGCGAACCGTGTCCCGGTCAAGACGCCCAATGCGCGCCTGCGGAAACAGGCCATGCAACAACTCTTCCAGCTTCTCCGATCCAGTCCCTAGAAAATAAACATACTCGCTGCCGCATTCCCCACAGACCTTTGGCACCGGCGCCATAAACCCACAGTAGTGGCACACCATGCGGTTCGATCGTTGATGGTACGTCATCGCGATGGCGCAGTTCCGACATTCCATCCGGTTCCCACAGGAGCGGCACAACGCAACCGGAGAATATCCGCGACGATTGAGCAGCACCATCACCTGCTCTTTGCGATCCAGCCGCTGCTTGATCTCCTCCGCCAGCTTCCGCGAAATCACTTGCTCTTTACCCGTCTCCTGAAACTCCAACCGCATGTCGACGATCTCGACTTCAGGCAGCGGACGCTGCTCCACGCGATCCGGCAATTCAAGCAGCGCATACTTATTTTTCTTCGCGTTGAAATAAGATTCCAGCGAAGGCGTAGCCGATCCCAGCACGACCACAGCCTCAGCCATCTTCGCCCGCATCACCGCCACATCGCGCGCGTGATATCGCGGCGTCTCCTCCTGCTTGTAACTCGAATCCTGCTCTTCATCGACGATCATCAGCGCCAGGTTGGAGACCGGAGCAAACACCGCCGAGCGCGTGCCCACCACCATACGCGCGTCTCCGCGCTTGATGCGATGCCACTGCTCAGCCCGCTCCTGATCGGAAAGCGCCGAGTGCAGGATGGCGACTTCATCTCCGAAAACATGATGCAGATCAGCCGCTACGGCCGGCGTAAGCCCAATCTCCGGAACCAGCAGGATCGCCGACCGCCCTGCCTCGAGAACCGAACGCATGGCCGCGAGATAAACCGCAGTCTTGCCCGACCCGGTCACGCCGTGCAGCAATATGCCCGAGAACTTGCCGGCCCGGACGCTCTCCTCGACCCTCCCGAGCGCATCCTGCTGCGCGGAATTAAACTCAAAATCCAACGGCGAAGGCCGATTCTTTTTAGTGGGGACCGTGAACTCAACTGCCTCTTCAACAATCTCAACCAGTCCCCGCTTTACCAGCGTTGCCAGCGTAGTCCGGGGAACCTCCAGCGCTTGCAGAGTCTCGACGGCAACCTTCCCGCCCGCGGCAGCAAGTGTTTCGACCAATGTTTGCTGATTGGAATTGAGCTTTCCCTCCGCGCTCTTCAACCGGGCGACCTTCATGGTGCGGGTGGCGTCGCGTGCATCTGATAAATCTTCACGTACGATCCATTTCTTGCGCACCATGCCAGCCAGCAGCGATTTTGAAACGCGGGTCGCGTTGCGCAAACTCTCTTCCCGCACCGTCTCGCGCTCCGCGAGGTAGTCGAGGACGCGAACTTCAACCAGTTGGTCGTCGGGCGTCTTGCGTGAGCGAGTTGATGAGCCGGACATTCCCGCAAGGTGCAGCGCCATCTGTCCATCGCTCGTGATGCGATAGCCAATCGTCCGTTTGAATTCCGCAGCCAGGGGCAGCATGGTACGAAACACCTCGCCCAATGGCGCAAGATAGTAGTCGGCAATCCATTTCCCCAGCCGCACAAGCTGCTCATCCAGCACGGGCGAGGCGTCGAGGACGCTGAGTACATTCTTGGCTTGCACCTTGGGGGCGCGATCATGCAGTGCGGTGACCACGCCCGACATGCGCTGCTGGCGAAACGGAACCAGGACGCGTCCGCCGACCACCGGCAGCATCCCGTCTGGAGTGTGATAGGTGAAGGCTGTGTCGAGTGGGACGGGGAGCGCGACGTCGCAGAAATCAGTCATGCGGAATGGAAGTGGCTGATTGGCATCGTAACATCGTGTCGAGGCGCTGGTGGTCGAGTGACGTTATGTTCCACGTGGAACATTTTTGTGATAGCTATTAGCTATACAAAAGAAACGCGATTAAAAGCATGTACTTAGAAGCTGGAGGTCTGCTTTCCGTGGTGGCCCACGGCTTCCCGGTAGGGAAATTTGTACACAACCGTGACATTCTATTGACAACTGCCGCCCGGATGGGCCCTAATATCATGCACTAGCGGGACGGACGCGTCAGCGTTTCCACCTGCACAGGATATTGGGACCTCCCCCGCCCTCTAACCATATTCTTCTAAGGAGAAATCAGAATGCAACGTCTTTTAGTTCGCGGTACTGCTCTGACTTTGTGGCTTGCGTTGGCCCTGGGGTTCGCTTCCAGTTCAGCACTGGCACAATATACGGTAACCAATCTCACTTCGAATCAGCCGAGCAAGGCCAAACATATGGACGGCTTGCTCCAGAATGCCTGGGGACTGGCTTACGCTCCCAGCAACCCGTTCTGGGTCAGTGATGAGAATGACGGATGGTCCACCCTTTACAACGCCGCCGGAGTGCCCCAAAGCCTGCAGGTGATTGTTCCTTCGGCCAGTGGCAGCGGGCCGGGCATGCCCACGGGGCTTGTTTACAATGGCTCGACTGAGTTCAAGATTGACACTTGGACGTCCCTCTTCTTGTTCGCGACTCTGGATGGGACCATCCAAGGCTGGTCGAATTTCAATCGCTCCTCAACGCTCATCGCGGTGAACAACTCGGCTAATAAAGCCAGTTACACGGGCCTGGCCATCACCAGCAAGACCTCAGGGAACTTTATTTACGCCGCTGACACGGTTAGAAACCTGGTGGATGTGTATGATGGCAACTTCAACTTCGTAAAAGAGATCACGGATCCCAAAATTCCTAAGGGCTTTACGGTGTTGGGGGTTCAGGACATCAAGGGGCAAGTGTACGTTTCATATGCTAATGCGGCAGGCGGGCCGGGGGGATATATTGATATCTTTACCGAATCGGGCACATTTGTGAAAACGCTGATCCACGGGAAACCGCTGAACCAGCCTTGGGGATTTGCAGTGGCACCGGCGAATTTCGGTCCGCTGAGCAATACTCTGTTGATTTCGAACAACACCAACACCGGCACGATCAATGGCTTCAATCTTACGACTGGCGCATTTGTGGGTACGCTCAAGAACTCCAAGGGCAAGCCGATTACCATCAACCAGCTTTGGGCGATCGAGTTCGGTGGTGGGAGCGCGAACAACGGGAAGACGAATCAGCTTTTCTTTACGGCGGGACCGAATAATGGGTTGGATGGATTGTTCGGAGTGATCGCGTTCAAGTAGTTGTGGATAGCTAGTTGCATGGGGCAGGCGCCGGATCCGAAGCGTCCGGCGCCTGCTTTGCCCCAGCTCCATCGCTTTCCGATGGACATCGCCGTGTTCCCTAGAATTGATCGCGGGACTCACGCCTCTGGCATCCTCGCCTCCCACCCTTTCGCAAAGAACGGGAAAGGATGGGGCACCTTCATGCTGTGTGATTTAGATTTACACTCGGAATGGATGTGTCACCTGCCCGACGAGCCTCGTCGTGCCTCCTAAAGTCGATCCCAGGTTTCGGGGGGCCCACCCTCCGCAAAGAACGCGGAAGAGTGGGGCACCCACTTGGTTGGCGGAGCCTTCGCTTTTATTGTAGGCCTTGAATTTGCCAGTCTGGATTGAATGTGTAGTCGTCTAGACCGGGCTGGTAAAGATTGCCGCCGAACCAACCCATATACCAAATTGAACTCTCGCCTGTGGCTGGAATGCGTAACAACAGGTCCCTCGAGCTGTCGCCGTTGAAATCGCCCACGGCTTGAAGTTGGGTGCCGGATGGAATTTGCGAAAAGACCTGTCCGATCGCGGACAGCTTGAGATTGGGGAAAGAATTTTCAAGCCCCAGGAAAGACGTGAGGCCTACTTCTCCCGTACTTGGGCTGTACCACAATATGTCAGGATACAAAGTGTAGTCGAAATCGTGAACGCCCACGACCGTCCAGGTGGAATCAAAGTAACCCGAAGTTTCCGGCCATTGAGTGTCATAGTAAGGGGTCGACTCATAATGCAAGTCTGCGGGTGTAAAGTCGGCGCTACCTAAATAGCCGGAAGAACCGAAATAGAGGATCTCGAGGTTTCCGTTGGTATCCCGCAATAAAATGTCGACGTGACCTGAGTGATTGAAATCCGCAACCCCGGCTACGCTCCAATCTGAGCTGGTCGCCGGTTGAACGGGAATTTGCCTTAAGACTTGCGCGCCATTCATCAGAAGAATTTTCCCGGCTTGGGTGTTCGAATTCCACAGAAGGATATCGGGATATCCGTCGCCGTTAAAATCTCCCACGCCTGCGACTTGCCCGTCGGTAGTTTTGAGGGAATAGAATGCAAGCGACTGACAGGTGACGGGCACGGCGTATGTCAGGTACGGGTCTTGCCAGAGTCCCAATTTTTGCGAGGCCGTGTCAAGAAACAGCACGCTGGCGTAGCCGTCTCCGTAAAAATCCGCAACCGCCTGGGCCTGGCAGTTCCCGGTGAGGCCCAGCTGAGTAATCGGCAAATTGGTAGGCGGATTTGCCTCGATCGTGCCAGAGAAAAGCGAAATCTGAAAATTCTGTGGCTGGCTTTGACTTCTCCACGGGAGCCCCGAATAAACAGTTCCCCCCAGGCTGTAGATGCGATTCGCGTTAAACGTAACCTTCGGATTCGGGAGTTTTTTGCCCGCGACGGTTACATTGTGAAAGATCACATTCGAAACCTGGTGCTGTAAATCGAAGCTCTCGAATAAATCGGGTAGCACCTGCTGGTCGGTCACTTCGATATTGCTGAAGCTCAGGTTACTGATGGAGCCCAGGATGTCGTTGTTCGGGGTGGTGTAGTGATTCGGACCGACCGCTATTTTAAACAGCTGGTAGGTGGAGTTTTCAATGTGAATGTTGCGAAAGGTGTAATCGCTTTTCTGACTCTTCGCACCAGAACTCACCGCGGCAAAAACAGCGTTGCTGGGATTGGGCCAGTCATATTCAGTTCGGACCACATCTGAATTTTCGACCGTAATGTGATTGATATTTTGCGGCTGATTGACTCCAAATTCGAACGGCGCGGAGTTGTCGAGCTGCCAGATCGTGCATCCTGTAACGCGGAGATTACTGGAGGTCAACAGGAGCGAATCGTCGCCAACCTTGAGGAAGCATGAGTCTACGAGGCTGCCGGTATCAAGTTCTGCTCCCGCCCGGATGCCAGTCTGGTTCCCTTGCCAGGAAATGATTTTGACATCCTGGATTGTGTCGCCGGTTCCATTCAGTTGGATGCCCTGCCAAGGCTCATTGATGATCGTGATTCCATCGATCACGGCGTCCCCGGCAATCTGAGTGCCGTCGATCATGTCAGGACAGCCGGTTGTGGTTACGATACACGCACTCTGCTGAAGGTTTTCGCCAGACAGGATTCCGAGTCCAGCGATCACATTTCCGGCAGCGCCCGATGCGATCGCGAATGTGCCCATGACATAAGCGCCGCCCACGAGAAAGGCGCTTTGCGGCGCGCCCGTACTTGTCATACCTAACAAGAAAGGCCTCGGCCCGAGATTGTAAACGCCGGGGGGAAAGTAAATTATGCTTTCGGCGGGAGTCAGAGGCGGAACTGCTCCCGGCGTGGCCTTCCGATAACCACCTTGAGGCTGGCCTTCTGGAGGATTGCTGAATACCAGCATGGGATTTGAAATATCCCACTCTGCGTCGTTGGGGCATTGGTCGCTTGAATAGCAAAAGTCGACGGCTAGCTGTCCCTGGCGGGCGACTGAAAAACTAACTACGTTGCCACTGATGGTCGGATGGATGCCCCAGTGGCTCGGTAGAATTCTTGCTGAAGTAAATGGTTTATTGTTGGTAATCTGAACCGTCACCGGAGTACCGGTGAACGAGAAGGTCGTCCACGCCGTGGATTTCTCGAGACTCGAAGAGGTCCTGATTCCGCTAGGCTGACCATCGAGTAAGAACGCGGGATTTTGATTTTGATAAACAAAGGAATTGTAGGACGATGCGTCTTGAGTAAGTTGAACAGAATACTGCGGGGAAGGTGGGATGCCGGGAGGTCCGGGATAAACTTCCAAGTAGTCACTCTGATTTTGGCTAACCTGCGCCAAGGATGCCGTGACGAACCCCGCCATCAGCACTGCGAAAACGAGAGTACAGGCTAGTTTTGTTCTAATCATGAGATCCCACTCGCGTGCATGACAAAAGATTGCTTGATGGTTTCAGGAACGCCTCAGGCGTTCACCGCTTCCCCTGCGGCCACTGTTGAGAGTTTAGAACCCAGTTTCTCTAAAGAAGTAGCGCTTGATCAATGGTACCCCACCCGGAACAGACGCCCGCGCCTACATGGGTAACTGGCGGGTGGGGGTTGTCCCTGCTACCATTTCAGCAAATGCCACTTCGCAAGCCGGCGGGAAAAACTGGACAGGGAGAGCGCAAAGCTGGACGTGGGAGAGCTGCGCGCGACCGGCGACCGCGGGCTGAACTGGTCATTATCACGGGCATGAGCGGGTCGGGGAAAGCCTCGGTACTCAAGGCTTTCGAGGATCTGGGCTACTACTGCGTGGACAATTTGCCGGTGGGGTTGATTCCGCAGTTTGCGGAGTTGGCCGGCCAGTCTTCAGAGATCGAGCGGACCGCGCTGGTGGTTGATGTTCGCGAGGGGACACAGCTCGAGGCTCTGCCGGAGATTGTGAAATCGGTGCGGCGGGTGCTGCCCACCAAAATGATTTTTCTGGAGGCGGCGGATTCCGTCCTGCTGCGCCGCTTCAGTGAGACCCGGCGTCCTCATCCTCTGGGCACGAAAACTACCGTCAAGGCTTCACTGGCTGCGGAGCGTCAGCATCTGCGGCGCATTCGGGCTATGGCTGACCTGGTGATTGATACTTCGAAGTTCAACGTGCACGAATTGCGGTCGCATATCACCGAGCGTTTTCAGAAGCAGGAGTCGGGGAATAACATTCTCGTTTCCTGCGTGAGCTTCGGCTTCAAGCATGGAGTGCCGGAGGACGCGGATCTGGTGTTTGACGTTCGCTTCTTGCCGAATCCGCATTTTGTGCCGGAGTTTCGTCCGCTGACCGGGCGCGATCCCAAGGTTGCGAAGTATATCCGGTCGTTCCCGCAGACCAAGGAATTCATCAGCCGGATTTCGAAGCTGCTGGTCTATCTTTTGCCGCATTACATTCGCGAGGGCAAGAGTTATCTGACGATTTCTTTTGGCTGCACGGGCGGGCAGCATCGGTCGGTCATGATTGCTGAGGATGTCTCGAAACGCTTGCGGACGGCGGGGTACCGGGTGAAGGTGGTGCATCGGGATAGTCCGGGGTAGGTTCGGTCGTTGGTCGTTGGTCAAGATCAACACAAGGTCCCTCAACTTCGCTCGGGATGACAGAGTGTCGCGCTACCAGCGACCAAAGACCAACTGCCAACGACTGAAGTAGAATAAAGGCTTGCGACGCATGCTGATTTCATCTGTGGCGGGCCGGGTCGGGCTGCGCATGGGGAGCGCTCGATGCGGCAACTGACACGCCTCATACGATACGTGGCGCCCTATTGGTGGCCGGTTGGGGCGTCCGTGTTGTTGATGGCGGCGGTGGGATTGCTGGACGCTTTCCGCCTTCTGCTCATCGGACCTATCTTTGACCGCGTGTTGAATCCGGGTTCGCAGTCTCGGGAGATGCAACTGTTTAAGATTCCGGGGAGCGAACATGCGATCTACCTGCAGCGGTTCGTGCCGTCGCACTTCCAGAATCCGTGGACGGTGGTGGCCTTTGCCCTGGTGGCGGCTACGGTTTTGAAGGGAATCTGCGATTACGCGGGCACGTATCTGGTGAACTACGCCGGCTTCGGCATGATTACCGATCTGCGCAACGATCTCTACGATTCGATCCTGCAGCGATCGGCGGCATTTTTTCACAAGCATACGACCGGCACTCTGGTTTCGACGATCGTCAATGATGTCGAGCGGGTGCAGTACGCGATGTCGAGCGTGCTGGCCGAATTCCTGCAGCAGTTTTTTACCTTTGTTTTTACCGCGCTGGTGGTGGTGGTGCTGGGGCGGAAATTTGCCTGGATTCTGGTTCTGTTTGTGCCGGTGATTATCTTTTCGGCGGGTCGAATCGGGCGCCGGGTGCGGCATACGACCCGTCGCGGTCAGGACAAGCTGGCCGACATTCAAAACATTCTGCACGAGACCATTACCGGAAACCGCATTGTGAAGGCATTCAGCATGGAGCGCTGGGAGATTGCGCGATTTCGCAAAGCCGCGCAACGCCTGTTCCGCGCCAATCTGCGGTCGGTGGCTGCGATGGCGATCAGTTCTCCGTTGATGGACATCTTTGGTGCGATCGCGATTGCCTTGCTTCTTTTGTTGGGGCGTGAGCAGATCAATCGCCATGTTTTTACCTCCGGCACGTTTCTGACGTTTATCGTTGCGGTTTTCAAGTTGTATGATCCGGTGCGCAAGTTCGCGTTGTTTAATAACAATTTTCAGCAGGCGCTGGGGGCGTCGTCCGAGATATTCAAG
>Ga0265760_10000390_pt1 | contig 12257 bp, 13 predicted proteins | sample NZIome_2_FD_200831 | JGI IMG/M metagenome (GOLD analysis project Ga0265760, IMG submission 200831) | Metatranscriptome of rhizosphere microbial communities from Maridalen valley, Oslo, Norway - NZI1 (Metagenome Metatranscriptome) | ecosystem: Host-associated > Plants > Roots > Rhizosphere >...
AACGCGAGACCCTGAGGCTCCCTGTACTACTTCATAGGCGAAAAATCCGTCGGACGCATGTACGTCGAGTCTATTTTTTCCACCGTCTTCTCGGTCTGTTCGGATTTCAGCATCGCTTGAAAGTCCGGGTCGGCCCGCATTGCGTCCCAGTTCTTTTTCGCGTCTTCCATGCTGGAATGAGCCAACATAAAGATGAAGGTGTTGTCCCAACCGGGGGAATCCGCGGGAACCCAGTAACCCACGACCTTCAAATCATGTTTGGCGAGCAGCTTAGAAGTCGTGTCGCGAAAACGCGCCTCCAGGGCCGGCTCTTTGCCCGGCACCGTGTGATAAATACGAAGCTCAAAGACGCGATCGCTATCGGCCCTCACTTGTTTCACGTGCGCCAGACGGGCAGTCACGAGCGATCCAGCGACAAAGGAAAGCAGGGCGATGCCTAAGACTGTCCATCTTGTCGATTGCCTGCGTTTGAATTGCCAATTGTTGAGTGTCATGGAAGTCTCTCCTCAAAAAAATGAATTGGGCGGAAGCTCCCTATGGAGTACGTACAGCATTGCATTTTGGATTGCTTACGGCACGTGTAGGAGGGACACTCTTATCGTCGCCTTTGACCTTGGTTCTCGCCGGATCCCAGCCAAGAAATATCGAGTTCAACGTCAAATTCAAGAGCGGCGGACAGAGTGTCCGCCGCACACGACTGGATCGTGGCGATATGTTCGGCTGGGTTGGTCTTCAGGGTCCCTGCGGCTCCCCACATCTCGAAAACCGCGAGATGTGGGGCACCCGGTGCCAGAGTGGTAGCTGGGCGATTTGGAGCCTTGGCTGCTGTCTCGTAGCCTAGCGCGAGTTGTGCTGTACGCCCTCGAATCCCTTTTCAAATTGCGTGACCAGCGGCGTTTCCCCGGACTGGAGACCATCGCGTCCCATGACGCGCCAGAGAAAACTGCTATGCTCGTGCGCATCGTACACGGCCAGAAGATCTTCGGAAGGCCGGCTTGTCACTCGGATGATGATGTCGGCATCGGACGGCTTGTACACAATCGTGAGTTTGCCCCAATTCTGAATGGCATTCTGCACGGTGTTGATTGCCATCCGATCCTCGAAAAGCAGGTTCGGATCGAACTGACCTCCGTCATAAGAAGTTACGTAAACGAAGCGCGCATTCGCCAGAGTTCCCGGAAACGCGGGCACTTTCGCGGTACTGGCGTTGGGCGCAGCCGAGGCGGAAATCGCCACCATCGCAATGAAGCTGATCGCCACGAGAAAAAATCTTTTCATACAAGCACCTCTGTCTGGTTAGATGCCTTCGGACGGGGCGGACCTTCTGGCGCTCTCGAATCAACGGCTTACATCAAGAACCGGGCAATTCCCAGAATGGGAAGCGTGATGCATTTTGTTGTGTCAAACGGCTGGGAGCGGGTTAATCTACGATCTGGTGGATTCAGGCGCGGCCGTTGTCTCGCGATTTTGGAGCGAGCCAGGGTCGCGTTTTCGTTTCTGCCACAAATCGTTCTTGCACAAATCCTGGGAAAGGGAACTCACGCGCAGCTTCACCGGCTGCGCCTTTGTCATCATGCAAACTGAAGATCACAAACACGGCGGTGAAGCTGCAAATCCATCGGAAGAGCGTTTGGACATCAACGCGCTCGGCGTCGACTCTCCAAGAAACAAGGGAGACATTGTGGAGGCCAAGTTTCTGGCGAAGGCGTCCAGCTTGGGCTTTGGTGTAGCTCGCCCTTGGGCCACAGAGCGATATGACTTCGTCCTCGACTCCGGATACGGCTTCTGGCGCGTACAAGTAAAGTCCAACCGTGGCCGGGCCGACGGCGCGTACCTGGTCAAGGTTTCGGGCTACAAGCGGGTGGCCTACACCGAGAGAGACATTGACTTCCTCGTGGCCTACCTCGTGCCCGAAGATTTGTGGTACATCGTTCCGATAAAGAAATTCCTAGGGAAGGGCACTTTGTTCTTCTATCCCCACGGGCGAGGCACCTCGCCTTGGGAGAAGTATCGCGAGGCCTGGTGCCAGATGGCGTGCCCCCACGACGAGAACGGCCCCAGCAAGATCGTGACCCCGCGCTGCTGCGACAAAGGTCCAACCCGTCTGCCAATCTGCCCCCTGAAGCTGTTGCGCTAAGGCGACCCGGAACCTGAGCCGCTAGCCGCGAAGCGGCGTAAGAATGCAGCCCACGGCGCAAGCCGTAAGAGAAAGCGAGAAACGAAACCAGTTGCGGCGGGGCGAAGCAAACGTCCCGCCTGTTTCCGAGTTTCCGTCAGACTTTGTCCGCTGTAGGTACTGTCTATTTTGCCAGTAGACGTGGCTGCACGGTAGCCGTACATTCGCCTCTTTGCAGCGCCCGGCTGGATTGAAGAACGCGGCAGCGAGGATGCATTTCTGCGCCGACGCCACCCGGAAAAAGTGTAATGCCCACACAAAGCTTTCTTACGTTCGATACTTTCTTCGAGGCTAACCAACACGCTAATTTGCGTGCGACCCTTCTCGAGCGGGACCGCGGGGATTGGGCATTGACCCATCTGATCGCTAACAACGTGAGTGTTCAATGGGGCGAAGCTGGTGGGAAAGCGGTCGTGGAGGGCGCGACGAGGCCGGGCGGGCTCTCAATTTTTCTTCAGACCCAGGGAGCGCCGTCGTTTTCGGGCAATGGACGCCGCTTTGATCAACTTTCTCTGATGGTTGTTGGACCAAGCGAGGAATTTTGCTTAGCTGCTGACGCATCCCCGAGGCGCTGGTGTTCTCTCTATATTCCCAACGACAAGCTTGCCGACCAAGACGGAGACCCGAACATCGCTGTCGCTTCAATTCATGGCGTCTTTCAACTGCCACCCCAACGAATTGAGAGATTTCGATCGGTCATCGAGCAGCTCGATCAGACCGTCCAGCAGGCGCCGGCTGCCTTCGATTCAGCCGCGTCGCAAAAGGCAGCGGAGCAGAAGTTGGCCCGGGAGGTTCGCTACGTGCTCACAGCGACTTCTGAAGTCGAACATCCCCTTGGCCGGCACGCGGTTCCGCGAAGACAGATCATTGGCATGTCGATGGACTTTGTTGATCAACATGACGGCGAGCATCTTTCCGTCGAGCAACTCGCTGTTGCGGCTGGCGTTTCCGAGCGCACTCTTCGCGATGCGTTTCAGCAATACTTCGGCGCAGCGCCTGTGCAATATCTCAACCGCCGAACACTTCACCAGGTCCGCGCAGCGCTCAAAGCGGCTGACCCTTCGCAGGCAACGGTCACCGAAATTGCCACGCAGTTCGGAGTTTGGCAGTTCGGCCGCTTCGCCCGGGATTACCGCTTCCTCTTTCACGAGCTTCCCTCTGAGACGTTGCGCCACCAGCATTAAAACGCGGCTCGCAATTTTGCCGAAAGTGAATAGACGTCCGCCCGCCTCCCGCATACGCTTGCGCAAGCAAGGTAATTCACATTGGATTAGCTGCTAACTAACGGTGATCGGATTGTGATGGAGATCACACATGATCAGACCAGAAGACATCGGGTCGCTGACAGATTTCAGCAGTAACACCAAGGCCCACCTGAGGGGACTCAAGCGCACTGGTCGTGCCGAGTTACTGTCGGTAAACGGGAAGGCTGAGGTCGTCATACAAAATGCTTCGGCATATCAGCGATTGATCGAGTCGCTGGAGAAGCTTGAACGCGAGTCAGCGGTGCTGGCTTTATCGAAGAAAACGAAATGAAAATCTGAGATGCGAAGGAGGACGAGATATGAACGGTGAAAACGCAGAACTGAACACACCGGTCGCGAAGCAAAACGTCGGAACCGGAAAACTAAAAAAAACACGCATGCGAGGCATTCTCTTAGCCGCGCTTGCTCTTGCGCTCGTGGCATTAACACTCCTACCCGTCGCCTGGGCGCAGGAGAAGCCGAGCTCCGAGGCAGACATCAAGGCAGCCCTCTTCGGCGGCGTTCCCATGGGGCGCTGGAAGGAAGGGCTCCTGTACGAGGGCATCTCACCACAGCCGTGGCTGAAGAGTGCCGCGAACTGGTTCCCGCGCACCGAAGACGTCCAACCCAACGAGATGCGCATCATCTTCATGGGAACTGCGCCAATGATCCGTCCGGGCCAGATGAACACTTCGATCATGATCCAGCTCGGCAACGGCGAGAACTTCATTTTCGACCTTGGCGAGGGGTCGGTCGCGAACTACGTCGCCTCGGGCTTCGCGCTGAACGAACTCGACAAGATCTTCATCACGCACCTTCACATCGACCACTTTGGCTCTTTGCCGTACGTTTATGAATTCGGCGGATGGGCTGGGCGCTGGCACAAGAAACTGCAAGTGTATGGGCCGTCGGGGCGCACACCGGAGTACGGGACCAAAGCTATGGTGGCGGGTATGAAGGAGATGCTCAAGTGGCATGACGACGCCTTCAGCGTCTTCCCGGTCGGCCAGGGCCACGACATCGAAGTCCACGAGTTCGACTTCCGCGACAACGGCGGAGTGATCTACAACAAGGACGGCGTGCGCATCATCCACTGGCAGCGCTCTCACGCCAAGGACGGTGCGTCGGGCTACCGCCTCGACTGGAACGGCCTCTCCTTCGTGTGGACCGGCGACGGGCGGCCGAGCGACCTCGACCTCAAGTACGCGAAGGGTGCGGACGTCTACGTCACCGAGACGCAGACCGAGCTCTGCGAGATCAGCTCCGGTGTGCAGGGCGTACCGCCGTTCCTCGCGCGTTACACACTCGACACGCACCACACGCCAGCCTACGCGGCGGGCTACCTGGCCAACCAGATCCAACCCCGGATACTTTTGACGACGCACATGCCCTTCGACCCCTACCTCAACGAGGAGACGGTGGCCGAGATTCGTACGCATTGGAAGGGCCCGTACCACTTCGGAGCGCCCGACGGGGTTGTCGTCAACGTGACGAAGGATAAGATCTGGGTCCGGGAAGGCGTAATCCCCAGGTTCCCCAACTACAAAGCGCCTCAGTTCGACTTTTCCGCGGGACAGCTGGTCGTGCCGCATCCAACCACCTCCCGTGCGGAAATCCAAGAGCCCTTCGTGCGCGAGCATGAAATCGATCCGAACCTTTACTACCCGAAGGACTACCACCCTGAGTTGCTGCCGAATTGGCCAGTGTCGGGCGACCTCGTAGTCCCGACCTCGCAGCTGCCACCCAAAATGCTGGAGAGCATGGGCGACGCGTGGCGCAAGCAGCAGGAGAACCAGGAAGTGCTGCAGAAAGAAAAAGAGACGGCTAAGTGATTCGAGGAGGAATGCGATCACCAATTGGCGGGCGGCCCGGACTACCGCCTTCATTTCGCTCTCGAGGGTGGCCCGTCCAAGCTTCGCTTGGGCGGGGCTTTTCTTGGGTGAACGCATCCGTACGCTGGGGCAGCCAACGGGCCTGAGCTATACTTGAGCTGGGATGGCTGACGTAGCCCAGAAGACTTTCTACCTCGAAACCTTCGGTTGCCAGATGAATGCGCACGACTCCGAAAAAGTCGTGGGCACTCTTGTATCGGAAGGATACCGGCAGGTGCAAACTGTCGAAGAGGCTGAACTGGTTCTCTACAATACCTGTTCCATCCGCGACAAAGCCGAACAGAAGGTCTTCAACCGCCTGTCCGACTACAAGAAATTCTATAAGCAGGGCAAGCGCTTTGGCGTGCTGGGATGCGTGGCCCAGCAGGAAGGCGAAAAGATTTTCGAGCGCGCGCCCTACGTCTCGATGGTTTGCGGCTCGGCATCGTATCGCAATCTGCCGCAGATGCTGATTCAGATTGAGGCAGGGAAGCAGCGCGTCACCGGATTGGACGACCGCGAAACCGATGAATGCTTTGAGACGGAATTCACTGCCCGCACCAACCCGCACCGGGGTTACATCACGATCATCGAAGGCTGCGATAAATTCTGCGCGTATTGCGTGGTTCCCTTCACCCGCGGCAAGGAGCGCAGCAGGACTTCCGAATCGGTATTGTCCGAAGCTCGACAGATGGCCGATCTGGGTTATACGGAAATCCAGCTCCTAGGGCAGAACGTGAATTCCTACAAAGACCCGGCAGGGAAGAAGACTTTCGCCGAACTGCTCGCGGCGGTAGGAGAGACTCCGGGCATCAAGCGGGTACGCTTCACGACTTCCCATCCCAGGGATTTTGGGCGCGACATTATCGAGGCGATCGACGCGGTTCCTACGTTGTGCGATCACGTCCACTTGCCGGTGCAGAGCGGTTCGGAGCGGGTGCTGCAGGCGATGCAACGGCTTTACACTCGCGATGAGTACCTGGAACGCATCTCATGGATGAAGGCCGCGCGCCGGGAAATTAGCATTACCAGCGACGTCATCGTAGGATTCCCGGGCGAGACCGAGGCTGAGTTTGAGGAAACTTTGTCGCTGCTCGACCAGATTGGATACGACGCCATCTTTGGGTTCAAGTATTCGCCGCGGCCGAACACGCCAGCGTTGAGTCTGGATGACGCAATCCCCGATACCGAAAAGGCACGGCGTTTGGCTGTGCTTAACGACAAGCAACGCCTCATCCAGAAGCAGCATAATGAAAAGTATCTGGGAGCAACTCTTGAAGTGATGGTTGAAAGCAAGAACGAGGCGCGAGGCCAGTGGAGCGGACGAACCTCGCAAAACAAGGTGTTCAACTTTACCGCCCCCGAGCACGCTAAACCGACAATTGGAACCTATGTAACTGTAGTGACGACGGGCAAGTTTCCCAACAGCCTTTTGGGCGAAATAGTGGTATAAGGAGCTTTTCGGAGATCACGATGGAAGTCGAAATGAAAATTCGGGGCCTGCTGATGGATCCTGTTACAAATATGCCAATCGTGATCCTTAAGGACGCGGGAACGGACACTGTGCTGCCGATCTGGGTCGGTATTTATGAGGCGAACGCGATCGCGCTGGAGATCGAGAAGGTCAGCACGCCACGTCCGATGACCCACGACCTGATCAAGAATGTGCTGGTGGGCCTGGACACGAACGTCCACAAAGTTGTAGTGACCGAGTTGCGGGAGGACACGTTTTATGCGGTGATCTGGCTGGAGCGCGAGGGGCGAATCGTTAGTATTGATTCACGGCCGTCGGATGCGCTGGCACTGGCATTGCGGGTGGATTGTCCCATCTTTGTGGAAGATGAGGTTCTGAAGAATTCCAAGCTGGCGACTACGGCGTCCGACCGGGTCACAAGCGAAGAGTTGCGCAAGTGGTTGGAAGGGTTGAACGATGAGGATTTGGGACGTTACAAGATGTAGTGGCGCTACGGACCGAAGGCGTAAACCACAAGGGACACGAAGGTTCACAAAGGAAATCCCGCCGCAAAGACTAGCCTGTGCCTGATCCGGCAGAACAACTCCAACAAATTTATGTGGCGGGATTCGAGCTGAAAGTCTTCGACCGATTTCCCAAGTGCGTGGGAGTGGTGCGGGACAACTGCATCGCGCTGATGGTGCCGTCGCCGGACGGGCTGCAGATGCTCGGAACTCCGGGTTGGCTCATGGGGGAAGCAATGGGCGTTCTGGTCGAAAGCGGGGGCCGAAAAGTCTTCCAGGCCAAGCAGGAAATCACAGAAGCGACGCCGGAGAGGCTGGAAGCGCTAAGTCGTTTCCGAGAGGATTTGCAACGGCTGCTCAGGCCGACGTCGTAAGATGTATCAGTCGCGGTGAATATGCGCATAACTCTTAATCTCGACGATGACGTTGTTCGGATGGTGCGGAGCTACGCTGAAAGCCGATCTCTGAGATTGGGGAAAGCGGTATGCGAGTTGGTGCGCATGGGCTTTCGCCCGCCGATACGTACGCGTATCGTGAACGGAATTCACGTGGTTGACCTGCCTCCGGGTTCGCCACGTATCACGACCCGGCGAGTGAAGGAGATGGACGAATTGGAGTGACCGGCCGTTTGCCGGCTTTCCGGCCCTCTCGTTTCCGAACTTTACATAATACCTATTATCGGACATTGCATAAATAAGGCTCCGAAGTGTTTCAAGCCGCCGCTTACATCGCCTGCCGCTGCGTAAGCTGCGATTCCCCGGCCAGCACAATCTTGGCATGGAACAATGTGCCCGCGACCCGGGTTGCGATGGCGATCAGTTCCCTTTGCCCGGCGAAGACTTTTACCATTCTGGCTTGGGAGAGTTCGGGTAAATTCACTGGGCGGCCGGTGCGGATGCGGGCGGCCATTTCGTCATTGGCTGTGACGCACGGAAATTGCGGAAGAAGTTTGCGAGGATGAATGAACAGGTCGTCCGTCTCGCCCCTCTTAAAAGCGGCATCCAGTTCTTCCAAAGGATGAGCATCGGCCAGTTCGAATTCGCCGACTGCCGTCCGGCGTAACGATTCCAGGTGAGCGCCGCACCCCATGATTCGACCCATATCGTGGGCTACCGACCGCATGTAGGTTCCGGAGGCGACGCGGGCGCGGAAGCTGGCGCGGCCGTTTTCGACCTGCGTGATCTCGAATTCTTTAATCTCGACTTGAACTGGCTTGAGCGATACTTCGGCATGCTTGCGAGCCAGTTTATAGGCGGGCACGCCTTGAATCTTCTTGGCCGAGAACGGCGGCGGCGTCTGTTGGATCAAGCCTCGAAATCGGGTTGCCAGTTGGCACACCTGGTCAAAAGATAAGGTGACGGTCTGGGGCGGACCGGCCGGTTCGCCTTCGGCGTCGTAGGTATCGGTGGCGAATCCGAAGCGGATGCTGCCCTCGTAGGTCTTCTCGCAAGAAGTGTAAAACTGCGCGAGGCGGGTCAGATTGCCGATCACCAATGGCAGCACTCCTGTAGCCAGCGGATCGAGAGTGCCAAGATGTCCCACCGAGCGTTCTTGCAGGATACGGCGTACGCGATTGACCACGTCGTGGGAAGTCAGACCAGTGGGTTTGTCGATGATGAGGACGGCATTCATGGTTGATCTAGAAATTGGGTAATCGGGTTATTCGGTAATTTAGGATTGGAACGTCCATGGCCAAGGGCTGCTATCCTTGGTGAGGGCGAATAGGGGCATTCACCAAGAAATCTGCTTCATTGTGATCCCGAGCAAAGTGCAAAACCCAGATTCCTCGTCGCTTGCGCTCCTCGGAATGACAAGTCTTGTTGGTAGTCCCCTCGATCAATTACCGATTACCAACTTACCAGATTTCGCAATTTCTTAATCTCGCATGATTCCCATTCGCGACGACACGCCCCGGTTCAGCACTCCGTTCGTTACCTACTTCATTATCGCCCTGAATACCGTGGTCTTCGTATTTGAATTGTCGGTAGGCGGACAGAGTCACCGGGCTTTGAACGGCCTGATATATCAGTTCGGAGTCGTTCCTCTTCACTTTGAGCGTGCATTGGCGGCCTGGCCGGCTTCGTCGCTGCCTGCATCATTCCTTCCGCTTCTGACCTCGATGTTCTTGCATGGCTCGTGGCTGCACCTCATCGGGAACATGTGGTTTCTTTGGATCTTCGGCGACAACGTCGAAGATCATCTGGGCCACTTTATCTATCTACTTTTTTATCTGGTCTGCGGTTTCGCCGCGGCGGTAGCTCACATCCTGCTGAATGCCGGGTCGAATGTTCCGAGCGTGGGAGCGAGCGGGGCGATTGCCGGTGTGATGGGCGCGTATTTCGTACTTTACCCGCGAGCGCATGTGCTGATGTGGTTTCCCCCAATCTTTCTTTTTCATCTGCCTGCGTGGCTGGTGCTGGGATACTGGTTCTTCATGCAGTTCCTGAGCGGAACTGCGACCTCGATTGCGGAGACCAGCCAGAGCGGAGGAATCGCTTTCTGGGCTCATGTGGGAGGCTTCGTGGCCGGTGTTGTACTGGTCAAGGTATTGCCGGAACGACCGCAGAGGTATCGCTATGCGGCCTGGTAGATGGAAGTCGTGCCGAGCTTTCGCTCGGGCTGCACGGGCGGGGACGTCCGCGCCTCCATTTGCTCCCGCTATAATGTTGTTGTGAGTTCTCAATTAGTTCAGCAGGTTGCCTCCGCGGACTTCCCTACCCGGTGGGGTAGATTCCGCATCTTCGGTTTTAGAGATACTGCGGGTAAAGAGGAAGCCGTGGCCCTGGTGATGGGCGATGTGCGTTCCGTGCCGCCTCTGGTGCGCATCCATTCGCAATGCCTTACTGGAGATGTTTTCGGCTCACTCCGCTGCGACTGCCGCCAGCAACTGGAGATGGCGCTGGCCATGATCGCTGAGCAAGGCGCCGGAGTGTTGATCTACGAACAGCAGGAAGGGCGCGGCATTGGGCTGATGGCAAAGTTGCAGGCTTACGAACTGCAGGACGCCGGTTTGGATACGGTCGAGGCCAATGAACGCCTCGGATTTGAAGCGGATCTTCGCGCGTTCGCATTGCCGGCGGGAATCCTGAAGGCCTTGGGCGTGTCCAAGGTGCGATTGCTGTCAAATAATCCAGATAAAGTTGCGGCGCTGGTGCGGGGCGGAATTGAGGTGGTCGAACGGGTCCCTTGTGAAGTGACCCCGAGCAGCCATGCGGAAGACTATCTCAAAACCAAGAAAGAGAAGATGGGGCATTTGTTCTCGCGGTAGGCGGCCTGAGAATTTCTACGCCCCGGTGAAGCACTGCAGATCCTTCGCCTTGCTCTAATTGCTTGCCGCTGCCAACACTGCCCGTTTCGTAAACACTCGAATCATCTCGCGGCGATACTCTGGCGTCAGGGCCGAGGTGGTTAGTGGCTTAGCGGTTTTCGCGGCCAAATTGCCCACGGCTTCGGCGAGGGCTTCATCCACGATCTTCCCCCTAAGCAACTCGCTCGCCCCTTTTACCAAGAGCGGCGCGGGATTGACCGCCGTGATCGCCAATCGTGCATCGGCGACATGACCGTTCGAACGCTTGATGACAACCGCGACTCCGGCCAGAGGATAGTCAATCGATCCTCGAACGCGAAGCTTGCGATAAACGCCGCGATAGTCGGCTGACGATTCCGGCAGGAACACTCGCGTGACCAGTTCATTGGGTTGCAACTTGCGGTAAGCGACGCCGTCGCCGGTGTAGAAGTCGCGCAGCGGCATCCGCCGCACGCCCGAGGCGCCGGCAATTTCAATCTCCGCATTCAAGCAGAGAAGCGCCGGAGGCGTATCACCAGAGAACGCGGCCCAGCATTTAGTTCCACCGGGGGCGACGTGGCACAGGTCTCCATCTTTCTTAATGCAAAAGCCACAGCCCTTGCGCCAGGTGAGCGACTGGTTGTACCAGAGGCAGCGGGTGTCGAGACAGATGTTTCCACCGATCGTGCCCATGTTGCGTAGCAGAGGCGATGCGACCGTTGCGGCCGCTTCGGTCAGGACTGGATAACGGCGTCGCAGAACATCGGAGTGCTCGATGGTGGTCAGCGAGGTAAGCGCTCCGATCTCGACGCCAGTTCCCTGCTGGCGAATGCCGTTCAATTCCGCAATGTGGCGGATGTCGAGCACGAACTGGGGCTCGAACAATTTTTGCCGCATGGACGGAATGAGGTCGGTGCCTCCGGCAACGATTCGTAGGTTGTTGTGTTTCGCCAGCAGCAAAACCGCTTCTTCCAACGCGCGTGGACGCAGCAGCTTGAATTGGGGGAGACTCAATCGTCGCCTCCCGCTTGAGCGGCCGTTTCGCGCCGCGAAGGATCCAGCGCATGCCGCTTCGGTCCCTTGCCTCTATACCACAGCGATCCACCATGTTCGCGAAATCGCGCAGGTGAAGTGGGATCGATGCCTTCGGTGAGATTGATGTGCTTTGCGTTCTTCTTTGCGCGCAGGGCCGCGAGCACACGCTCCGGAGTGAATGGAGACTCGTGCAACCTGACTCCGACAGCGTCGTAGATCGCGTTGGCGATTGCGGGAATCGTCGCTGCGAGAGAGCCTTCGCTGCACTCCTTCGCTCCGAATGGGCCTTCGGGGTCGATGCTCTCCACGATGATGGGTTCGACCTCTGGCGACTCCACTGACGACGGGCTGCGGTACTCGAGCAGGCCGGGGTTCATCAGCATGCCATCTTTCCAAACCATTTCTTCGGTGAGCGCCTGGCCCATGCCCATCCAGACGGAGCCTATGATTTGGCCTTCGACGGAGACTGGGTTCAGGGCGCGGCCGCAGTCGTGCGCAGCCCAGACTTTGTGCACGGTCACTTCAGCGACCTGGGCGGAGTAGGAGTATGCGGGCGACGGTCCGACTCCAGCGCCCTTATGTTTGCCGCCGCGGGCGTCGGCAGGCGGCGCGTAGGAGCCTGTTCCGGTGAGAGCGCCGTGGAAATCGATGGCGGCGACTACGGCTTC
>Ga0265760_10000391_pt1 | contig 12251 bp, 10 predicted proteins | sample NZIome_2_FD_200831 | JGI IMG/M metagenome (GOLD analysis project Ga0265760, IMG submission 200831) | Metatranscriptome of rhizosphere microbial communities from Maridalen valley, Oslo, Norway - NZI1 (Metagenome Metatranscriptome) | ecosystem: Host-associated > Plants > Roots > Rhizosphere >...
AGACACCATTGAATCTGTCGCGATCCAGGAAAATCAGGGTCGCGACTGCGAGCAACACAACGGCCGCCAGAGCGAGGGCTGCGCGCCGCGAGCGCCACAGCGCGCGCGGTGTCTCGGCTGAAGCAGCCGCGCTCGGGCGCGGCCGGTCCGCGGGCAGCGCAATCACATCCGGCGCAGCGCGCGCCCGTTCGATCAGGGCCGCAATATCGATTCTCCCTTCAGGATCCGCGGTGGGTAGGTCCGCCCACACGCCGGATATCTCCAGATAAGCGTGAATATGCTCCGGCGAGCGGCGCAACCACTCGATGAAGCGCACGCGCGCGTCGCCATCCACGTCGTCGGCGCGGAATTCTATGAACCATGCGGACGCTTCGGCGATGATCGCCGGATGGGTTCTGCCGTTCGAGACTGCCACTTTCATAGTTTCATGGCGTTCTGGTTGGCTCGAAGATTCCGGCAATGCTCGACGGCACGGGCAAGATATTTTTTGGCGGTTTCACGGGATACGCCCAGTTCATCTGCAACCTCCTGTACTGAATAACCCGCCACACGGTGCAAAACCAGCGCAGTCGCAACGCGTGTCGGTAAAAAGCCGAGCATGTGCTCGAGTTCATCGAGCCGTTGTGCGTGAGCAGCCTGATCGGACGGATCGTCGCTCGCGGCGGTCTTGAGCTCCGAAAAGACGTCCGCAACGTCCACCGACACCGGCTCGCTCGAGCGCCGCACGGCGTGCTGATGAATCACATGGCTTGCAATCGTAAAAAGATAAGCCTCCGGACTGCGAATGCTTTCGCAGCCGTTTACGCGCAACAAACGTAAGAACACCTCCTGGGCAAGATCCGGGACGTCCGCCGCATTGCGCAGCCGCACCGACAAAAAGCGGCGCAAGCGGGGTCCATAGCGGGCAGCAATGCCCGCGACGAAGCTGCGATTGTCAGGTGCACCCACTTCCCCACCCCCAGCGCCGAGTATCCCCCTGGGAGGCTTAGAGCGCTTTCGTTCAGTAAATGGGTATGCCCTTGAGCGTAGCCCCAGGTACTTTTATGCCGCAGAGCAGCATAATTGTGGCGGGACGCACCGTCCTCTCAACCCAGGAACGTTTCTCCGATCGCGCGCCGGAATTTTTCGGCACCGAGCGCGAGACGCTGGGCGTAGGTCTCCTTGGCGTCGAGGCCGGCAACATAGCTCACTTGATCCTTGTTGTCCGTGGCTGCCTCGTAGACCACTTCTGCAATCTGCTCGGCGTTCGAACCTTTCTCGCGACGCTTCGGGTCCATGAAGGTCTTCATGGTTTTCGCGATCGCTGACGTATAAGCGGCGTGTTGTGTCAGCACCAAGGAGCGCGTCGCGAAGTCGGTGCGGATTCCGCCCGGCGCAACGGTCTTCACCTTGATGCCAAATCTCGCCAGTTCAAAAGCCAGGCTTTCGCTCCAGCCTTCGAGGCCCCACTTCGTGGCGTGATAAACGCTGTTGAACGGGAAAGTGACCAGGCCGCCAATCGACGTCGTGGTGATGATGCAGCCCGAGCCGCGCTCGCGCATGGCCGGCAAGAATGCCTGCGTCACCCGCATGACGCCGAGTAGATTGGTGTTTATCTCAGCGGTCAATTGCGCATCCGTGGCCGCTTCGAAAGGACCGGCCAGTCCATAGCCCGCATTGTTGAACAGCACATCCACCGGCCCTAGCTCGAGCGCCTGCTGCGCGGCTTGCGCAATTTGCGCAGGCTGGGTCACATCGAGCCTGAGCACCTTCACGCCCGGCACGGTTTGCAACTCCTTTTCCTTGGACGGCTCGCGCATGGTGGCGACAACCTGCCAGCCCTTGCGGGCGAAAAGCAGCGCGGCAGCCCGGCCTAGGCCGGTCGAACTGCCTGTGATGAATATGGTCTGCGCCATGAGATTTCCCCCGGGTTCGATGATTCCGGATGCCCATCGAGCGTGCCGATCAGAATGCTAGTATGCCTGCGAATCGAGCGCGCCGCCGTGCACGGCGGATGCGGCTGCGACCGTCCGGTTACTGACGGAGCGCGCCTGGCGCCGCCAAAGTCATGGCCCGGTCGAGCACCGGGTCAATGCCCGCCCGCCAGTCTTTGAAACTCAACGGGACAACCGCATCCGGGTCGAGCGACTTGACTCGCAGCTCGAAGAAATAGTTCAGCCAAAAGCAAACCGTCCAATCGTCACAGCTGTGTTGATAGTCATGTTTGCCGGTCTGATAGACCACGCACAATGGGTGATGGGGTAGGCAGGCCTGACCCCCTTCCGAATAGAACTGCAGTCGATCGCCCACCGCTTCGCCTACGATCAGCGCCCGCTCCTCTGCGGCGTGTTTGACGAATGCAGCGGTGGAAATTCCGGCTGAAAACGTCGCGGGGCCGGTGAGCATGATGACTCGCCCGGCTGGAGGAATCAGTCTTGGCAGCTCGCGCGCGAAGCGATAGGTGTTGGTGTAGTCGCCGCCATCGTCGTAGCGCAAATCGAAAATCACGCTGCAGGGTTGTGACTGGCGCAGGTGCCTTTCGGTGCTCGACAAGAAATCCCTGATGCTCTGACCTCCTTTGTCGACGTTGGATTTGAGCTGCACGAATTCGGTGCACGTTCCCGGTAGGCGCAGGCTTCGAAAGGCCTGGTCAAAATCGGTCAATGATATTGGCAGTGGGTGGTCGGATTCGACGGCGAGCCATGACTCCGACATGCCCTTCAGGGGCTCGCTCGACAACCAGCGCGTCGCGAATTCTGCCGGCTCGCTCGCAGGAATGGTGAACGCCTCCAGCTGTCTCGTGATCGTTGCGCCGGTGGGGGTTTCCACTGTCCAGTCCGAGTGTTGCATGTTCGGCGCCACGTCAATGCCGTACAGCATGTCCTGCAGTGTCAGGTATTGCGAGGCATGCAAGCGTCGCCAGTTAGCAGTGCCGCCGCGCAGTTGCTCGAGTTTGCTCATGACAACATCAATCGGTTGGCCGTCGACCGCGGTCACTCGCCCACCGAGCACATCCGCATTATTCTCGGTCGCGCGCATGACATACACGCCATCGGAATAAGCGACCACGCGTACGGGAAGCTCCATCGGGGCGGCACTGGGATCGTTCTCAACCCGGGAGTGACCGTTATCGGCCAACGCATCAATTTGCATCAGCAACACGCGAAAGTGAGGCCGATCGAGTACCGTGCCGCTCGCCTCGAGCGCGTCGATTCGTCGATTGGCTTCGGCCCGGGTCGCCGGCGCAAATGAGCGGTCTATTGCGATGAGTTGGCGGAAATAGCGAACGTCCTGGCGCTGCGCATCAAGCGTGCTGGCAGCGGCCGGAAAGTCTGGTTTCGGCGCCGAAACGTGAAAGTGAAGCCGCATGGCTCCAAAGAACGTTGGTACTGCAATCAGAACGAACGCGATCAGCCCCATCGCAATGACGCTGATTCTCTTGGCCGCCGATTTCATGCGCTGCTCCGATCGCTCCATGAGTTAAGAACACCGTTCAGGCCGCAGAGTTACACAAATCCGGTCCTAGGCCTGTTAAAACACGAATACACGCGCCATAGTGTTGCCAACAAGAGGCCGCGCCGAGAATCGCATCAGCACCACCGCACCGACGGGATTGCCGGCTAGACATGTAATCGCAGTCGCCCTCGGCAACGCCATTGAGTTCTACGACTTCGTCACGTATGCGTTTTTCGCAGCTCAAATCGGCCGCGCGTTTTTTCCCTCCGATACCCCAGGCACCAGCTTGCTGGCATCGCTTGCCACATTCGGTGCGGGGTTTTTAACGAGGCCCATCGGGGCTTTCGTCTTAGGGCGTCTTGGCGACCGCATCGGCCGCAAACCGGCGATGATCGCCTCATTTACCTTGATCGGCATAGGCGTTACGGGCTTGCCGCTGATACCCCCGTACGCGTCCATCGGTATCGCCGCGCCCATCCTCGCGATCGGCTTCCGGCTCATCCAGGGTTTCGCGCTCGGCGGCGAAGTGGGTCCGAGTACGGCGTTTTTGATGGAGGCGGCACCGCCCTTGCGCCGCGGGCTGTACATTTCGCTCCAAGCGACCAGCGCGGATGTTGCCGTGATGGTAGCGGGCGTGGTCGGTGTCGGCCTCGCTAGTGTACTGGATCCCGCCGCACTCGATAGCTGGGGATGGCGCGTTGCGCTGCTGGCCGGCGCGGTCATCATTCCCTTCGGGCTGCTGCTGCGCCACACGCTCGGCGAGACATTGCAGCCGTTGAGTGATCGGCATGATGTTCCAACGATACGAAGTTACGGCCGGGTCGCCGCGGCGGGATTGGCGCTGCTCGCCTCCGCAACGACCACGAGCTACTTGCTTAACTATATGACGACCTATGCGAACTCAACCCTCGGCATGCCCGCGAGGATAGCTTTCGGAGCGACCGCCATTGTCGGTCTGTGCGGCGTGGTATGCGATCCTTTGGGAGGCTGGCTTTCCGATAAGGTTGGACGAAAGCCCGTGATCATCATCCCCTGGCTGTGTTTGGCCTTCGCTGTCTTTCCGTGTTTCATGTTGCTCGAGCGTGAGCGCAGCAGCTTCGCGCTCTATGTCGCCTGCGCGATACTGGCCTGCGCCTCGACTCTCGCCGCTTCCTCGGCGCTGATCGCGATTAACGAATCGCTTCCGCATCGGGTGCGATCAGGTGCGTTCGGCATCATCTATGCGTTGTCGATCTCCATTTTCGGCGGATCCGCGCAATTCATCGTAGCGTGGCTGACTCGCTTGACCGGCAACCCACTGGCGCCGGCGTACTACATGATCGGCGGGGTGATCGTCGGCCTGATTGCTCAGAGCCTGATGCCGGAGAGCGCGCCGATCAAAGTCGGGTCGGATTCGTCGCGGCGAGTTGGAGGGTCCTAGGTCCGTTTGCCAGGACCCGCAAGGTGGAATTCAATCAGCCGTACCCAAATATCTCGGCAAGACGCTCTAAGCGTTTATGGTTGGAGTAGAACAAGGCGCTTTGCCGCGGCCGCGCCCGCTGAGGCTTCTTATTGTCGACAAGGAGCCGGCGGCGCGCTGTGCTTTCACGCAACTGTGCCATCAGATGACCGATCTGCACATTGTGGGCGAAGCCGGCTCGGGTGGTGCCGCCATTGACGCTGTTGAGGATCTGGCACCCGATGTGATGCTTATCGACTTGGCGTTGCCGGATATGTCCGGATTTGATGTCCTGCGGGCTGCGGGAAACTCGATGGGACCGCTTGGCATCACGACCTCCCACCAACCCGAATACGCCGAACGGGCAATTGCGGAAGGGGCCGTGGATCATTTGGTCAAGCCGGTTAGCGCGGATCGTTTCGATCATGCGATCCGGCGAGTTCGGCAGCGCTGTGGTACTGGGCAGGCGGCCGAAAGTCGATTGATCCGGCATATCCTGCATCTTCTGGCAAGGCGTCCGAAGCTGCTGGTCGGCGAGAGACAGCACCGGCTTTATCCGCTCGATGTTGAAAAGATCGACTACGTGGAAGCCGATGGCAATTATGTGACCATTCGAGTAGGCAATGCGGAGTACATCAGCCGTGACTCAATAAAGCACTTGGCGGCTGAACTGGCCGACTTTGGTTTCGTACGGATCGACCGTTCAATTCTATTGAATATCCGCGCAGTCCAATTCGCAGAACCCGCCGGTCATGGAACACTTGCCTTCACGCTATCTTCCGGAGCTTGCTTATATTCCAGCAAGACCTACCGCGAGACGATCGTGCGAATGCTGCCATGGCACCATTGCCGGGTTGGATCGGACGAATAGGTAAGTCGCTCACCGAATCCTTCGCGAGCACGCTTAAGAAGAGTCGTGTCCTTATTCTCGCCGTTGCTCCCTGTCAGGGAGCGTTTCATCCCAGAATTAATCGAAGTGCAGATAGCTATGTAATTGTCTTGCGCATGAGGCTCGCCGACCAAATCGCGCAATGTCGAACACCTTTTATCGTCGAAAGTACGATCACCAAACGACAAACGCGCTTGATGGGCGCGGCGGACTTTTCGAGTGCACTTGTCGCTTGCCCAACACGCTACAGCCTCAGTGATGACTTGGTGGGCCTTTGTACGGCGTTAGCTTATTCAAAGGGTGCGCGCACGCTCGCCTGCGCGGATCTGTTGCACGTGCCCGGCGAGCACGTGTGGATTGAATGGTGCGAAGCGCCATGGATCAAGGAACTCAACCGCTACGGATTTCGCTCCAGTGCGCAGAGTGCTCAAGCTGTAGGAAGGCGCGGTGCTTTGATTCAATCATCCCCACAGGGCCGGCGCGGCTTAATTAAGAGCTTTTGGGCCAATGGCGACCATGACTTGGATGTGCTCGCGAGCAGCATGGAAGCATACTTTGATTTCGATATCGACGTGGGCGAGGATCCGGCCGCCCCGGATGGCCGCAATGGCGCGAGCATCAGTGTCTTCGATCGCGCCGCCGGCAATGCTGATATTTTGCGACGTTGCTTTCGGTTTCGTTACGAGCGCTCTTGGCAGGATTACTATGAACAGGCGCAACTATCTACCTGTCAGGCCGATTCGATCGCGCGACACGCGCTTGGCACAATTGCGATCGACATACCCTTGATCTTGGCGTTCCTCTTGCTTCTGGCAACTCGCCCAGGCCTGCCACGTCGAGCTCTCATGCTAGAAAGATTAAACCAGGCGCGAATGAAGTCGGGAAAGACACCGCTCCTGGACCACATCGAAGTTTCTTCTCCCCTGTTACCTGAATACAGATCCGCCGGAAGCGAAAGCTTAGCAAGCCATCTTCGTCGAGGTCCGCGGCTTCACCACGTGCGCGGACACCTGGTACGGCACGGAAGCCAGCTATTTTGGCGAGTACCTCACTTACGAGGCAACGCACGATCCGGTATCGTTCGCAGCCGCACGGTGACGTGGACCCTGGATGCCCCCACAGAGCGCAACCCCGGCGCTAGAGCGGCGAGCGAAGTCACGGTGCGGCCTGCGTGAATCGACGAGGATTAGTGTGTCACAGCCTCGACCACTCTCTGCGCGATCTCAAATCGTTGGCTTCGAGAACTCTGATCGGTTTGGTATAACGCCGTGAGGTAGGCGCTATCCCAATTGCTGAGGCCCAAGGCAATACTCCTCGCTGGCGAAAACAGTTGCAAAATCGACGGGGCGTCGCCGACATCCACATCAATATCGATGTTTGACAATCCGATCATGGCCACGTAATCGCTAAGCTGATGCAGATCGATGCCTGCAATGCGAGTGGCGTCGATGATTTCGAAGGCTGACAGAAACCCTAATGGTGAGTTTCCGGCGAAAGGCGAGGGATCCGCATGGCTGTTGCTCGGAACGAAATGACCAAAGCGTGTCGTAGCGACGCGACCGATATCAATGTTCCGCCAGACGCGCACCGGGCGAGATCGAGTCGAATCGAGAAAATGGCGAATTTGTAGCGGCGACGCATTGCCGAAGATCTGCTTATTCTTCGCATACCACGCGTTGATGACTTGATCCGGCTCAGCGGTTAAGACGACCACGAAGTTAGGTGTGCAAGCCTTCCCGGCCAGCGGGGCGCCGACGGTGGCGCTGATCTGTAATAAGCGCGTAAGCGCTGACGACCGATCTTCAGCCCCCCACCCCGCTGCAAGAAAGCAGATCGGCCTGTTCCAGCGTATCTGAGATTCATCATCTGAAAACCCTGTGTTTCGCGTGATCGTGCGGACAAACACTTGAACTCGCTCTTTGAGAATTGCTCGCTGCGCCTCGACCGTCGCCGCATGCGCATCGATCGCGCAGGTTAAAATCGAGACAACGCCAAATATCGCCAAACAAAGTTGGGCGAAACGGCGCGTTGAATCTCGTTGAACAAATTTTCTGTCCATCGCGCACCTGCCGCGGCTCCAATCGAGAGGCTTGTATACATCCGGCATCCTGTCAATCAACGAATGATTGATTGGTGACCTCGCGGCGGCCTCCCGCAATCTCGCATCTTCCTTGAGGCAATAGTCGCGCGGGCGCGCATTTGGCGCTGGAGTGCCACATTCGATGTGGCGACAGTCTTCGCATAACGCGCAATGCCTAAATCTTCGGTTGGCTTCTCACTTCCTAAAAAAAGTTCATCACGTAACGGGTCGCCTCGTCTCAAGTTAGAAGCGGCTCGTCACATTTTTGTGAACACAGTAGCAGGCGGCGCGTATTTTTCGATGCCTACGATTGGGAGACTGAGCCCGGACTTTGAGCGCCGTTGCCAGTGCGCAACGGGAATCGGGGTGGCGTCTCGTAACTGTCATATCAAAGGGCAGGTTTTAGAGCTTTAGGGAGAACGACATGACGCTTGGACTACGATTCGGAAAACAAAGGGCCGCCTGTGATCTCGCGATAAGCGCCGCAAGCTCGCGGACTGTCCGCACTAAATGGCCTCGGTTACTTGTCGCTGCGGCGATAGCTCTCACCGGCCTGCCCGCCCTCGCGCAGCAGACCCCCGTTGCAGCTGCGGAACCCGAAGCCGCTCTTACGGAGATCGTCGTTACCGGATCGCGCATTGCCGCTCCGAATGAGGTGAGCACCAGTCCAATCGCAGTCCTATCGTCGAAATACATCGAAGTGTCCGGCAAAACTGATGTGAATGATCTCTTGATGCAATTGCCGCAGAATTTCAATAACTCATTGGGTCAAGATCTCGGCAATACCACCACCGGATTGACGACGGCCGGCGGTGTAGCGACCGCAGACTTGCGGGGACTAGGTCCAAATCGCACCTTGGTACTCGTTGACGGCCGCCGCTTGGGTCAAGGCTCACCGTATACCTTCATCCAACAACCCGCTCCGGACCTTGATCAAATTCCGGCGGGCTTGGTCGAACGGGTCGAGGTCGTCACGGGCGGCGCATCCGCGGCGTACGGCTCCGACGCCATCGCCGGCGTCGTCAACTTCATCATGAAGAAAAACTTCGAAGGTTTTCAAATCAACGGGCAGCTGGCGGAGTTTCAGCACGACAATGACGACACCTTTGTGCAGAACTTGGCGAGACAGTTTGGGATAACGCCGCCGACCGGTAACATTGAGGACGGGCGCCAGCGCAATTTTGACATGCTCATGGGAACGAATTTTGCCGACGGCAAAGGCAATATCACCGCCTTCTTAAGCTACCGGCACCAAGATCCGGTTGCGAGCAGCGACCGCGATTTTGGAAGTTGCCAGCTGAACCCAACGTTTGACGCGACCACCGGCCATATAAACGGCGTGGCCTGCGGCGGGTCTTCGAATTCAAATTTCTTTTCGCCGGAGAGCGGACCCAACAAGGGAACGGCTTATAGCGTCTTCGGGACAGGCTTCGTCCCGCTGGGCTCGGTCGCCACGACGCCGCCGGCGTCGTTCAATTCACAGCCATATATCTACTTGTCGCGCGAGGATGATCGTTACAACGCTGCGTTCTTGGCGCACGACGATATTTCTGATTACTTCCAACCGTACGCCGAGTTTTATTTCATGGACGACAAGACGCATCAACAGGTCGCGCCCTCGGCTCTATTCAAAGATTTGAATCCGCTCGACCCTCTGACGGGAAATTATAATGTTAACTGTAATAATCCACTGTTGAGCGGGCAGGAGCAATCCATACTTTGCACCCCCGCGCAGATTGCTGCCGCGAACGCAGCTCCCGATGTGGGATGCACATTTACGCAAACAGCAGGTGGTCCTGTCTTATCGCCGAACTGCGTGAACGTGCGCATAGGGCGCCGCAACGTGGAGGGCGGCGGACGCATTTCGGACTATGAGCACACGAATTACCGGCCCGTTTTCGGATTCAAGGGCGATTTCGCGGACGCGTGGAGCTATGACGTCTATGGTCAGTACTATTACACAACGTTTTTCAACTCCAATTCCAAGTACCAGAGTTTCCAGGCCATTGATAACGCCCTGCAGGTGACGGGCACCGCCGCCGCCCCGACCTGCGTGAGTGGCTCACCTTGCGTGCCATACAACATTTGGTCGGATGGCGGAGTCACGCAGCAGCAGCTCAATTACCTGTATCTGACCGGTACGGGTCAGGGAGCCTCGACGCTGCGCACGCTTCATGCTGAAGTAACAGGCAAGCTGGGCAAGTACGGAATCACCTCGCCGCTCGCGACCGACGGTGTCGGCGTGGACATCGGTTTCGAGCATCGCAACGATCACGAATACTTCCAGCCGGACTCCGCGGAGCAGAGCGGACTGTTGTCTGGATTCGGCAGCGCCGCTGTGCCGATCGACGATAGCATCTCAGTGGGCGAGGAGTTTGCCGAGCTTCGCGCGCCGCTCGTGCAAGATAAGCCGTTCGCCAAAGAGCTGCTGTTCGATACCGGATTTCGGCACTCCGATTATTCGTACGCTGCTGCTCCTTCGACTATTACCAATACCTACAAGTTTGAAGTGCAATACTCACCGATCGAGGATTATCGGTTACGGGTCTCATATGACAAGGCCATTCGCGCGCCGAGCGTCGTCGAGCTCTACAACCCACAGCTCGTCGGAGGTTTTCAGTTCGGCAACGACCCCTGCGCCCCACCCATCACATACTCGCTCATTCAGTGCGAGCGCACGGGTGTGACTGCCGCACAATACAACAGTGGCTCTGTGCCACAAGGTGCGGCGGGACAACTATCCGAGTTAGCGGGCGGCAACCCGAATCTCAAACCCGAACAGGCTGAGACCTATACGGTGGGCCTCAACTTCGCGCCGCGACAGATTCCACACTTCACCGGCAGCATCGATTACTTTCACATCGCGGTGAAGGGCGAGATCACGACCCTGCCGGCTGCCGTGATCCTGTCTGACTGCGCGAACACGGGGAATCCGCTCTACTGCAGCCAGATCGTGCGCTCGTTCAATACCGGCGGATTGACGGGCGCTAGCATCGCTTCGGGAGGGTATTTCATCCAGACCGACGTCAACATCGGTGCAGCGTTGGTGAGCGGCATCGATGTGCAACTCAATTACCAGCTGGATTTGCCGCCGGGCTTTGGTGATCTGGCGTTTGAGATGAACGGCTCTTATTTGCAGCATAACGAATCAACCCCGTACGTAGGGGCACACACGTATGACTGTGCCGGGCTCTTCGGCTTTACCTGTCAGACCATCAATCCTCGCTGGCACCATATATTTCGTTCGACTTGGCAAACACCCTGGGGAGTCTCAGCATCCGCCACCTGGCGCTTTATCGGTGGGGTCTCGCAAGACAACAACACCAACGATCCGACACTGCATGACTCCTCGCCGAACGGCGTTTACGACGATTTTAATGCGACGATCCCGTCCTTTAGCTATCTGGACCTCGAGGCCACGTGGCAGGTCAACAAGATCCTGCAGTTGCGCGCCGGCGTGAATAATGTCTTGGATAAGGATCCGCCAATCATCGACAACAACATCGTTGCTGGTGGTGGAGCAAACACTTACGATGCCTATGATCAATTCGGGCGCCAGCTGTTCGTGGCGTTCACCGCCAAATTTTAGGTCGCGCTACATAGATTGCTGAATTGCGGTCCTTCTGGGCCGCAATTCAGCGGCAAACATTGCGTAGAGACCTTTGAATTGAGCCATCGACTCGCAGCCATTCCCGCTATCCCAGTCCTGATGATTCTATTTGGCCTCGCGGAAGCAGTCACGGCGTTGACTCATCATTCTTTCGGCGTACACATCGCCGACGAAGATATCGCGTCGTACGCCGGTGCGGCGATTGGGATTCTCTACGCCGCCTCGGGTCTGCTCGTGTTCACCATGAATAGGATCGCGGTCGCCGGCGCGATCGTCCTGTTGCTGCTCATCATCGCGGGCCGGATTGTCATGCTGCTGGCCGGGCTCTATCCGATTGATACAACCAGGCAGATTGTGGCTCTCAGTGCAGGCACCGCTATCGCCGCCGGCTTCGCCCTTTACATCGGGCTGCAATGGCACCGATTTGAGTGACTTAGCTTTAGAGTGGTTCGCCGGCCGCTGGCTATAGAGTCTTCAAAAAAAACCCTCACCAACTTGCGTCAGTGAGGGTTTCATTTTCATCAAATTAAGAGCCTGGCAGTGACCTACTTTCACATCGACAAAGTCGACACTAGCATCGGCGCAGAGCGTTTTCACTTCCGAGTTCGAAAAGGGATCGGGTGGTTCCCACTCGCTATGGCCGCCAGGCAAACCGGTTGCAAAGGGCCGAGTCATGGCTCAGCCCTTCACGAATTCAACAATTTGTTTCGACGTTTAGTCGCATTCAAGTCAATTGATTCACTCCAACACGATTTGACGTTAGGCAAATCGCTTGGGTGTTATATGGTCAAGCCTCACG
>Ga0265760_10000392_pt1 | contig 12250 bp, 9 predicted proteins | sample NZIome_2_FD_200831 | JGI IMG/M metagenome (GOLD analysis project Ga0265760, IMG submission 200831) | Metatranscriptome of rhizosphere microbial communities from Maridalen valley, Oslo, Norway - NZI1 (Metagenome Metatranscriptome) | ecosystem: Host-associated > Plants > Roots > Rhizosphere > Soil...
CACAATGCTCACCAGCAAACCGGGCATTACCAACCAACTCGCAAAAAGGACACTCGGCTGACGCCCGGGGAATGACGGGGTTGCCCGCGACGAGGTGAGTGTTGTAGTGCTAATCGTCAAGGCGGAGGTCGCCGGATTTGTGCCTGGTGTTATTGATGCCGGCGAGAACTGGCAGCTCGCCCCTGCAGGTAAGGTCGCGGAGGCGCAAGCGAGTGAGATTGCACCGTTGAATCCGTTCTCCGCAGTCGCCGTGATGGTGAGGCGTGCAGGAGTTCCCGCCGGCACAGTCAGGGCGCTAGGATTCCCGCTCAGGCCAAATTGCGCAGCGCCCATCACAACCTGGTGGACATTAACCGATATGCTGGACGCATAGTTGGCGTCTCCGCTATACGCCGCTGTTATGTCGTGTGTACCCACCGCCATAGAATTGACCGAGAGCTTGGCCTCTCCAGTGCCGTCGAGGCTTGCGCTGCCGAGCACGTTTCCTCCATCTGAAAATGTGATGTCTCCCGTCGGTGTGCCGCTGCCGGCTGCGCTTACCAGGGCGCCGAAGATCACACTCTGACTCAGATTGGACGGGTTTGCCGACGAACCAAGCACCGTACCGCTGTTTGCCTTCTGCACCGCCAGTGTGAAGTTCTGCTCGGTACCGCCGGCATTGTTCGCCGCCCATAGCTGAAGGGCAAAAGTACCCGCGGCCGTCGACGCGCCACTGAGCGTGGCTGTGCCGTCGTGGTTGTCGACGAACTGAACGCCGTTCGGAAGTGTGCCGGTTAACACGATGCTGGGCGCTGGAAATCCCGTTGTCGTCACTGTGAAGTAGTCCACTGTACCCACGCTGAAGTTTGCGTTGTTCGCGCTGGTGATCGAAGGCGTCTGCCCGACTTGTAGTTTGAAATGCTGGGTTGCGTTTGGGTTCACGCCGTTTGCTGCGGCAAACATGATGGTGTAGTCCCTGGCGGTGTCTGCCGCCGGTGTCCCGGAAAGTGTCCCCGTGCCGTCATGGTTGTCCACAAATTCGACCCCTCTCGGAAGCGTCCCAGTTTGCACAATGCTGGGAGTTGGAAATCCCGTAGTCGTTACCGTGAACGAACCTGCCGCGCCCACCCGAAAGTTAGTCTTGTCCGCGCTACTAATTGCGGGCGCCTCATCGATTGTCAGAACGAAATTCTGCTGAGCATTTGGTTGAATGCCATTCTGCGCGGCAAACGTGATTTTGTACGTGCCACCTGTGCCTGCGGCTGGTATTCCGGCAAGCGTTCCGGTCCCGTCCCCGTTGTCCTCAAACGCGACGCCCGTCGGCAGCTTTCCGCCTTCGGTAATCGACGGAACGGGAAATCCAGCCGTGATAACCCTGAACTTGCCCGCCCTGCCCGTGACGAATGTGGTGTGATTGGTGCTGGTGATGGAAGGCGCTTGAACGATGTCAATGCCGACGCTGACGGATTGATTGTCCACCGTTGCGCTGGCTTCGCCGGCACCGGCGTCCGCTCCCGCAGTGTAGGTGGAAGCTGCAATTCCGTTCGTTAAGAAGGTTTGCGAAGGTTGAACGCTTCCCAGTGTGCCCACGAACGTGATGGATGTCCCGGTCGGAACACTGAATCCACCTGAGCCGCTCGAATCGTGGGTCAGATCTGCACTGAGGGCGCTGGTCGCATCGGGCTTAACTTGCGTCGGCGAGGCGCTAATCGACAGCACCAGCCGGGGGTTGACCGCGACCATCCCATCGACGCCGTCCACCGTGTCACAGCCGGACGCGCCAGGTCCGTCGTTGCATCCCCACCAGTTGTCTTTGGCCGTAGCATCGAAACCCTGAGTGTAAATTCCCGATGCATCCCCGGCCTGGTTGCCGACGATACGCGAATTGATAACCGAAAGCGGGCCAGACTGGTTAAAAATTCCCCCGCCTTGTCCGGGATTTCCATTCGCGCGATTGAGCGTGATTGTGCTACCGGAGATGGTTGCGCTGCTTCCAGCGTCGACATCCACGAAAATACCTCCGCCTTGACCCCACGATGAGCCACTGCCGGTTGCGGTATTCTCGCTTACCACCGTATTGATCAGCGATACGTTACCTCGAATTCCCGTGCCATTTGTGATCGCGATGCCCCCGCCAATATCTCCCTGTGCAGCGTTGTTCGTGATCGTGCAATTGGTCATGCTGAGCGAGCCCCCTCTCAACTCGATTCCGCCGCCGCTCGCACCAGCTCCCGACGAAGTATTGTCGGCAAAAATAACATTGGTGACCGTATAACTGTCGCCAATATAACCGGCCAACATGCCGCCGCCGCCGAGGCTCTGCGCATTGCCCCCGGTAACCGTGATATTAGATAAAGCGCCTGTAACATTGCCCACCATGTTGGGATCAAAATTGAAAACGCGAGACACGCCGTCCGTTTGCTGGATGATGGTGTTTGAAGCGTTTACGGTGCCGATAATTGAGATATTGGAACCGGGAGACACCCCGACCTGAAGTTCTCCTGTGTCCAGCGATGTCAATTGATACGTTCCGGCAGGCACATTGATGGTCACCGCTCCCCGGTTGCCGTAGTTGTCAGCCGCACATACCGCGGTGCGCAGGCTGATCGAGCCGTGGAGATCTGCCGGCAGGATAGTGTTATTCGTGCAGGCGTTCTGCGGGTCGGTATCGGCAGTCGTGTTTACGTTGACTGCGACTGCACTTCCATACTGGATAATCACGGGTGCGGCTTGAGCAGACGTCAACACAACCAGGTCCCGCCCTCCATCGAGTTTCTGGGGTGTTGCATAAGCCGCCACGGGAGTGCTGGAGAGTTGGATCGTCGTCTCTGGCTTCGAAGTTTTCGCGGAAGTATCGAAGATTCTGATCTGATTTTCCGCAGCATCGAGAATCATCAGGTCTTGGGTTGGTGAGACTACCAGGCGCGGAGATTGCAACCGGGATTGCGCCGCGATCCCAGAGCTCGAGGAAGCGCCGATAACCAACCGTTTAGCCACCGACCATCGGCTCGCCGCAGCGGTCGGATGAGGAAGCATCGCTTGGCGAGCACGCAGGTCGGCCGTGGTGAACGGGCGCGAATCCAGCCTCCCATGCCGCAGTACGCGCACTACCCCCTCCTCGCCCAGGACCGCGATCTCGGTCATACCGTTGCGATCCCAAATGAAATCCCCCAGCGTCAAAGCTTCCGCGTGGAAGCGAAAATCCATAGTAGTGAATTGCGCTTGCGGACTCGGCGCGTTGTAAATCACAATTACGCTGCTTCCTGCAGCAACCGCCAGATCAGTCCCCGTCCCTCCCCCTAACGCTCCCCACGCGACTGAGGTTGCGGCAACCGGCAGAGTGTAAGCCGCGGTCTGGATGAGGCCGCTGCGGCTTGGTGCAAAGATCACCAATTGCGGCCCCTCTGGACCGTCCAAGCCCACCGCTATGTGGCCCGCGCTGGTCGCGGCCAAACTGGTAACGTTGCCGGGCAAAGAGACCGGTTGCGACGCCGACAGGTTTCCCCGTCCGTCTCCATTCAGCAGGTAGAGTCCGCCGCCTTTTGCACCCACGAGCAGATCTTCATATCCATCACGATTAAAATCCCCGGTCGCCAGAAAATCTGGAGACTCCGGAACGGCGAAGACGGTTGCAATCGAAAGGAATGTCGACGGTATCTTGCTGCGCATCGCAGCTTGGTAAAGGTTCTGATCTTTCGAAGCAAAGGCGTCGGGGTTGCCCCGCAGAAGTGCGATCGCACCCCCGCCCCCAATGCCATACCCGATCACCAGGTCTGCAGCGCCATCGAGATCGAAGTCCGCCCCGGCCATCGCAGTGGGCCTTGCCGCACCTGATTCGAAAACTCTCACGAGATCTGGTGATCCCGTGAAAGTAATCCTCATGCTGCCAGGCGTGCTCCCCTCGATGATGGGCTTCGTGACGCTAGAAACGATCGTTGCGGTATTGGATGCAGCCTTGATCTTCGCGGGGAAATACGAAACTCCGCAGACAGCGATGGCGAGAGTTATGCCGAGCGCAACAAAACGAAAAGGCAGAGTGCGATCCGCGGGCGTGTGCAGTCTTGGGTGGAGCGGAGCGGAGCGGAGCATGGGATAACTGGGCAACACAAGCTTTGATCAATCCTGTCTGGCCTGCAAGGGGAGGAAGTTTCAGTAACTACGCGAGACCAGAAAAACCCATGGGAATCTGCACACCGAACTGAGTGACAGCAGGGGGGATTTTCGGGGCGGAGTAAGAGTAGGCCCGGACTATGGCGGTGTCAAGATGCGCGCGCACCTAAGAAAGGCTAATGCCAAAGTGCTAATACTCACGGCTAATACAAACTGGCTAGTGCATAGGGTTAAGAAAAAATCCGCAAAGCATGTTGACAACAAGTCGAAAGCAATCAAGAATGTCCAAGCCTTCCCCAGAGGCGCTGACCTGCTTTGCATACGTTGAACTGCGTGGCGAAGTGCAGTGAGTCAAGGTAGGCAGCTTGCTCCCGAACCAGACGAAATGAACTAACGGCTGTTCGGCTGACTTTTGCGCGTGCAGTATTCCATCCCCCTGAACATGCGCAGGGTTTCGACTCGACCAAAGAGGCCCAAGGATAAAGCTTCACCATTAATATCAGCCCGTTGACATGCACCTGCTGACTTGAAACGCGGAAGCGTCAAATGGAGCTGCAACCGAAACAGTGGAGAATTCAACTTAAGGAGGACTGCAAATGAATATGGCTAACTTCTTCCGCACGATGTGGTCGAACGATGAAGGCCAGGACATAGCTGAGTATGCTGTGATGCTGGCCGTGATCCTGGTGATCGTCGTCGGCACGATCCGATTAATTGGAGGGAACGCAAACAACGTATTTTCCAACGTCGCCAGTTCGATTGGCTCATAACAAAATTTACGCCTTGATCGAACGAGTGAAATTAGGGATCGCGATGTGCTCGAGTTCTGAGTGCGGTGATTGCTGTTCTCTTGTCTGACATGCAGACCGCCGCTAGTCCTGTTCACCGAGAGTTTGGGCGTAGGTTTTGCCATACGGATAGAAGAGGTCCTTGCGGCCTTGTTGCCACGCTGCTTTCATCTCCGGCGTCGTGATGTCCCAGTCCGGCCGGCATTTCCTGGTAACCGCACGCAGGTCCTGGGGGAGATCTTCCTGCGTGGGCCGGCCCAGGAACCAGTAGCCGTTGTAGACCTTATAAATGACAAGGCCCGGCTCGAGGACAATCACGTGCGGGATCATGGGATTGTGGAGAGGATCGGTGTATTCGGCGATGTCGAGATCTTTTTGCACGACACGTCCCGCGTCGGAGAGGAAAGGCCAGTGGGCGCCGACGCCGCTGCGATATTCATTGGTCTCGGTGAGATTGTCTGTGCTGATCGTGACCAGACGGCAATAGGAAACCTCAAGCTCGCGATGGAGTTGAACCAGCAATTCAGCTTGGCGGCGGTCCTTCGGACAGAAACCTCCGCGGCTGAGGACGAGAACCATCGGATGTGGCCCTTGCAGTTCGGAGAGCTTACGCCGTTTCGCGGTGTGGTCAGAAAGTTCATAGTCGGGAAAGACAGCTCCGGGAACCATGTCAGCTCGCATATGAAATCCTCGAAAGAGTGGATGCGCGTCATCGCGGTTACGTTTCAATGATTGGTACCCGGTACCGCAGTTCACGCTCCAGTGTTGGCGGTTAACCCGGGGTAAGGCAAGGGCCATGACGGGTGTACGATACAGTATGAAACGAATCGGCGCTTTCTTGCGACCTCTCAGCGTGCTTCTGCTCTCCTCGCTAGTGTTCCAAGGCTGCAACGGACTCAATCCCTTGTGCGGAAGTGCTCGGCCAGTGCCGATCATTGGGTCCCTTTCTCCGAGCACAGTCACGTTTGCGGAAGTGGGGCAAGGCTTTCTACTTACTGTGAATGGTACTCAGTTTGTTTCGTCTTCTGTCGTGGTCATTGATGGGACGACACTAGACACTCTGGCCACCAGCAGTCAGCAGTTGCAGGCCACGATCACGACCGCCGTGATCTCCGCTCCTGGAACAGCGAGCGTGACGGTTAATACTCCGAGCGGGAACTCGGGCGATCTTGGCTGCACAAGCGGTGGAACCAGCCACGCCCTCGTCTTGACTATCACCTAAACAAAAGCCGGGGAAGAGGGCGGATCGGATGAGGAGCCGCCCACTCCCGAGTGGGCGTCTTTTTCACTCGCTCGCCACTCTCATGCCTGTCCCTACGGCTTCGCCCTAGCGTCAGCACAATTGATCTCAGCAAAAACAAACTTCCACAGCTTGGACGCCTCCTGCTCAACGCGAGCGGGGTCGCTTTATCAAGGTACGCCCTCACATGCCACAGAGTTGAGTAGGAATTACCGCAGGTGATTTCGTTGTTGGCCATCCACCGAACCTCGAGGTTGGGAGAATTTGCCAAAACTTGGCTAGGTCTTTCCGAATGCGGGCCGGCGACATCGGTATATAATCGCCGCTGGTTTTTTGACGGCTAAAGGAGATCTCAATGAGTCCAAGAGGTGGTAGGGTGACTTTCCGCGATTGTGCGGCAATTTGCGTGATCACTATGTTGCTGGCGGTTTCCGCCGGTTTGAATAGCGCGCATGCGGAGACGACGCTGCAAAAATTGAGCACGGACACGTTCACCAACAGCTACAGCGAGCACAGAACTGAAGTTGAACCGCACACCTACGCTAACGGATCCACGATCGTGAGCGCCTTTCAGGTGGCCCGCTGGTTTAGCGGTGGTGGCGCGGACATCGGATTTGCGACCTCCACCGACGCTGGCAAAACCTGGGTGCATGGCTATCTCCCAGGGCTGACCCAGAACTACAAAGGCGGCACGTATTACACGGCAAGCGATCCCGTCGTGGCTTACGACGCCAAGCACGGCGTATGGCTGATCAACTATGTCCCTATCACCACGGACGAGGACGCCGTGGACGTGGGTGTAAGTAGTTCCACAGATGGCATTCACTGGAGCAACCCCGTGCTTGTGGACAAGTCGGGTGTCGACGACAAAAACTGGATTACCTGCGACAACAGCTCCAGCAGTCCTTATTACGGCAACTGCTACGTGGAGTGGGATCTGGGCTTTAGCACCGGGCAGATTCAGATGAGCACGTCCAGCGACGGCGGAAAGACTTGGGGAGCAGCCAAGGGAACCGCGGACGGAGCGGGCGGAATCGGCGGCCAGCCGGTCGTGCAACCCAACGGGACCGTCGTCGTGCCAATCGAAGCAGGAGTTGGCATCAGTGCTTTCACTTCCACCAACGGCGGCAAGAGCTGGAGCGGCCTGACGTCCGTTTCCGGTATCGACTATGCGAATGACGAAGGCGGCATTCGCAGCGGCCCGCTGCCTTCGGCCAGAGTGGACGGCGCAGGAAAGGTCTATGTGGTTTGGGGCGACTGCAGATTTCGCAGTGGATGCTCTTCCAACGATATTGTCATGAGCACTTCCAGCAACGGAACGAAATGGAGCGCGGTGACTCGCATTCCGATTGATCCGACCAAGAGCACCGTCGATCACTTTCTTCCCGGCTTGGGTGTGGATCGCGCCACTTCCGGCAAGACAGCGCACCTCGCCATGACCTATTACTATTATCCGGTTTCGCAGTGCGGCAATTCCTGCAAACTTGAAGTAGGTTTTACGGTTTCGCAGGATGGCGGAAGCACCTGGACCGCCGGGAAACATCTGGCCGGACCGATGGAGCTGAGTTGGATTGCCCCCTCCGACAACGGACAGATGGTGGGAGATTACTTGGGAGTAGACTTTGCAAACGGGAAGCCATTCGGAGTTTTCGCCGTAGCCCAAGCTCCCGGCGCAAAGCTGAACGAGGCCATGTACACGACGAATGCGCCTCTCGTGGTATCGCCCGGCGAGCCGCGATTCAGTTCCAAAGGCGAGAGACGAGTTGCTTCACGCACGTGGGTACGCAAGTTCTACGATGATGATCACCAGCGGCCCATCCCGCCTTCCGAACAGGAACCGCCGGCTCAGAGCAGATGACGCTCTGACCAAGAATGCAGCGGGCGGAAATGGATCCGGTCTCGGATCCTTCCGCCCGATCCTTTCTATGGCGAACTTGAGCCGATTCGAACACTGCGAAACTTCAAAGTCTGGTGAAACCGTCTTGGGTCCATTGTTCTGAGCCAACTCCGTTGTGGACGAAGAGGAGGCCGTCAGGATCATATTTCCTTTTGATCTCGGAAAGCCGTGCGTGGTTGTCGCCCCAGTAGGAACGCTGAAAGTCGGATTCGAAGAAGTTGCTCTCCGAGACGTAGGCTCCGCCGCTGGAGGCGACGGCTCGGAGTTCGTTCATGCAGCGATGCACGGAGTCCGCGGCCTTGCGGCCCTTCGCGACCTCGGGCTCGTGATTGGGAATTCCGGGATACGCAGGGCCCTGGCCGTCGGCCACGATGGCGAGTGCAAAAGCGCCGCACACCGATGGATTCATAGCGGTGTCTTTTGCAGCTTCGATGGCTTCCGAAAGCGCGCCCGCGAGCCCCTTATTAAAATGAAGCTCCACCTCACTGAAGCGGGACGCCGAGAATAAAGCGTTGGCTAATTTTTCCTGGGAATCGTCTTGCAGCAGGGATGCGGGCATCCAAAGCGACTCGTAACCCCAGACAACCCAGCCAACCTGCCCGCCGTCTCCGTTCCACCAGACGTTGGTTGGGCTGGCGCCTGAGCGGGAGTCTGCCTTGAAAACGTCATGATGATGTTCTTTGCGCCAGTCCACATCCCACCAATGCCGGAAGGGCATGCTGCCGATCTCCGGCTCAGATTCGATCGCGTAGGCGGTTGAAGATTGCGCCAGCCAATCGAGGAACGGCTGCCAGATTTTTCGCGATTGCTCCGTGTCCAAGCCAAGATGGACCATGCTGATTTCGAGTTTATTGTCGGGAGAGAAGTGCGCTTGTTCGCCCCAATGATCGTTGAACAGAGCGTCACGGTAGAAGCCAACGAAGTGACGGATCAGGCGGCGATAGGCATCATCGGAAGAGGCTTTGACGGTGAAACTGGCGCCGCCCGCAAGTTCTGGAAGATCTCTCACGCGCAAGGTTAATTTGCTGACCACGCCGAAGGTGCCACCGCCGCCTCCTTTCAGGGCCCAGAACAGATCCGAATTGGTGCAAGCGTTTGCGATTCGCACTCTGCCGTCCGCAGTAACGACTTCGGCTTCCAGGAGGCCACCAGCGGCCATGCCGTAATGCTTGGAAAAGCTGCCGAAGCCGCCGCTTTGAATCAGGCCGGCGACGCCGACGGTAGTGCATCCGCCGCCTTGAACATAGGCCCCGGTCTTAGTGGTGACGGCGTCATAGGCTTGCAACCAAATTGTTCCTGATCCGACAGTGACCGCCCGCTGAGGAACTGACTTGCAACCACCGGCAACAAAATCTTGCTGGATGATGACGTCATGCATATGACGTGTCCAGATCAGAAGAGAATCAGGCGCGTTCGATGTGCCTTGATAGCTGTGGCCACCTCCTTTGACGACGAGGCGCAGATTGTTGTCGCGGGCAAAATTCACCGCGGCTGCAATGTCGTCGGCGTTTCTGGCAGCGACGGCGTAGACACTCGGCTTGGTGGCCCAACCGTCGACCCACCCCAGGGTCTGGGTGATGCCCGGGTTGTCGCCGATATAGTAGGGATTTTTCAAATTTGCGAAGAGAGTTTTGCAGTCCGCGCTCTGGGAAGAGGACATGCATGCGTTCATCGGAAAATCGACTGGAATCAAGTTGCCGCCGACCGCCTCGTTGAGGTGCTTCCACGCTTCTTTGGAGGGCCAAACTGGATCGGAAGGACGCGCTCGGCGAATCGGAGGACTTGCGAACGGGCCGCGGGGCAAAAGTGGCAAAAGCGATGCCCCTGATGTCTTCAAAAACTCTCTTCGGTTCAAAGCTGCTACCTGCTTTCGTTGATCGAGATCCATATTCGCTCGCGGTCAGCTCAGTATGAGTCCGCCCGGTGAGCACACACGTCGTGCCTTCGGTCTACAAGCTGCGCACGACGTGTCAGATGAACTCGCGCCAAGTGAGAAGAGCACGCATGCATTTTAGGACGCCCGCTTTGGAGTGTCCAACTGACGGTTGTGTTTTTGCAGTCGAACTGCTGCCCACCGCAACGCTGCAAGTCCAGCCGGCGAAGGCTCCTTTCTTCTTCGTCCACTGATCCACCCCACTCATTCACAGTCTTGTACAACACTTGGTCGTTTTGAGGCTTCTGGATAAAGTGGCCGTCATCTGGGAAGTAAAGCATTTTGGAGGGAATCCCCAGGCGCTGCAAGGTAGTGAAGAGCTGAAATCCCGCGGAAACAGCAAGAAGATAATCGCGCTGAGCGTGAACTACCATCGTAGGGGTTTTGAATTGTGCCGCATGGAGAGTGCTTTTCGCCGCTGAACTGGGCGTTCGCAGATTCCGAGGACGAATACGTAGCACTCGACCTTCCCCACATTCCTGAAGCGACGCGGTCGGAGATTCGGGAACCGCAGTTCAGTCAGCTCCGGTTCGATTTCCGAGAATTAGACACCGACAACCTGCAAGATTGGCGAAAATCCGCTTATTTCAGTACAGCCGGAAACTGACCTCGAAGTTGACCTGAACGGCCACTGGGTGGCCATCCTTCATGGCGGGTTCGAACTTCCATGTCCTCACAGCCTCAAGAGCTTTTTCATCAAGACCCATGCCGAGCGATCGTTGCACGCGGATATCGCGAGGCCTCCCATCTGGTCCGACGATGACCCAGAGCAACACCGTTCCCTGGTACTTTGCGTGGCGAGCTTCTTCCGAATACTCCGGGTCAGGATCGTAAATCGGGCGTGGTGCGGAGACCCCGCCGCCCACGCGAAACGCGCCGCCGCCGATGCCACCGCCATATCCCGGACCAACGCCCGGCCCTAGTCCTGAGCCGATTCCGCCCCCATCGCCGCTCCCGATTCCACCACCGAACCCGGTTCCGTTCGAGGGTGGCTGGAAAATCGCGGAAAGTGGATTGCCAACCTGAGCTGTCGGCGGAACGGCCAACGCAGGCGGCCCTGATCGTCGGGCAGCGCGTCGACGAGTTGGTAAAGTATTGCCCGTTGCTCGATATCGTCTTTCCTACCAGCCTGTTCTTGATCATCCGTCACAACTTCCTGCAGCCTACCGACCTGGTGCCATCGATCCGAAAGCAGGTTGGCCGCAATCCCCAGGAGCCACGCCACGAACGGCAAGCCGCGCCATTCGAACCGTGGCAGCCCGGCTAGGGCCCGGTGGAAGACCTTGGACGTCAAGTCCTGCGCCTCTTCGCGGCTTCGCACGCGACTCGCGACATAGGCGTAGACGCGTTCAAAATTGTTCTCGTACAGCTCCGCAAAGCGCGCTGGATCCTGCCGCGCCGTCTCGACCTGTAGCCGCTCATCGTTCTGCTTTTGCAGCGCCTTCAAAATGTTCTCCGCCGGCACGTCGTCCTTAATTACATAGTCCCGAAAAAAGACGGAAAAGTTACGGTCCGTCAAACTATTTTTCGGAAAAGTTTACGGTGGGCACGTGACTTTAGGCGGACTTTCTTTCAGCAATAGGTTCGGCCTTCGCTTGCATCGATTTGACAAGATCAGCAGCTGATGCTCCTTCGAGCGACAGTCCGTACCCAACTTCTCGTACAATCCGCTCCTCAAGTGGCTGAATGAAATGAACGCGCGTGTTGCGGCGCGTCACCTCCGGCACCATGTGTTTTTTCCTCCCAGGTTTCTGCCAAACACTTGACGGTCGGGCTGATCCACGGCTTGACGGACTCGATCCTTTGCAGTGCTACTAGCGATTCTGCGTTGTCTATGTCGGTCGCAGCGCCGCTGCTCCAAAATTCACACTGAACCGCTTGCACCAAATGGAAACTGCGCGGTATTTAGCCAAGTCCAAGTCGGTACTGAATGTGTAGTTTTGGTCGCCGACATTGCCCTTAATAACTCCCAGATCGATAAAACCAGCGCGCTCCACTGCCGCAGCGTCCTTTGCATCGTCGGCGGCAACCATGTACACGTGCACATCAGGGCCGTTTGATGTACTGAAGTTCGTCAGGCGAAGCACACGAGTGCCATCTCCCATCTCGACCACACAAGGCAGCTCGCCGACCGCAGCAATCGGAATTGCAAGTTTCCACTTTTTCATTTCCCCTTCTCCTTTACTTCAGACAATTTTCCTTCTCGAACGGGCAGTGCAAGCAACGCCAAAATCTCTTGTCTCGGGACAGTTCTACAGCATTTTGCACCCGACCGCAGGCACAGCAACTATTTACGTTCCAAC
>Ga0265760_10000393_pt1 | contig 12229 bp, 11 predicted proteins | sample NZIome_2_FD_200831 | JGI IMG/M metagenome (GOLD analysis project Ga0265760, IMG submission 200831) | Metatranscriptome of rhizosphere microbial communities from Maridalen valley, Oslo, Norway - NZI1 (Metagenome Metatranscriptome) | ecosystem: Host-associated > Plants > Roots > Rhizosphere >...
GTAGTGGTGGGCCCCCGGTTTCTTCAGGAGCTTCTTGGTGAATTCAACAGTAAAAACCGTACTTTTCTGGGTGGGGATTGGGGTGTCTGCCCTTGTGCTGTGGACCGTAATTCAGCAGGGTCGCAACGGGCAGAAGGACGCGGATGTCAACTTCTCCCAATTCATGACTGATGTGGATCAGGGCAAGGTGCATGATGTCACGGTGGACGGGCAGCAGGTGCACGGAAAACTCACCGATGGCTCCGCCTTTCACACAGTGGCGCCGGCGGCTTATCCCGACATGATCAAGTCACTGCGCGACAAGAACGTGGTGGTGATCATTAAGGACATCAACGGCGGAAGCTGGCCGTTGCAGTTGTTGGGAACCTGGGCTCCGCTGATTCTGCTGGGTGCGCTCTGGTTTTTCATGATCCGGCAGATGCAGACGGGCGGCAACAAGGCGCTGTCGTTTGGCAAGAGCCGGGCGCGGCTGCTTTCGATGCAGCAGAAGAAAGTCACGTTCAAGGACGTGGCTGGAGTGGAAGAGGCCAAGGAAGAGTTGCGGGAGATTATCGAATTCCTGCGCGAGGCGCAGAAGTTTCAGAAGCTTGGCGGCAGGATTCCCAAGGGAGTGCTGCTGGTTGGACCTCCGGGAACCGGTAAGACGCTGTTGGCTCGAGCTGTTGCCGGAGAAGCGAACGTTCCTTTCTTTTCGATCTCCGGTTCGGATTTTGTGGAGATGTTTGTGGGTGTTGGCGCCAGCCGGGTGCGCGACCTGTTCGAGCAGGGTAAAAAGAATGCTCCCTGCATCATCTTCATTGACGAGATTGATGCGGTTGGACGTCATCGCGGGGCTGGTCTCGGCGGCGGTCACGACGAGCGCGAGCAGACTTTGAATCAGCTGCTGGTGGAGATGGACGGGTTTGAGTCGAATGAGGGAGTAATCCTCATGGCGGCTACGAACCGGCCGGATGTGCTGGATCCGGCGCTGCTGCGGCCGGGGCGCTTTGACCGGCGCGTGGTGGTGAGCCGTCCGGATGTGCGCGGGCGGGAAGAAATTCTCCGCGTGCATACCCGCAAAATCCCTCTTGCAGAGGATGTCGATCTCTCAGTGCTGGCTCGCGGGACACCGGGATTTTCCGGCGCAGACCTGGCCAACATGGTGAACGAAGCGGCGCTGGCTGCGGCACGGCAGAACCGAAAAGCTGTGCTGATGTTCGATTTTGAAGTGGCTAAAGACAAAGTCCTGATGGGCGTGGAACGCAAGTCGCTCATCTTATCCGACGAGGAGAAGAAGGTGACGGCGTACCACGAAGCTGGGCACGCGCTGGTGGCTGCGAAGCTGCCGGGATCGGATCCGGTGCACAAGGTCACGATTATTCCGCGGGGAATGGCGTTGGGCGTGACCATGCAGTTGCCGATCGACGACCGGCACAACTACACCCGGGAATATTTGAAGACTGACCTGGCAATTCTGATGGGCGGGCGTCTGGCCGAGGAATTGTTCCTCAACCAGATGAGCACGGGCGCGGGCAACGACATTGAGCGGGCCACGGAAATGGCACGCAAGATGGTTTGCGAGTGGGGGATGAGTGATCTTGGTCCGCTGACCTTCGGCAAGAAGGAAGAGCAGATATTCCTGGGACGCGAGATCAGCCAGCACCGCGACTACAGCGAAGACACGGCCATCAAGATTGATGGCGAGGTCCGCAAGCTGGTAAATCAGGGATACGAGACGGCGAAGAGCATCCTCGAAGGCAGCCGCGACACTCTGCAGAAGATTGCGGCGGCTTTGTTGGAGCGGGAGGTGCTGGATGCTTCCGAAGTGCTGCTTCTGGTGGACGGCAAGGAACTGCCTCCGATGAAGTCGCCTTCGAAGCCGGATGACGGCGTGCAGCAGGTCTTGAAGCCGGAGCCGGGACGCGGGATCGTGAAGGGCGGAGAGAGTCCAGCACGGGCCTGAAGTCGGTTCTCAGTTTCCTGTAGTCAGTTCTCAGTCTTAAGGGCGGCCTTGCGGCCGCCCTTAGTTTTGCACGGAATTATCCGTTTACGATTTTCATCATGTGTTCGGGATAGCGCTCGCCCGCGACTGCGCCGGTGGGAAAGATTTCTTCGATGCGCCGCAGGTCTTCCCTCGTAAGCTTCAGCTCGATTGCCGCGACGTTCTCTTCCAGGTATTTGCGGCGCTTGGTGCCGGGGATGGGGACGATGTTCTTGTCTTGTGCGAGCACCCACGCCAGCGCTAGTTGGGACGGCTTGCAGCTTTTTTCCTTCGCGATTTCCTCGATCCCGCGCACGAGGTCGAGATTTCTCTGGAAGTTTTCGCCTTGAAAGCGCGGAGAAAGCCGGCGGTAGTCATCCGCTGGAAAATCTTCGAACCGCTTGAACTGGCCGGTGAGAAAGCCCCGTCCGAGTGGGCTGTAGGCGACGAAGCCTATGCCGAGCTCGCGGCAGAGGGCCAGGAGTTCGTCTTCCGGGTCGCGGCTCCAGAGTGAGTATTCGGTTTGCAGCGCGGTGATGGGGTGAATCTTCGCGGCTCGGCGCAGAGTTTGCGGGGAAGCTTCGGAGAGACCGATGTGGCGGATCTTGCCTTCCTGCACGAGCTGTGCCATAGCCCGGACGGTTTCTTCAATGGGTGTCGCGGGATCGACCCGATGCTGGTAGTAGAGATCGATGGTGTCAACGCCCAGGCGGCGGAGACTGGCTTCGCAGGAGCGGCGGACATAGTCGGGTTTGCCGCTGACGCCGCGCGCCGCTGGGTTCGCAGGGTCGCGGACGATTCCGAACTTCGTGGCCAGAACGACATGATCGCGCTTGCCTTTGATCGCGCGGCCGACCAGTTCTTCATTTATGAATGGACCATACACGTCCGCGGTGTCGAGAAAGTTGATGCCGAGTTCGAGGGCGCGGTGAATGGTGGCGATGGATTCATCGTCATCGCGGGGGCCGTAAAACTCCGACATGCCCATGCAGCCGAGGCCGAGGGCTGAAACTTTGAGGCCGCTGCGTCCAAGTTCGCGAAATTGCATGATGGCTCCTGGCAAAGACAAAATTAGCGGATACTGCTCCGCTCCATTAAGAGATGCCGCAACCCGGGCCTTCGATGGTGGGAATTCGTGAGTCGTGCGATGCGGCTGCGCATCTTTCATCTGTTGGAAATCCTTGTTCTGATCGGCGAAATCCATGAGTCAAGTGCCTGTCTGGTTTGAGCGGAAGTTCGAATTTTCGTTTCCTGTGGAGCTGTCTCCGAATTTGCTGGTACGTCTGCGCGGCACTCCGGCCCGGCTTGAAGAGGTGCTGCGCGGGCGTTCTCATAAAATCCTGGTCGAGAAGCCGCAAGAAAAGTGGTCAGCACAGGAACACGCCGGGCACATGCTTGACCTCGAACCACTGTGGCTGGCGCGGGTGGGCGACTATGAGGCGGGAAGCACCCAACTCACCGTGGCGGACCTGACGAACCGGAAGACCGACGAAGCTAAGCACAATGCGCGACCGTTGGAAGGAATCCTGAAGGGGTTCCGCGCTGCAAGAGTTGAACTACTGAAGCGCGCCGAAGAAGTGAATCCCATGCTATTTGCGCGAGCCATTCCGCACCCGCGCCTCAAGACGCCGATGCGACTGGTGGATCATTTGTATTTCGTCGCCGAACACGACGACCACCATCTGGCGCGAATCTGGGAACTGATTACCGGATAGCGATTACCGGATCGTGATCAGAGGCTTGGTGCGGGGCACCACTTCCCCGATCTGCACTGCCGGCACGTTTGCCGCGTTGAGCGAATGGGCGAGGCCCGCCGAGTCCTCGGATGCGACCGAAATCAGCAGGCCGCCAGCGGTCTGAGGATCGAAGAGAAGCGATCTCAGGTCTTGGGGGACGCCATCCGCGTAACCCACCATACATTCGGTGAAGTCCCGGTTGTTGTTGAGGCCGCCGGGAATGTGGGCGGCGCGAATGCATTCGAGCGCACCCGGAAGGGCTGGAATACTATTCGCGTGGAGACTGAAGGATACATCTGAGGCCAACGCCATCTCGCGGGCGTGGCCTATCAGACCGAAGCCTGTGACGTCGGTCATGGAGTGGGTGCGGAACTCCCCTTGCCGGATTACATCCGCCGCTTTCTTATTCAACGTGGTCATGGACTCGATTGCGGCATCAATCCATGCGGGCTGCGCTTTGCCTTTTTTTATCGCGGTGGAAATCACACCTGTGCCCAGTGCTTTGGTGAAGATGAGAGCGTCACCCGGCTTGGCGCCAGTGTTGGCAAGAACTTTTTTCGGATTGATGAGTCCGGTGACGGCGTAGCCGAACTTGGTTTCCTCGTCGCGGATGCTGTGGCCGCCGATTACGGTGCATCCGGCTTCGATCATCTTCGAGAGGCCACCCGCCAGGATGCGCTCAAGAATCTCCAGGTCAGCTTTCTCGGGGAAGCAGACTAGCGCGAGCGAGGTTATCGGACGGCCTCCCATGGCGTAGACATCGCTTAACGCATTGGTGGCTGCGATCTGGCCGAAGATGTAGGGATCGTCTACGACCGGTGTGAAAAAATCTACTGTTTGCACGAGCGCCTGATCAGGCGCGATTTGATACACTCCGGCGTCGTCGGCGTGGTCGAAGCCGACTAGAACGTTGGGGTCGTGTTGCCGGGCTAATTTCCCAAGCACCGTGTCCAGCGCCGCTGGACTCAGCTTGGACGCTCAACCCGCGGCTTTTACCGACTCCGTAAGGCGGAATGGCTTTGTTTCGGCCATGGAGTCATTGTAAACGGGTTGCGAGGGCCGGTCCGTGCTTGGTGGCTAAAGCCCCGATTGATTTGCATGCGTTAGGCGGCGCTGAAGCGCAGCTCTTCCACGTCATTGCACACTTCATCGTGAATGCGCGCTACTTCAAAACGACATCGGTGACCTGGATCTCGGGATACTGGCGGTTCCACTGCGCCGAGATGCTTTCGAAGGTTAGGCGGAAGGTCTTGCTTTGGCCGGGGCCTAGAGGGGAGACGCTGAAATCGACTACTTCGGGATAGGGGCCAGTGGTTTTCAGAACTTGCATGGGGATGTCTTCACGCTGCGCGAGTTGTCCCAGTTCGTCTTTGAATAGGACTTGAACGATCACATGGGTGACGGTCTTGTTGCCTGCGTTGGTGATGGTTCCGTCGACATAGCTGACGGTGGCTCCGACAAAGTTTTCGGCAGCGCTCATTTTGAAATCGGAGAGCTTAAGGCTGGCGGCGTAGGGAGGCGGTCCGGACGTAGCTTTGGGCTGGTTGCGAAGAAGAAACGCGAAGATGACAGCAATCGCGATGACAACCGCGACAGCAATGGCGATGGTGCGCCGGCTGGAATCAGGCTCTTCGGCTACCGGAGTTGGCTGAATCAGGCCACCCATGGGCTCGATTGTACTCTGGAGGCTAGTTGCTGGTGTGTGAGTTGCCACTTTTGAAGAACGCGGCTAGGAAGAGCAGACCGAAGAGTACGTCGATGCCGCCAAGTGCGAGATCTTGCGGGTGCAGACGATTCTGCAGGTAGAGGACAAGCAGGGTCGCGCCGTAGCCGAACTTTTCGAGCACGGAAGGAATCATCATCGGGCGGAGGCGCACTGGGTCTAGCGCGATCACGAAGAATGCCGCCTGGAAGGCCAGGCCCACGCTGACGAAGCCGTAGTAGAACGCCGGGTGAGTGATTGGCGGCGGATCATTGCGGCCGATCATGTCGAAGATGAAGTACAGGGGCGTGAGAATCACGACGCCCCAGATGCTAGCGATCCAGAATACGACCTTAGCGAATTTCATGTTCCGCCTACACCAGTCGCGATTATTCGCCGCCGACGGTGAGGCCGTCAATGCGCAGGGTTGGCGAGGCCACCGAGCCGCGGAACTCGAGATCACTTGCGATCTCGGAGATGTTGAAGAACATTTCTTTCAGGTTTCCAGCGACGGTGATTTCTTCGACTGGATAGGCGAACTCTCCGCCGGAGATCCACAGGCCCGAGGCGCCGCGGGAATAATCGCCGGTTACCAGGTTCGCGCCGTGGCCGAGGAACTCGGTGACGTAGAGACCTTCCTTGATCTCCGAAATCATCTGCTTCGGGGTTCTGACTCCCGCCTGCAAGAAGTAATTGCCGGGACCGATGCCCGGCGTGCCCGCTAGTCCGCGGGAGGCGTTGCCGGTGGTCTTGAGCCCCAGCTTCTTCGCGGTGTAGGTGTTCAAGAGATAGGAATTCAGCACGCCATTTTCGACGACTACCGTGCGGCGCGTCGGGATGCCTTCGCCATCGAAGGGGCTGGTGCCGAAGCCGCCGGGGATGGTGCCGTCGTCGATAATGGTGACGTTGTCGCCGGCGATTTTCTGTCCCAGCTTGCCGGCTAGAAACGATGCGCCGCGGTAAACCGAGTCGCCGTTCACGCCTTCGAAGATGTGTTCGAGGATTGATGTGGCAACCATGGGATCGAAGATGATCGGCACTTGCGCAGTCTTGGCCTTGCGCGCGCCCAGGCGGCGGAGAGTGCGTTCGGCTGCCACCTTGCCGACCTGCTCCGGGGATTCGAGCTTAGACAGCATGCGGGCGACTGAATACCAATAATCGCGCTGCATGGCGCCATCTTCGGTCTGCGCGATGGGAACCGCTGACACCGAGCAGTACGACCGGCGGTATTCGCCGACGAAGCCGTGCGAGTTGGCTAGAACTTTGTGGCCGGTGGCGGCGTCGAATGATCCGCCTTCGGAGTTTTTGATGCGGGGGTCGAAGTCGAGTGCGGCTTTTTCGGCGCGGCGGGCGTAGTCGATGCGATCGGGGCCGGGCAGGGAATAAACGTCTTCGTGATAAAGGTCGAGGTCGCCGGTTAGCGAGCCTAGCTGAGAAGCATCGGGGATTCCGCCGAACGGGTCTTCTGAAGTGATCTTTGAAAGCTCCAGCGCGGATTTGACCATGCGGTCGAGGGCTGCAGTTGAGAAGTCGCTCGAGTAGGTGCTGGCGGCGCGCTGGCCGTTGAAGACGCGCACGCCGATGGAGCGCGACCCGGATTCTTTGAGAGTTTCGACCTGGCCTAGGCGGACTAGCGTAGAGAATTCGTCGCCTTCGCGGACTACGCATTCTGCGGCGGTGGCGCCGCCGTTCATGGCGCGGCGGACGATGTCCTGGGCTAGGGAGTGGAGGTCAGTTTCAGGCTTCGCACTTTTCGTTTCCAGTTCGGTTGAGGGCATGAACTCTTATTATCCCAGTAAATGCCTTGGTTTTCCTAGGATGGGTTTCGAATTCACCCCGGCCGGGCAGCCGTTTCCCGGATCGATTGCGTGTAATGCAGTTATGCATTACAATAGAAGAACGAGGAACGTGGCATGACCACCTTGACCGTGACTGCGCGTGGGCAAGTTACATTTCGGAAGAAGGTGTTACAACATCTCGGCATCAAGCCCGGGGAAAAGATTGCCTTGGATTTGCTCCCCGATGGCCGGGGTGTGATTCGCGCAGCTAAGGCTGCCGGAACAATTGACGCCTTTCTCGGCCTGCTTGCGGGCACGACGAAGAAAGTCGCGACTATCGAAGAAATCAATGAAGCCGCCGCCCGCGGCTGGGCCGGCAAGAAATGAAGGTGACGCCCGACACGAACGTCCTGGTCCGGGGCGTCGTTCACGACGACGAGGAACAAGCGAAACTCGCTGACAATCTATTACGCAGGGCTGAAGTGATTGCGATTACGGTTCCATGCTTGTGCGAGCTAGTGTGGGTGCTGCGCAGTATTTATGGCTTCAAGCGGTCGGATGCGGCCGCTGCCATCCGGGCGCTGCTTGTTGCCCGGAACGTCGAAACCAACCGCCCGACGGTTGAGGCAGGATTGGGCATGCTCGATGCCGGTGGAGACTTCGCCGACGGCGTGATTGCTTACGAGGGGAGTTGGTTAGGGGCGGAGACGTTTGTTTCGTTCGATAAGAAGGCGGTGGAGATGCTTGCGGCGCAGGGGGTATCGGCGCGGTTGCTTTAGAAGCAGGGAATGCCTGCCAGCGCCGGAGGTCGCAGCGCCGAGCCTTCTTACTCACCCTCGAGTGTGGCCGCATCTAGCGTACCGCTTAGCATCGCCAGTATATCCCTGCTGAATCTTCCCAACGGCTCGTACGTAGTCACGATTTCGAGCTGCGCGATTCTTTGCGATTCAGGCCGCGTCTCACCCAAGTCCGGTGTGGCCATGCGGACCTGTATTCCGATATATCCCCTCCGATTCACGGGATAAGCATCGATTCCGACATGCTCCTGCGAGGGTTGACCCCGCGATTCCGCGAAACCACCGGTTAGAGAGCAGGGCTGGTCTTTGGGGAGTGGGTATTGCGACAATGCCACCGCGAAGCGTTTTATCTCGTCTTTATTGAAATAGGCGTGGCTTTGGCCTGAATATCCGTCTACTTCTGCCTCAACGTCAAGCTCTCCTGTCCCACGCCGTCGTCGCTGAACCCTAAGGTGAGAAACCTGTGCCGCATCGGCACATATTACTGCATGAAGCCGCCAGGATCCTTCTTGGCGGTGCCACCGACGGTCAGGCGATCGATCTTGATGGTCGGAATGCCTACGCCTACCGGCACGGCCTGTCCATCTTTGCCGCAGGTGCCGACGCCTTCGTCTAGTTTCAGATCGTTGCCTACCATCGAGACTCGCGTCAGAACGTCGGGGCCGTTGCCGATCAGGGTTGCGCCTTTGATGGGCGCAGTGATCTGGCCGTCTTCGATCATGTAGGCTTCCGAGGCTCCGAAGACGAACTTGCCATTGGTGATGTCGACCTGGCCTCCGCCGAAATTGACCGCGTAGACGCCGCGCTTGACTGAGCGAATAATGTCTTCGGGATTATCCTGGCCTGCGAGCATGTAGGTGTTGGTCATGCGCGGCATGGGGATGTGCTCGTAGCTCTCGCGGCGTCCGTTGCCGGTGTCGGCGATGCCCATCAGGCGCGCCGAGAGCTTGTCGCTCAGGTAGCCTTTCAGAATTCCTTTTTCGATCAGCACGGTTTCCTGCGTGGGCTCACCTTCATCGTCCACATTCAAAGACCCGCGGCGCCATGGCATCGTGCCGTTGTCGATGACGGTGCACTTCTCGCTGGCTACGCGTTTGCCGATGAGACCGGCGAAGGCAGAAGTTTTCTTGCGATTGAAATCAGCTTCCAGGCCGTGACCGACCGCTTCGTGAAGCAGGACTCCGGGCCATCCGGGACCGAGGACGACTTCCATTTCGCCTGCGGGAGCTTCGCGTGCGTCGAGTTGGAGGATTGCCTGACGCGCTGCTTCCTTGGCGAAGAATTCGGGATTCTTGTCTCCGAAGAAGAAGTCGAGGGCGACGCGTCCGCCGCCGCCGGAACCGCCGCGAGCTGAATTGTTTTCGGTTTTGGCGATACAAGACACATTCATGCGGGCCAGCGGTTGGGAATCTTCGGCGAAGGTTCCGTCCGAAGCGACAACCAGAATGTTTCTCAATTCGTCGGCGTAGCTGGCGCGGACTTCCTGGATGCGTGGATCGTAGGCACGCGCAGCCTTGTCGGCGCGCATTACAAGCTCAACTTTGGCGGTGATCTCGGCATCGACTGAGGGCAGCGTCACGGGATACAGGCTGCGAGCCGCGGTCTGCTGGAAGCCGGCCACCGGCGTCTTCGCGGGAGCGCTGGCGATGAGGGCCGCTGTGCGGGCGGCGTGCAGGATGCGGCTAGCGGAAAGATCGTCGGTATAGGCGTAGCCCGTGCGCTCGCCCGAAACCACGCGCACGCCGCAACCGGCGGAGATGCCTTGCGAGGCCGACTTGACCATCGACTCGTCCACCATCAGCGACGTGGAGGAGAGATATTCAAAATAAAGATCGGCATAGTCGCCGCCGGCCGAAAGGGCGGCCGCCAGGTAATGTTCGAGATCGTTTTCCGTGACCCCGTAGTGGTCGAAAAAGAAACGTTGCTTATCTGCGAGAGAAGGTTTGATCAAGCTTTTATCCACTGAAATTAGATGCCGCCGGGCTGCGGGCAGACTCAGTTGGGCGGGACTTACCAGTCAACTCAGTCATTATCCCACATGGAGCGGAAGCGGGCGGTCGGAACATCCACAGGGGAATTGTGACGATGGTCACATGTCACAGACAGGGGACATGCGCGGGTTAGAGAATGTAACAGGGATAACTTCAAATGCCGACGGTGACGCCGCAAGCTCTGACTCGTACGGTGCAGGACTTTCTCAGTGAGGCTGCGGGTGCGGTAGTGCTGGAAAACGGGGCCGTGGCTTTTGATCTGGCTCAATCCAAGTATGCGATTTCGGGGGAGCACAACCGATGCCTGCTGCATCTGTGGTCGGCGGAGCGGAACTCTGTGCGGCGGGTACTGGAAGCTGAAGTGAAGAATGGCACGCTGCGTCTGGCGGTGCAGCGGTTGGGACAGGCGCGTCCATCGAGGCTGGAGATTTGCCGCGAACGCGATCGCCGGTCGCCTACGGCTCGACGAGCATGCCGGGCCGCTTACCAGCATAAGCTGCGGAGGACTTTGGAACGGCATTTCCCTGAGTTCAAAATCGCGCGGCTGACGACGGGCGCGGACCTGGAGAAATCCTTTGGGCCGATCTATGCGCGCGGCCTTCTGCGGCAAGGTCGGACTGCCTTTGCGGTGCTGGGGGTGAATGCGCGGGAGACGCAATCCTCTATCGATGCGGCGCTGACCTTCGGCATTTTGTGGCTTGATGTTTGCCGCCGGGCACAGGCTCGAGATGTGCTGGTGGAAGGCTTGAAAATGTTCGTTCCTGCGGGCTGCTCAGCGCTGCTACGGGAGCGGATGGCGAACCTAAACCGGGATGCCGCCAAATGGCAGCTGTTCGAACTGGACGAACGGCACGACGCGCTGGTCGAAGTCGACTGCGCGGATCGCGGCAACGTGGCGACACGGCTGGTGCACGCCGCCGATGAGCAGGCGGCACGGCAGCGTTTTAGGGAGTCGATTGCGCGAGTACGGGAGGTTCTGCCGAATTGCGAAGTCGCGGTGCTGTCGGCGGCGGAGATTGCTTTTCGCTGGCGCGGACTGGAGTTTGCGCAGGCACGGCTCGCGAGTATTCCGGGATCGTTTCAAAGCACGGAGGAAGTCGTTTTTGGCGTGGGCGCGGAGGAGCGAGTTCTGGAAGCACATAACGAAGAGGCATTCACGGAACTGGCGCACGGTTTGCGTGATACTCGTCATCCTTATGGACCGCGTCAACATCCCTTGTGGCGGCTGCGTCCGGAGAGATGGCTGGAGTCGCTGGTCGTCGGCGACGTGAGCGTGGTGGATGGGCGCCTGGAGCCGTCGTGCCGGTATTCGCAAGTTCCCGCGTTTTCCGCAGCCGACCGGGCCATGATCGATGTGCTCACGACCACGCCAAGCGGGCGGCTGGCGGTGGTGGAATTGAAGGCTGATGAGGATATCCACCTGCCGCTGCAGGGGCTGGATTATTGGTCGCGAGTGGAATGGCATCATTCACGCGGCGAGTTTCCTCGCTTCGGATATTTTGAAGGCCGCGAGTTGTCGACCGAGAAGCCGCTGCTGTTTCTGGTGGCTCCAGCGTTGCACGTGCATCCGGCTACTGACACGCTGCTGCGCTACATTTCGCCTGAGATTGAGTGGGAGTTTGTGGGGATTGACGAGCGTTGGCGGGAGGGAGTAAAAGTCGTGTTCCGGAAGCGGCCGGAGCGGAGCCCTAGACGTGGATCCGAATTGCTCAATCGCGCCGCAGGTTGAATGTCTTGGCAAGTGCTGCCGTGCAACCGCCAATGTTCATCGGGTTTTCTCTGCTTGCTGCTACCGAGCCTTCCGTTTCGCGATTTCCGAATCCCGAGTAGGCGGCATACATTCTTCTACTGAGGCCCAAAGGCTCCAGTCCCCATTCTTGGACTCCTATTTTCGTAACGCCTTTCAAAAAGCTCTCAACAAGACAGCCAATCTGCGTTAAGATGCCGCGGTTGTTGACCGGCGGTTACATCAATTGGAAAAACAATAAGAAAAACAACGATAAGAAAACAACGAGCTAAGAAAAACAACGAAAGGATAAGAAAAATGAGAAACACTCCCCTATTACCCAGACTGGTTGCGCTTGTCTGCGCGGCCGCGTTCATGTTGATCACAATCCCAGGACAAGCCCAGCCCCAGTCCCTGCTGACGCGTCATGTCCGCGATGCGGTTGTCAATGGGCAGGCGCAGTTGGTCGGGAAACTCCCGCCAAGCCAGACCCTGCTCTTCGATATTGTTCTTCCGCTTCGCGATCGTGCCAGTTTGCA
>Ga0265760_10000394_pt1 | contig 12221 bp, 16 predicted proteins | sample NZIome_2_FD_200831 | JGI IMG/M metagenome (GOLD analysis project Ga0265760, IMG submission 200831) | Metatranscriptome of rhizosphere microbial communities from Maridalen valley, Oslo, Norway - NZI1 (Metagenome Metatranscriptome) | ecosystem: Host-associated > Plants > Roots > Rhizosphere >...
AGCCGGTCGATACCACTTCGAGATAGAATTCGGCCGATGTTAGTCGTCACGTCCTCGTCATCGGCGCGGACAAATGCACGGCACCGAAAATTTATCACGTGAACTCGCCGACCGTCGTACCAAGCGCAATTACGCAGTATCACCACAAAGGTAGTGAGACGGGAGGGCACTAGGAACCAAAACGTGACTAGTCAGTTCCGTCGGAACCTACAACGCAACAACCGTAGCACGTCACCTCCTTGCCACCTCCGACGACGCGATTGGATCCAGCATGACTTAGTGCGACGCAGCGATCCGGTCGCTATTCGTGACCCAGAGCGTCACGGAATCCTCATCGCTGAAATCCGTCCGAGACTCCACTCAAATAAATCGCCTTGTGTGGTCTGTCAGCGTCATTCTGATCATCTCATCGCTTTCTCCGAAAGCCATTCTTGCTCAAAGATATCGCTAGCGAGAAACTGAAAAGCGACACGATCATCACGATGAACACTACTCCCGATCCATAGTTATCTGGGTCTTGTGACGGAATTCTTTTTGTCACAGATGGCTCCGTTATTGGAGTGCCAAGCTCTCGTCGCTCAGCAACATTTCTCGATGAATCTTTTGCTGCGGACGGAGTATTGCTTTTCACGGATGGCTGTGCTGCTGGCGCGCCAGGAACCTCACCGCCAACCTGCGGAGGCAACTCAGGTCTTGTGTCTTCGATGTTCGACGCGTGCGCCACGCCGAATGGTTCTTGCAATTGAGCGCCCTCGATTGGGTTCAATCGTTTGAACTCCAGACTACTCGTATAATATCTGCGAGTGCGACAGTTTTGCCCGACTTGTGGTGCCTCCCCCGTAAGGGCTATCCGTTCTTCGTTGTCGAGAACCGGCCCTTTGACTTGGAACGGGATCTGCCCGCAATGCGGATTAAAAATATATGCTGTTCCGAAGTATTGTCCGTTGTCGACTTGACCGCGGAATAGAAGAGAGCCGGGATGTGCACCTGCCTCCAACATTCCCGGACGGGGCTTTTGATAATGGAATTCCCGAGATGAGCCGTTTTCGACCAAATACATCACGGACCCATTATGATCCCAAGTTGTAGGCTCAGGTGACGCAGTTTGCGTTTGAGCGTGTGCGCTCGAACAACACTCTTTAATCCCATCCTGCAGTGTCACCGTGAAAGTGGCGCCAAGCGCGATGGCCGCCGCGGCGAATACAGCGCGGATCATGCGATGCTTTCATATAGAGAGCGGAGTAAGGCAGTGCGCACTTCAGGGTCACATTCCCCTAGCCGACGCACGTCACGGCCCCTTCCTGACTGCAATCTACATCCGATAAAAAGGGGCGTCCAGAGTCGCAGGGGTGGGCATGAGACGGCGAAACACCGGCCACGATCAGCACAGAAGGCTAAGCGGCGCTTAGCCACCATCAATTGACGTGCGCCTTGTGATGGTGCCCCTCCCCAGGTTGACTGGCTGGGTCAAGAGTACAGCCGCATCCTCTCATTAGCAGCCTCGGAACGAATGGCTTGACACTGCCTTGCCGAATTGCACCCGTCGAAAATGAATAGTAGCTTTTAACACTACGTGCAGGGGCAGCCGTAGGAGGACATTATGGCACTGCGCAGGTTCGTCATTGAGAGGGAGATCCCCAAAGTAGGCACTTTTGAGCGGGAGCAACTTCGGGGCGCTGCCGCCAAGTCGAATGAAGTGCTGCACCAGCTCGGTCCTGATATCCAGTGGGTCGAGAGCTACGTAGCTGATGACAAAACTTTCTGCGTCTAGGATGAGGCTATTATCCGGGAGCACGCTGAGATCAGCGGCTTTCCGGCGACAAAAATCACTGAAGTGAAGAAGATGATCGATCCGACGACGGCGGCGGCCTGAAGTTGAGATTGCGTCTCTCGTTGGCGGTATAGATACAGGCCAAATCACCAAAAGTGGCCCATTGCGTCGGTTGCCGCAATGCAGCGATTTGGTCGCTGTTGGGTGAGAAGCGGACATCGCGCGGACACCGTGAATCGGTCGCTCTTGGCCCTTTTCGACCGTCGTGGCAGGTCACCGGCTTGGTCGCTTTCTGGGTAATAACCGACATCGGCCAGAGCGGCTAAAACGACGCGAATGGCGGTAGCGGACGCACCTCTCGGGGAATAGTATTGTTGCTATAGTCGGACGCGATATCGATGGCAGCAGATCACATCGATTTCTGGTTTACGATGGGCAGCACGTACTCGTATCTGAGCGTGATGAGGCTGCCTGAAGTGGAGAAATCCAGCGATATTCTATTTCGTTGGCGGCCGTTTCACTTGCTCGTCATCCTTCAGGAAATGAGGCATGTCCCCTTCGCGGACAAACCGACAAAATCCGCATATATGTGGCGCGATATTGAGCGGCGAGCAGCGATGTATGACATACCGGTGTCGCTACCCGCTCCGTATCCTGCAAAACATTCGATTGTGGCGAACCTCGTCGCAAGTGTGGGAATGCGCCAAGGCTGGGGCGTCAACTTTGTCCGCGCCGCCTATCGTCGCTGGCCGCAGCTTGGGCAGGAGACCGGGAGCGAGCCGAATGTATCGGCCAGCCTAGGTGATATCGGCTTGGATCCGCAGCCAATACTTGAATTAGCAAATGGGGCTGAGGCCATGATAGCTCTGACGGTGGAAACCGGCGTGGCCAGAGACCTTGGTGTTTTTGGTTCGCCGACATTCGTTGTTGGTCGTGAACTTTTCTGGGGGGACGACCGCCTTGAGGACGCTATCAGCTGGTGCAAACACGGCTGTGTACGGCTTCCGACTGATACCTCTGGCGCTCTGAGGCCATTTGATATTCCTGAGCCCGATAGCCTTGGCGGATGAGCGCGGGCCGAGTTTGTCCTTAATCTCAAGATCACAAAGGCGTTCGGCCTGAACATCTTGCGGACGCTGCTTGCCACCGCCAACGAGGTGATCGAATAACTTGCCTTTTCGCTGTGGCGCACTTTGGTCGCTATGGGCACGAAGCGTCGTTTCACTGCAGCGCGGTTTCGGTCGCTTTGGGGTTGACAACGGACATGAGGCCACAGCGCCGAAAACGTCGCTCCTGACCCATAGCGTCATTTCGTGATCGCCCATTGCCGCATTGCGAAGCGTCCATTCGCCTGCGATGTGGGCGCCAGCTTCAATCGCTGGCGGGACACCACACAGCCGCACCACCCAGTTGAACTCACCGAGACCCCCGAAAAACCTTTTTCAACAGTATCGACCCAAAGCGGTCATCGACACCGCGACGGCGATGCCGGGCTATTGCAGCACGGGTTCCGCGGGCCCATCAGGGCGCCATCGTCCCGCACTGCCTTGAAGGCATTAAAGTTGCTGGCGATTCCTTTGCGCATGTCGCCATAAAGCGCCTTGTGTCCGGGCGTCAGATCGGCGGGGGTGATAGTGGCAGGCGCATAAATAATCCCTAGGTGGAACGCCCGCAGCTGAAGAGAATCTACTCGAATGGATGCTCTTCCCCGCGATCCTTGTGACAAAATGATCACACTTAAGGAAATTGCGTAGTCGACCCTGCCTGGTTTCCAGCTGGGCCATGGTCCTGCCCCGATTGCCTGTCGGATTCCGGCAATTGGGGCTGCAACATGTCTTCCACCAGCTGTGCCAGAAATTCGTTCGTCGACATCTCATCCGCTCGTCTTCGGAAAGCTGTTCAGCTTTTTGCTCTCGCCATGACATCGGCGACGCTTGCGGCCTGTGCTCAGTCGTCTGTGGTCAACAACAAATCTGAGTTACTTGCCGCTACTCGACAGGCGTCGCTCAATGAAAATCATAAGGCGTCGAGCGCAACGAATGGGCGTGTGGTAGTTAGGAACCATGCCCCGTTCGAAACGGATAGGCATGCAGCCGCGACGAAGATTACATCGTATGGTCTTGCCAGCTTCTACTCGGAGGGAACACGGACCGCGAGCGGCGAACAGTTCAATCCTAACGCGATGACGGCCGCTCACCCTAATTTGCCATTCGGGACCAAATTGCGCGTGACGGACGTCGCCAGTGGGCGGTCCGTGGTCGTTAGGGTCAATGACCGTGGTCCGTTCGTGCCCGGACGAGTCGTCGACGTATCGTACTCCGCGGCCGCTTCATTAGGGATTATTGGTCGGGGTACCGCGAAGGTCAAACTTGACGTCGTTGAGTAGCCAGAAGGGGCGAGCCGGGCCGGGAGTAGCTGTTCCGCGCTCCTCTAGCGGGGTGGTAGTTACATTGATCACGACGCTTACAAGAACTGGCCTGAATCCGGTCCGATTCATTTTCCGTCGCGTTGCTACCGCGCGACAGGCAGACCTCTACCTGCCTGGTAGATTGCGAATTGCTGACCTGAGCAATGTGTGAGGGACCATGAATGCGCACGTAACCACCGAGTATCGTCTCCTCAGCTTTGACACAGGCGTCTGGTTGATAATGGGCATCGGCATCTTGTTAGTTGCCCTCCTGTCATTGCTCGTCTGATCGAGCCCACGCATGCGCGCGCGCGGATGCATCGTCCCACTAATCGTCTTTATCACACTCGCGGCATGTGCGTCGGAGACACCGCCGCTCAATCCCGAGTCCGTCCCGTTGCCGCGACCGGCTCCACAATCGCAATCGTTGGTCGCCCCGCGGCCGCGACCAGCACCGAAATCTCTAACTCAGCAGTCCATGCCCTGGCGGCATCTTCCGCAACCGGTGAGCGATGAGGAACTAAAGCTCGACCAAGCGAAATGCGCATTGGCTGGCAAAATGGCTTTGAGCACTGGTTCGCCCGAGTTGAAGTTCAACATTGTCTTCGCCGACTGTATGCGTTCAAAAGGCTACGAGTCCATTTAGGCATTCACAGCACCCGCGGTGTCGGCTCGTTTTCCCTCATCTGACCCTTGCGTTAAGGTCGCCGCTCTTAGCCCCGTGCATGGCTCGCGTGATGATCTTTGCTACCTGGGATCCGTAGATGCGTCCGCCAGACGGTAGGCTGTCGGCTAAGGCCATAACGGCGATCCAGTTTTGGGAGTCGTCGAATACCTCTCGTGCCCAATTCAGGGCGGTGTTGCATACCTTGCTCGCTTCCTGCCTCGTCATCCCAGCAGAGAGACAGTATCGAGTGGCGTGGCTTAAGTTGGTCTCCCATTCGTAGCCACTGGCGATTTCACGAAGTGGCCGGTTTGTGAACTGCGCTTCCGCCGCGGCGCCGGCCATGCAGATAAATGCTTTCACTGCTGCCCACATTTCAACGTCAATTCCATGAGCTTTGCAGGCCTCAACAGCAGCGGTCAGGTTTTGCGAAATTGCGTTAGTTTTCAAAAAGTCCATCATCGGGCGCGAATACACTGGACCGACGGTCTCCGCCTTTGGGGCAAGAATAGTTTTGGCGTCAAGGCTTGGCCGGGAAAACGGAGGCGCGATGTCAATGTAGTCGATTGCTTCGTCTACGCGAAAACCCATTGTATCTGCGCTCAAGTACCGCGCTACAGCGTTGCCCGCCTCACGAACTGCGGCAACTCTATCGAGGCCGTTTTTGCGCTGGTTCATCGGTGTACGGCCTATTGAACTCATCCATTTAGGCGCAATGGCGGCGCGGCTCAATGGCCATCAAACTGGCAGCGTATTCGGCGGGATGTAGCCCACATCGGACATGGTCAGGAGCAATTCCGGTTCCGAAAAGACAGCTGGGCCTTCGCGGCCACGTGCGCGGCCAAATGCTGCCGCCGACAAGATGATCCTCGAGCAGCGCCTAGACCTCCGCTACGCGCTGGCAGATTTCCCCGACCGGATTATCCGCCATCCGTTCCTTCTGGCGCCGCTTCGCGTACGAGACGCGCCAACACCTTTTAGATTTCTTTCCGGGTTCCCTATCAGCAAGCTCGATACCCGCGTACAAAAAATACGCTTCGACTCGCCCCCGCCCGCTTTGCGAACGATTACGAGTCGATGAGAGTCTCCGTTTCGATAAGGGACCTGATATCAGGCGCGATTGGCGCGTCTTCGTCCAAGCGAGCAGCCGCATCTAGCGCCTGAATTAATCTTAGAATTAAGTCGCCGTCTGCCACATCTCTGATTTCTTGCATCGGAATACCGGAAGCGGTCGCATCTGCCCGGCACTTCGTTGCAAGTCGGACAGCTTCAGCCAATCTTCGAACTACGGGCAAGGGGTGGACATGCGCAGAGAACCAATCAATTAAAAATTCGCGCGCTCGATCACTCATGGTCGCACCCTCTTACGCTAACGCCCTTACAACACCGCATCCGAAAGTTGTGGCGAAATTGGGCAATCCTCCTGTCCAAACAGCGGCTGGTCCGTCACGTTCGTGACAATGGTTAAAGCGTCCTCGCGAGACTGGCACGTTTCGTTTGCGGCTAACTTGCGGTGCAAAAAAAGGTCGATATTGGCCTATTACGGTCGCGCAGCCTGATGGCATTCGTGTCCGTTATCGGGTGAACACCGGTCGCGCGCACTCTTGGTTGGCGCGGCCGAGTCTGACCCAGAGCGGTCATCGCAACGGCTTTCAATTTGCGCTGCAATAGACGCTTGAACACTTCATTCGATCACCTCGGCGCGGGGCCGACCGAATGCTCGCCCGCGCTTAATGGCAACGCCGTAACCACTATTCAATGGTCACACCGCCGATTGGCGTCAGTGACAGGTTCTAGACCCCTTGGTTTGGCAGCCTAAGCCACTGAGTAGATAGGAAGAAAGAACTACAGGGCTGACTGTCGCCTATTTGCCACTCCCTCAGAAAAAGCAACTTAAAAGCCCAATCCGGAGTCGCACTCAATTGGGATGGGTGCGAAAATCAGTTTAGCGGAATGGGATTCTCTAGTTCCGGGGGAACAGTCGTGAAGTGCAATATCATTCGAGGAATCTCGATTTCGACGCTTCTACTTGTTGCGCCCATCAGCGTAGCGAGCGCGGCCGACATGGCGCTCAAAGCACCGCCGGCACCGGCGCCGGTTTACAGCTGGACCGGTTGGTATGTCGGTGTGAACCTCGGCGGCAGCTTCGGCAAGGCCGCTGATACATCCACTTTTGGCGCTGGCCCGACATTATTGTCCTCGACGTCGTCTCGCCTCGACGGCGTGATTGGTGGTGGTCAGATCGGCTACAACTGGCAGGCCAGCAGCAACTGGCTGCTCGGGCTCGAGGCCGACATCCAGGGCAGCAGCGAGCGAGGCACAGCGACGAGCAACGCCGGCGTCGCCGGCTTTTGTGGCGTCGTTGCCCTCTTTCCATGCACGACCGCCGGTACCCTTGTGGACCAGGAAAAGCTGCCCTGGTTCGGCACGGTCCGCGGGCGGATCGGCGTCCTGGCAAGCCCCACTTGGCTGTTCTACGCCACCGGCGGTCTCGCCTATGGCGAGATCAAGAGCAGCGAGACCCTCACCGTTGCTGGCGGCCCCTTCGCCGGCGGCGCCTTGGCCAATAACTTCAACACCACCAGGGCCGGCTGGACCGCTGGCGGCGGCGTCGAAGGTGTCATAAGCGGCAATTGGACGGCAAAGCTCGAATATCTCTATATGGACTACGGCACGATCAATAACACTTTTGCGGGAGTGGGTCCGTTGTTCACCCCGATCAATCTGAGCACGCACGTGACCGATAACGTCGTGCGGGTCGGCGTGAACTATCACTTCCACTGAGCGAAAGGCTTTCCGCTAGAACGAAAGGGGCCGCTCTTGCGAGCGGCCCTTTTTTGATGGCGAGAAACCTTACCCCACATCAGTCGAGTGGAGTCGGCGACCGGAGATAAGCCCGACTGCCTTGCACTGAGACACTAGGCGGATAGGCATCAGAATCTGTTATGTTCTCATGGCGGCAACTGTACTAAAGAAAAAATACCGCTATACCCGGGCGTGGATCATCGAGGGTTTTGACGGAACAACGTGTTTCTTCAAACAAACCTTATCGGAAACATTTTTGCCGGACGCACGAATTGTCATGCTTTTGCAGCGGCTCCTGTCGCGGTACTTAATGCCAAAGGATATTATCGATGGATCAACTACCCTGCGCGACCCTTTGCATAATCCAGTCTTTGGAACACGTCGCGAAATAGTGGATGGGGGAGTTTCAATTACCGTCGGCGAAAATCCGTACTATGTTGCTACTCGGAGGCACCGGCCATACACAAAGCGACAGAAAAGTTGAACACCACATAGCCTCCCGTAGGCGCCACTGCTCGACGTGACTGCGCCGCTGCGCATGGTGCTCTCAACGGAAAACGTTAATCGCGTCACAGATTTCCGCAGTGCGAAATGTCGCGATTGGCCCTTAGCCGCCGCCCCAGGCACGGCTGGGCGCGGCAGGTATTGGGTGAAGACCGGTCACGGCAGTCAATGATCGGCGTGGCGGTTCATGACCCACCACGTCATTTCGCCGCCGTCAATTGACGCACTGCACCCCAAATTGGGCTGATGCGTCAGTCACGTCACATATTGAGTTGTCAACTGAATCAACAAATACAACCTGTCACTAAGCTTTAGCTCCGTCAGATCTTATGCGCAGATCGTCCGCCGCCAAAAATGCTGCCAATGATGTATCCGATCAGATGGGCGCAGCTCACAACACGGACGCGTTGAAACGTGCCCGCCGGCAATTCATGCAATCGATGCGCCGCCGCCTTAGCCAGAATCCCCGGTCGTGACCCGGCGCAATAAAATCCCTCATAGATGATATTGCGGATGGGGGTCCCAAGCTTGCGTTGAATGGCGGCGCCCGCGCGCGCGTTGTGAAATTCGAGGATGACAGCGGATACGAAGTTCACCGGCTTAACGTGATCAAAGAAAATGTCGTTAGAGTATGCAATCTTTCCTTCTGAAAATATTTTAGGAATCAGCCGCAATTCCCATACACCCTCTTCCAGCGGAGTTTCATTTTCAAATTTCGCGCGCCGCACGACTGCCGACGTCACGGCCGAAAAGGGGGGCGGCGCGTCCAAGGGGGCCCAGATCAGCGTAAAGTTGAAAAGAAAAATCGCCCAGCCCCACCGCGAAACCGACGTGAGATTTTTGGCCAGGAACACGATCATATCGAGTTCAGGTTTCGCGCAGATCAATTTACGAATGGAGTCGATTGCGCATGGCTCGATCAGAGCGTGATCTTCGAGCACAATTACCCACTCGTTGCGGCAAATGGCGGGAACTTGAGCGCGGATCGCGAACGAGGACGCGTCGGGGATAGTGACGACCGAATACCAGGAGTCGGCCGATGTGGCCGACTTGGCCGGCTCAATCCCGGTGACGACGAAGACCTCGTCGCCTTCGCGAAACCTTGATCGAATTATTGCAAGACTGGACCGGGCGCGATCGAGCCGCTCGGGAGCCGTCACCACAAAGCTGATCGAGCCGCGACCTCGCTCCATCGCGGGGCCGCTCGCGCCGACAATTTTAGTGGTCCCTTCCATGCCTAAATCGAGATTCTCCAGATGACTCCCGAACTGGTATGAATATTCCCGTTCCCGGCCTTCCCGACGAAAGCGACCAAATCGCTGCGTCGCACTAAGTGACGCTTCGGGCCAATCGCGACAGCCACTTTGGACGATCCGAATGAGCTGGCGTTGTCTAGGCTGAGGCTGGTGGAGAGAGCATCCGAGCAACGCCGATGACGACAAGGGCATGGTAGAGCATTCATTTTACTCCTCGCCTGGAATGGGAGTCCCTCGCCCCAATTCCCTTACAGAGTATAGCGGGCTTTCGGCTTACTAAAAGATACCCTTGATGGTCGCTGGCAGGAACGGCAGCTCGCCGACCACCGAGCAATACGAGACCGGAAATTTTCCTAGACTAGGATGCGAGCGCGATCTCATAATTGCGGCCGGAGTCAACGTGACCGCGATCTGCTCTACCCCCTGCACGTCCCCGGACTGGGTTTAGCGACGGCCGGCCGGTTCTCGCTTGCGCGGGAGCCGGCCGTGCTCGTCTTTCTCCGCACGCGACTCACTTGCTCCGCACGCGACTCACTTGCCAAGAGGGTGGTGACCGAAAGTGGCGAAAGCGAGCCCAGGCGTTCGGACCGTCAATGCGCGATCGATCGGACGCTTACGCAATGCCGTTTTCGGCGCGGGGCTTGCCGGCCGTTTGCCCGCGGATGTGATCACAGTAACGCCGCACACTGTCTTCAAGCGCGTACATCCGGCCTGCGCCGTGCTCAAGGACGCCCCCCTTTGTGAGGTCGTAGACGACCTTTGGGGACACTCCAAGGCATCGGGCCAGCGTGTTGGCTGAGACTGCCGGGAGCGGCGTTTCGGCCTGCAACTGACCCTGTCTATCGACCATCGGTTTCCTCACACTCAATCGTCCCGGCTGGCTGAGTTCGAATCTTGATAGCTCAAGACCGCCTCACAAAACGCGGTGGCTAAGTCTCGTGGGATTGGTTTGGTTGACTGTTTGGACATGGCGGCGGGAAGCGGTCGAACAATCAGCGGGAATGCCGAGGGTTCTGCGCCGGGCGAGGGCGTGGCCATCGCTGCGGACTTTGCTGTTGCACCGGAGTCTGGGGACCGTTGACGAACAAGCGATAGCCCTTTCCCTGGCATTCGCTGCATACGGCGCCGTGTCGCAACCCCGAACCACGGCAGGCCTCGCACGGTGCAGGCAGTTTTTCGTTCATTTGGTTACGTCGATCGCAAAATAAGAGCGCCTGGCCGTGGTCAGTCCACCGGGCGCCCCCAACGCCAGCACATACCCGACTGCCAACGTTCGGGCACGAAATAGGTTGCCAAAAGGTTCTCGACCAGGACGGCGGCCCGCTTCATGCTTTCAATTTCCATGGTCCTAGTCAGCTCGCAGGTGATTCCGACCGGTCAGCTACGTTTTCGTCAGCCGTCGTCTGTTGGCCCGCACACGCTTCTTGTAAACGCCCAAAACCTTCTTCGCGACACGGTGGCTCTTGCCGCCTTTAATGACGGCGGTGGCCGCGGCGGTTTGCGCTTCGGCGAGCGCTGCTACTTTCTCGGTCACCATGCGGCGCGCTTCGGTCTGGCTCCCCGAGCCTTGCGCCGCCAAGCGCATGAGGCGGAGCGCGACAACGCTCTGCGCTTCCCAACCCAGCCGCGCGGTCTGCAGCGATAACGCGCACCAGGTGCCACGCCTGCATTGGATTCGACATTTGAAAATCCCTTCACCCGGCAGGCATTAGGGGAACGGCCACCGCGACCGCTTGTTCCCAGCACCGCCAACAGTGCGGCGGGGTTCTTCATTTGCAGGCGCGCGAAGCAGCTAGTCTGCCGCGGCGGCGAGCCTTTCGTCGAGCATCGCAATTTGAACAGGCTCCTCGTCGACGATTTTCTGCGCCGATGATAGTTCGCGTTCCTGCTTCTGAGTGCGGGCATGCAGCTTCTTCAGGCGGGCCAAATTCCTCTTCGCTTGAATAAGTTTTTCAATATGTGCGTCACGCTCTCTTACGAGAAGTTCGAACCCCTTTCTGTCCATCGCCGTTCGCTCCCGCGATCGCTATGCAACACCCTAACACAGCCTAGGACGGCTGGCGGCGGCGGCCCAATCGTGCGCTCACTTCGCCGCGCGCTCCAAGATTTGCCCCACTTGAACGTGCGTCCACCGGCCACCTCGGGCTGTAGCGACCTTCCGGACATTGAACTGGCCGGCAATCGCGTTGTGGCTGGTATGACCGGCCGCCTGTACCTCTCGAATTAACGGCAAGACGTTGGCCGCGAATGGACTCGTCCGGGCCTTGAGGGCTTTGCCCATGCGCTTTACGGCGCTGGCTGGATCTGGGGTGCCGAGCCGCGTCCCGCGCGCCTTGGCCGCCGCAAGGGCCGCCTTGGTGCGCTCGGAAATAGCTTCCCGCTCGGCTCGACCGCCGCCGCCAGGATGTGCAGCGTCAGCTTGTTTGCGTGTGGGTTATCGACCGCAATGAACTCAACACTGGCTCCGATAGGACCGCCTGCCGCCTTTGCAACCACGACCGTGGCCGAATGCTTGCCCAATCGTTGCGCTGCTCAATACGGCAGGCAGTACGAAGCGCTAGAGGCGGTGGCGCAATAACCGATGGTTACTGCCTGCACGCCGTCAACGCGGGCGGCAGCTTCCAGTGCTTCATCGGAGAGATCATAGCTCGTGAGGCCTTCGTCAATGTTGTTGAGATCGCCAATGTCATCCGTCATTGCATTTCTCCAAACCAGTCCCTCATCGCGCGCCGGTCATTCGGCAGACGACGTGTGCTTCGGTCCCTTGGGCAGTCGATTGTCGGGTGGTGGTTCAGCAAGCAATGCGATCGTACG
>Ga0265760_10000396_pt1 | contig 12199 bp, 11 predicted proteins | sample NZIome_2_FD_200831 | JGI IMG/M metagenome (GOLD analysis project Ga0265760, IMG submission 200831) | Metatranscriptome of rhizosphere microbial communities from Maridalen valley, Oslo, Norway - NZI1 (Metagenome Metatranscriptome) | ecosystem: Host-associated > Plants > Roots > Rhizosphere >...
ATCCCGATAGAATTCTCAGCAAAGTCGACTTGCCCGACCCCGAGGGCCCAAGCAGAGCGCAGATAATGCCGGATTCGACGGCGAGGTCCATGGGAGCGATGATTTGAATTTCCCTGCCCTCGGGTTGCGCGTAACGCTTTTCGATCTGACGGCCTTCGATGATAATTTCGCCGGGCGATGGCGGCTGCGGTTCCGCCGCACGGACCGCTTCTGGTTCATGCCGGGCCAATGTCTCAGCGGGTATTTCTCCCGAGAGTTCGTCCATGATTCGCTGCCACGCCTCCTCGGGAAGTTCGTCGAAGAAGCGCATGCGGTCGTCAGGGTTGATTTTGTCGACCAAGGAGCGCATTTCATCTGCAGGCAGTGAATGCAGCAGGACGTATTGGTGATAGTAGGGAAAGTGCACCACGATGGCGGCGGCTAGATCCAGAGGCAAATGGCGGAACAGGGATTGCTGTTGGTCGAAAGGGAGTTCATCCATAGCTTCAGCTGCATGGGCCGCGTCGCTCGTCTGCAGCAGAGCCACAGCTTCATTCCAACGGTTCTGGGAGACCGCGTCGCGAAGGATGTCGGTAATTGGGGAAGCCATTGGAAATTAAGATGCCAGAAACAAATTACAACCAATAGCGCGACTATGGCTAGATTGTTTGGCAGATACGTCTGGGGTCAGGTCAATGGCAGCGGACAGGAGTGTCAGCTCTACACGGCGGACGGTACAATGGCGGGGTGAGCGCAGCTACCACTTCGCCGGTGTCCAGTGAAACATCAGCGCAGCGTCGGCCATACAGCTTGTGGCAGCGATTCTTGCTTTGGCTGATTACTTGGGCGGGATTTCTGACTATCCGGTTGATCGGTCCCACGTTGCGCGTGGCGGTTTCGTTTGAAGAGGGAGGACCCGCTGGGATCGAGACGCGTCCCATGATTCTTGCGTTTTGGCATAGCTGCATTTTTCCCGCGACCTATGTCTGGCGGAAGCTTCAGATCCGGGTGATGAGCAGCGATAGTTTTGATGGAGAATGGACCGGGCGCATCATCCGCAAATTTGGTTTTGTGAAGGTGCGCGGATCGAGCAGCCGGGGAGCGGTGCGGGCGTTGCTGGGCATGCGGCGGGAACTCGAGCAGGGATGGGCGGTGGCATTTACGATCGATGGGCCCCGCGGACCGCGATTCGTGGCTAAGCCGGGGCCGGTTTTGCTGGGACGCGCGACGGGTGCGCCCATGGTGACATTTCATGTCGCGGTGCAAAACGCCTGGATTCTGAATACGTGGGACCAGTCGATGATTCCGAAGCCGTTTTCGCGGGCGCTGATGCGGGTGAGCCGGCGAATTGTGGTTCCGGCGGATGCCGATGAATCTCAGAAAGAACGCTTTCATGGGGAATTGCAGGCGGCGCTGGATCGAGTGCGGGAGTTTGCGGAGGCGAACGTCGCGAAGGTGGGCAGTGTCGAGTTTCCAGTGAGAAAAAGTTAGGTCGGTCTGGTTGCGGGTTCCAAGTGGCTGCCGAGCTTTGCTCGGCCTGCACGGGCGAGGCGCTCGTCCCCACGTGAGCTATGGTCTAGGAGGGTTGATGGCTGCGATTATTCTGGACGGTAACAAGATTGCCAGCGAAATTCGCGCGGAGGTCGCGTCTGAGGTGAAGACGATGACCGCCGCGGGGATGCGTCCGGGACTCGCGGTAGTTCTGGTTGGGCATAATCCGGCTTCGGAAGTTTACGTTCGAGGCAAAGTGAAGAGCAGCGCAGAGGTTGGAATTTACAGCGAACAGCATACTCCGCCCGAGACAGTTTCAACCGAGGAATTGCTTGAATTGATCGCTGAGTTGAACCGGCGCGATGAGATTGACGGCATTCTGGTGCAGCTTCCGTTGCCGCCGCGAGTGGATTCCAAAAAAGTTTTGATGGCGGTCGATCCGGCCAAGGATGTGGACGGCTTTCATCCTATGAATGTGGGATTTCTTTCTACGCAGCGGCCGGGGCTGGTGCCGTGCACGCCGGCGGGGATTATCGAGATCCTGAAGCGCAGCAAGATTGCGATTGCCGGACAGGAAGCAGTAGTGGTGGGGCGCAGCGATATTGTGGGCAAGCCGACGGCAATGCTGTTGATCAATGGCAATGCGACGGTTACGGTTTGCCATTCGAAGACACGAGATCTTCCTGGAGTTTGCCGGCGGGCGGATATTCTGGTCGCGGCGATTGGCCGGGCGGGAATGATTACGCGCGAATTCGTAAAACCTGGGGCGACGGTGATCGATGTAGGTATGAACCAGGTGACGGATCGGGTGGAGTTTGAGCGGTTGTTCGCAGGGAATGCGAAACGGGAAGAAACTTTTCGCGCCAAAGGTTCGACGCTCGTAGGGGACGTTCATCCCCATGTGGCGGAGGTTGCGGGTGCGCTTACGCCGGTGCCGGGGGGCGTGGGTCCGCTGACGATCGCCATGTTGATGGCGAACACAGTGCGCGCGGCGAAGCTGCGGCGCCGGGTGGTGGAGCTTTCGCGGGTTTGAATTCTCGCCACAGAGGCACAGAGAAAGGCAATTCAGGATTCTAGGACCCCCCTTAGTCACTGTCCCGCGCTGTCGAGGAAGAAAAGGTTTCTAAATAAATGGTCTTCTCCGTGTCTCCGTGTCTCTGTTGTGAAATGAGGTTGGATTGCTGAAAGTCGGACTGACTGGCGGAATTGCATCGGGCAAATCCGTGGTGGGCGAAATGTTTGTAACCCTCGGCGCGCACCTGATTCAAGCGGATGCGATTGCCCACGAACTCATGCAGCCCGGGGGAGCGGTTTATGGGGAAGTGGTGCGGCATTTCGGCGAAGCAATTCTCAATCCTGATGGCAGCGTCAATCGCGCTCGGCTGGCAGAGGCCGCGTTTAGCCCGTCTGGGGAAAACAAAGTTTCCCGGATTCATGAGCTGAACCAGATTGTGCATCCCGCGGTAATTCGAAGACAGGAAGAGTGGATGGAGGAAGTTGGCCGGAGCAATCCACAGGCGATCACGATCGTGGAAGCGGCATTGCTTTTGGAAGCGGGAACAGCGAAGCGTTTTAATCGTCTGGTAGTTGTCACCTGCCGTCCGGAACAGCGGATTCAGCGGTGGGCCGCTCGTGTGGGCGTGGACGAAGAAACTGCGCGGCGGGAGGTTGAGCGGCGCATGGCGGCGCAGTTGCCCGATGGAGAGAAGATCAAAGCGGCCGACTATGTGATCGACAACTCGGGATCGCTGGACGAAACCCGGAAGCAGGCCGGTAAAGTTTATGGCGAACTGAATCGCGCGGCTGAGGGACAAGGAGTGTAGAGCCGATGAGGGTCGAGTGGTTTGCCGATGAGTTGTACCCGGCATGCCCGGAAAAATGAGCCTCAATCGTAGGGTGCGCCACCCTTTTTATTTGGGCAGCATCGTGGTCTGGCTCTTCACCCCGTTGGCCCTGGGCTCGTACTCCGTTTGCCCGGCTTTTGCGCTGCTCATCCCGTTTTACGTTTTTCGCCTGCTCAACCAGGAAAAAGTTTTACGCTTGAATCTGCCCGGATATTCCGACTACTGCCTCCACACGCGTTTTCGGCTCGTCCCTTTTGTCTGGTAAAACACAGGCGATGCCCCTTGGCCTATCGATAATTTATTACAATCAGAGGATGAGTTCGTGGAAGGTCGCTGAACTATGAGGCTGCTTCGACCGGTCGTGCTCGCCGTCATTCTTGCCGGCGGATTCTTTTATTTCACCACCTACCGTTCGGGCCGTGGCGCGCTCACCGATTGGGTCGGACATCCCGGCAGAATTGAAATCAGCGAGGCCTCTGGCAACGATGTGCTCGACGCGGAAGAGCAGAACAACATCACGGTCTATCGCAAGAATATTGGATCGGTGGTGAACATTACGTCGAAAGCTGTGACCTTCGACTTTTTCTACGGACTGGTGCCGGAGGAGGGACAGGGATCGGGTTTCATCATCGACAAAGAAGGACACATCCTGACCAACTATCACGTGATCGCGGACGCACGCCAGATCGAAGTCACGCTGCACAACCGCAAGAAATTCCGGGCCAGCATTGTCGGCACCGATCGCTCACATGATTTGGCGGTGGTACAAATCAAGGCTCCGGACCTCGCCCCCATGGTGCTTGGCGACTCGGGTAATTTGCAGGTCGGACAGAAGGTGTACGCGATCGGCAATCCGTTTGGGCTGGCGGGCACATTGACGCGCGGTATCGTGAGTTCGATTCGCCAAGTGCAGGAGCCCGACGGCATGACCATTGACGATGCCATCCAGACCGATGCCTCGATCAATCCCGGAAATTCCGGCGGCCCTCTGCTCAATATGCACGGGGAGGTGATTGGCATCAACACCATGATCGCTTCGAGCGTGGGACAAAGCGCGGGCATTGGTTTTGCCATTCCCATCAACACCGCGAAAGCGGTGATCAACGACCTGCTTACCTTAGGCCGGGTGCGGCGTCCGGCGCTGGGGGTGAGCACGATTCCGATTGATCCTGAATTGGCGAATCAGATGGGACTGGCGGCAGACTACGGGCTGCTGATTGTGCAAGTGGTGCCGGGAGGAGCTGCGGACAATGCCGGCCTCCGCGGCGGGAACGAGCGCGCATTTTTGGGGAACATTCCAATTATGGTGGGCGGAGACCTGATCGTGGCCATCGACGGGAAAAAAGTGGAAGATCAGCAGGAACTGGCGCAGGTCATGAATAACCATCGCGCCGGTGATGTGGTTCGCGTCACGATTTATCGCGCTAAAAAGAAGATGGATGTGAATGTGACCTTGGGCGAGGCTCGACAGCAGGTGTAGTGCAGCTTTCAGCCGGCCCTCGTAATTTTACGCGGCGGTCTCTTCGAAGAAATCTTCTATTTCGTTTACTTCTTTGTCGCTGAGCAGGAGTTCTCCGGCGCGCACCACGCCATCGGCTTGGCGTGCGTTGCGCGCGCCCACAATTGCGCCCGTTACGGCTGGGTTTCGCAGAGTCCACGCGATGGCCACTTCGCCCGGAGAACGGCCGTGACGCTTCGCGATCTCGCGCAGCCGCTCGACCAGCGCAAGATTCCGCGACAGCTTCGGCTCTCTGAACTCGGGATCGCTGCTACGCCAGTCGTTTTTCGGCAGCCTGGCGGCGCGTTCGCGGGTCATTGCGCCCGTCAAAAGCCCAGAGGCCATGGGCGAATAGACGATCACACCGATATTCTCCCGCAAGCAGTAGGGAAGGATGTCCTCCTCGACCCCGCGATTGATCAGCGAATACGGCGGTTGCAGCGAGGTGATGGGCGCGATGCTTTGCGCGCGGCGCATCTGTTTGACGTCGAAGTTAGAGACGCCAATCCAGCGCACCTTGCCCTGCCGTTGCAATGCAGCAAGGATGGACCACCCTTCTTCGAGCTCGGGCGAGTCCGGATCCGGCGGCCAGTGAATCTGGTATAGATCAATGGTGTCCACGGCCAGGCGGCGCAGGCTGTCTTCCACTTCGCGGGAAATGGAGTCGGCATGCAGAATCTTTTGGATGTTGCCCTGCGCATCCCAGCGCATACCGCACTTGGTAAAAATGTAAGGTTTGGCGCCCGACCAGGTTTTGAGCGCTCGGGCAACGACTTCTTCGGAATGGCCCAACCCGTAAACCGCGGCAGTGTCAATCCAGTTCACGCCCAATTCCAGTGCGCGATGAATCGCGGCGATGGAATCACTGTCGTCCTGCACGCCCCAGCCGAATTGCCAGCCACCGCCGCCGATGGCCCACGCGCCATACCCTACCGGAGTGATATTTAAATCGGAGTTGCCAAGCCGCCGGGTTTGCATTTCCAATCTCCTTGGGTCGTCTGTTTCGTAGGTTCCAAAGCTAAAGCAGATGGTGCAAGCAGCATGAACGTCGATTCGGTTCGAGCCTATTGTCTCTCTTTTTCGCGGGCAAAGGAAACTTTACAGTGGGGCGAGACTCTGTGTTTCAAAATCAATGGCAAGATTTTCGCGACGTTAAGCCTGGATTCGGTCCCACCAAGCCTTTGCTTTAAGTGCACGCCGCAGACGTTTGCGGACTTATGCGAGCAGGAAGGGATCCGTCCAGCGCCCTATGTGGGCCGTTATAAATGGGTATTGCTGGAGCGCCTGGATGCGTTGGGTGATGAAGAAATAGAAGATCTGATTCGCCAGTCGCACGACATGGTGGCGCCGAAGGCTAGAGCGAAAGTCAAAGTCAAGAAAGTCGACGTCAAAGTAAAAAGCTTAAACCACCCTGCGACTTCGCTCAGGGCAGGCTCCGGCCACAAAAGGGGCCGAAGGAAAGAAAGCTGACCGCTGACGGCTGATGGCTTAATATTTGACTCCTACTCGCTTGCTACGCTAGCCTCAGAAGTCTGCCCACAGTCTTCGATCCCATGCGACTTAAGCGCAAGCCATTTATCGTGCTACTGGCATTGTTGGTGTCGTTACCCGCGGGCGCGGCCACGCAGCCCGTCCATGCGCCCCATGCCATTGTAGTTAGCGTTCACGAACTGGCTTCGCGGGCCGGGGTAGAGATCATGCAGGCTGGCGGAAACGCAGTCGATGCCGCCGTCGCTACCGGCTTTGCCTTGGCCGTAGTTCATCCGCAAGCGGGGAATCTGGGCGGCGGCGGGTTCATGCTGATTCGCATGGCTGACGGACGGGCCCACTTCATCGACTATCGTGAAAAAGCTCCAGCGGCTGCAACCGCGAATATGTATCTCGACGCTCAAGGCAATGTCATCGACAATGCCAGCGTCGTTGGTTACAAAGCCATTGGAGTACCGGGTTCGGTCGCAGGCATGGTTTACGCCGAAAAAGAATACGGCAAACTGACCCTCGGTCAGGTGATGGCGCCAGCCGTCAAGTTGGCGCAAGATGGGTATGCCCTGGCCTGGCAGGATGCGCGCGATCTGCATGACAAGGACTTGGCGAATTTCGCGGAGTCACGGCGAATCTTTCAGCGCGACGGAAGTTACTTCAAGCAAGGCGAGATCTTTCGCCAGCCGGAGTTGGCGCGCACGCTGGAACGGATCGCGAGGGACCCGGACGACTTTTATCGCGGGGCGATGGCCCATGAATTGGTAGCTTCGATCCAGAAGGGCGGCGGGCTGATCACAGCTGAAGATCTTGCTGGTTACGAAGTGAAAGAGCGCGAGCCCATTCGCGGAAGCTATCGCGGCTACGAAATCATCAGTGCTCCTCCTCCATCATCGGGTGGTACTGCGTTGTTGGAGATCCTGAATATTCTGGAAGGTTACGATCTGGCCAAAACGGGGGATCGGTCAGCGGCGTCGATCCATCTGACGGTGGAAGCCTTTCGGCGGGGGTTTTATGATCGAGCGGAATTTCTGGGAGATCCAGATTTTTCCAAGATTCCCGTAGCGCAACTCATCGACAAGAAGTACGGCGCGGCTTGGCGGGAGTCGATTGATCCGGCGCGTGCCAGCGTCAGCAAAGATCTGAAACGGCCCGCCATCTTCAGTGAGCTTGAACAGTATGCCTTGCAGCATCCCCAGCCCGCGGCGGTTCGTGAACCGGAACACACCACGCATTATTCCGTGGTGGATTCGGAGGGAGATGCAGTGGCCGTGACCACCACGTTGAATGATAACTTTGGCTCGCGGGTGACGGCCGAGGGCTTGGGCTTTCTGCTGAATGATGAGATGGATGACTTTGCGGCGAAACAAGGCGTCCCCAATCTGTACGGGCTGATTCAAGGGCCGGCGAATGCGATCGGGCCGGGCAAGCGGCCACTTTCCGCCATGACGCCGACCATGGTGCTGAAGGACGGAAAGCTCGCACTGGTGCTGGGCTCGCCCGGCGGGGCGCGGATTATAACTACGGTTGCCAATATTCTGATGGGCGTGGTGGACTACGGAATGAATATTCAGGAATCGGTGAATGCTCCGCGCTTCCATCATCAGTGGATGCCCGATAAGGTGAATGTCGAACAATGGTTTTCTCCTGACACGGTGAAGTTGCTCGAGCAAATGGGGCACAAGGTCGAGATTGGAGAGACAGTGGGCGGAGATTGGATCCCTTACTGGAGCGATGGCGAGTGCATCGCAATTGATCCGAAAACCGGCGAACGGTTGGGCGCCAGCGACGTCAGGAATAATGGAAAGGCAGTAGGGTACTGATGCTGAAAGCAATATCAACGTTCGTCTATGTTAAGGAACGGCTGCACCCGGGGCTGTTGGACGGATTGGTCCGGGGCGGAGCCCAGGCGATTGAAATCTTCGCCGCGCGGCAGCACCTTGATTATGCCAACCGCAAGCAGCATGTGCGAGAAATCGCGGACTGGTTCCGCACCAGTGGAATTACGTTGAATTCAGTCCACGCACCGCTGTATGCGGACTACGAATGGGGGCGAACTGGTGCGCCCGCAATGAATGTGGCTTCGACGGATCGGGCGAGCCGGATTGCAGCCATGGATGAAATTAAACGCGCGCTGGAGTTAGCGGAGCAGATTCCTTTTCGTTTTCTGGTGCAGCATCTGGGCGCGACCGGGGAAATGTTTGACGACCGCAAATTTGAGGCGGCCATGACCTCGATTGAACACCTGCGTGCTTTCGCCAAACCGCTCGGAGTGCGGATTCTGCTGGAGAACATCCCTAATGAGTTGTCCACGCCCGAGCGCCTGGTGGAGTTTATTCGCGCGGCGCACTTTGATGACGTGGGCGTGTGTTTCGATTTCGGTCACGCAAACATCATGAGCGATGTGGCGCAGGCGTTTGAGACGGTCAAGAGTTACATGCATTCCACACACGTGCATGACAACGCCAAAGACCGCGACTCGCATCTGTGGCCCGGGAGCGGATCGATTGACTGGAAGCAAGCCATGGAGTTGTTGCGGTCGGCGCCGCATACTCCGCCGTTGCTTCTGGAGATCGAAGGCGACGAGAAAGTAAATCCGGTAGAAAAGATGCCCGCAGCGTTCGAAAAACTGGAGACCAGCTGACAAATTGAGCAATTGAGTAATTTGGTAATTCGACCGCGTCCTTTTGCAATTTCTAAATTACTCAATTACAAACTTACAACATTACAGACTATGTCATCTCCTGTAACTACTATCAGCGACGTCGGCAAGCACGAAGGCCAGAGCGTTACCATCCGCGGCTGGCTCTATAACCTGCGCGAGAGTGGAAAGCTGCTGTTTCCGCAACTGCGTGACGGCTCGGGCGTGATTCAGGGCATCGTGCCGAAGAACGCAGTTTCGCCGGAAGTCTTCGACGCCGTAAAAGGCTTGACCCAGGAATCGAGCGTGATCGTTGAAGGCAAGGTTCGTGCCGACAAGCGCGCTCCCGGTGGTTACGAGTTGGACATTTCGAATGTGCAGGTCGTGCAGCGGGTTGCTGAGAATGATCCTTATCCCATCTCGCTGAAAGAGCATGGCGTCGATTTTCTGATGGAGCACCGGCATCTCTGGGTGCGCACGCCACGGCAGGCTGCGATTTTGCGGGTGCGGGCGGAGATCATCAAAGCCGCGCGCGATTTTTTCGACGAGCGCGGCTTCACCTTGACCGATCCGCCTATTCTTACGCCGGCCGCGTGCGAAGGGACGTCCACGCTGTTTCCGGTCAATTATTTCGATGAGCAGGCTTACCTCACGCAATCGGGACAGCTTTACATCGAAGCCACAGCGATGGCGCTGGGCAAAGTGTATTCCTTCGGGCCTACGTTCCGCGCGGAGAAAAGTAAAACCCGGCGGCATTTGACGGAGTTCTGGATGGTTGAGCCCGAGGTGGCGTATGCGAACCTCGATGACCTTATGGCGCTGGCCGAGGGGCTGCTCAGCTTTCTGGTAAAACGTTGTCTGGAACGCCGGCGGCCCGACCTGCAAACCATTGGCCGCGATGTTTCCAAGCTGGAGAAGATCGAGGCTCCGTTTCCGCGGATCACCTACGACGAAGCGGTAAAGATGCTGCAGGAGGCGCACGCCAAAGGTGCGCTTGAAAACAAGTTTGAGTGGGGCGGAGACTTAGGCTCGCCGGATGAAACTTACATCTCATCGCAGTTCGACCGGCCCGTGATGGTGCATCGCTATCCCGCAAAAGTGAAGGCGTTCTATATGGAACCGGACCCGCAACGGCCGGAACTGGCACTGTGCGTCGACGTACTCGCGCCTGAAGGCTACGGGGAAATTATCGGCGGCTCGCAGCGCATGGCGTCTTATGATCTGCTGCTCCAACGCATTCAGGAGCACGGCCTGCCGGAAGAGGCTTTCAAGTGGTACCTGGATTTGCGGAAATATGGCAGCGTGCCGCATTCGGGTTTCGGCATGGGGATCGAACGAGCCGTAGCCTGGATCTGTGGGCTGGAGCATGTGCGGGAGACAATTCCGTTTGCCCGAATGCTGCACAGACTCTACCCATAACGCCTTTCCGGCGGTAAGTTAGCGCGAACTTATGACCAACATCTCTCCATCCTTTTCCAGCATCACGCCTCGGAAGATCCGGGTTATTGGTGTTCCGCTCGACCTCGGCCAGTCACGGCGCGGAGTGGATATGGGCCCTTCGGCCGTACGCGTGGCTGGTCTCGAAGCGCGTCTGGAGGCGCTTGGCCATGTGGTCGAAGACGCGGGAAACGTGTCGGTCGCTATCGCTGAGCAGAAGAAGGAAGGCGATCCCCATGCGAAGTATCTAAAGGAAATCACCGCAACCTGCACCAAGCATGCAGAGCTCATCGTAAAGACGCTGGAGGCGGGGAAAGTACCGATCACTCTGGGCGGCGATCATTCCATTGCCGCGGGGACGGTCGCTGGGGTGGCGGAATTCTACCGGCGGCAAAACCAGAAAATCGGCCTGATCTGGATTGACGCTCATACCGACGTCAACACTCCCGACAGCTCGCCCAGCGGAAACGTGCACGGCATGCCGCTGGCTGCGATCATGGGATTAGGCCCACCTGAGCTGTCCAACATTTTCGACTTTTCCCCCAAAGTCAGTCCGGAGAATTGTGTGCTGGTGGGCGTGCGCGACATCGATGCCATCGAAAAGGAACATGTACGCCGAGCTGGAATCCACGTCTTCACTATGCGTGATATTGACGAGCGCGGCATGCGAACGGTGATGGAAGAGGCTCTGCGCGCAGCCGGACGAGGCACCGCGGGCTACCACGTTTCTCTCGACATGGATTGGGTCGATCCCGAAGACGCGCCCGGCGTAGGTACGCCGGTTCGCGGAGGGGCCACGTATCGCGAGGCCCATCTCGCGATGGAAATTATAGCCGACCACGGACGCATGCTGAGCTTCGAAATCGTCGAAGTCAATCCCGTAATAGACGAGCACAATCGGACTGCGGACCTGGCGGTGGAGCTGGCGCTGTCGGCGTTTGGGAAAAAGATTCTGTAAAGATTGGAGCCATGAGAAAGATTCGAGTCGGAATTCTTTTCGGCGGGCGGAGTGGGGAGCATGAGGTGTCGCTGCTGTCGGCCGCGTCGGTTTTCAACGCCATTGACAAAGAAAAATACGAAGTTGTGCCCATCGGCATCACCAAGGAAGGGCGATGGGTGACCGCGGCGGATGCGGAGCGATTGTTGCATGGAAAAGTTGACGATCACAAGCATTTGCGCGCCGGCGATCCTGATGCGACTCCCGGGGCGGCGGTTCTGGCTAAGGGCGAATCTGTTGTTGTTCCTCCCGAGCCGCAGCGTCACGGTTCGATCACGCCCTTCGAAACCGATAAGTCATCGCATGCGCTCACGCGGCGTGCGGCCGACCGCGCCATCGACGTTGATGTTATTTTCCCCGTGCTGCACGGCACTTTCGGCGAGGATGGAACCATTCAGGGGCTACTCGAGTTGGCGGACATGCCTTACGTGGGCGCGGGCGTGCTGGGTTCGGCCGCAGGGATGGACAAAGACATCATGAAGGCGCTTTTTCGCGCTGCCGGGTTGCCGATTGTGAAACACGTCACCTTCCTGCGCAGCCAGTGGGAAGCAAAGGCGAAGAAGGTTGAAAGACTTGTCGAGAGCAAGCTGAAGTATCCCGTGTTTGTGAAGCCGGCGAATTTGGGTTCGTCGGTGGGTATATCCAAAGCACATAATCGCAAGCAACTCGGCCCGGCGATTGAAGACGCGGCGAAGTTCGACCGCAAGATTGTGATCGAGCAGGGAGTGGGCGGGCGCAAACAGAAGGCGCGGGAGATCGAATGCTCGGTGCTCGGCAACGACCAGCCCCAGGCCTCGTTGCCCGGAGAGATCGTCCCTAGCACGGAGTTCTAC
>Ga0265760_10000397_pt1 | contig 12182 bp, 12 predicted proteins | sample NZIome_2_FD_200831 | JGI IMG/M metagenome (GOLD analysis project Ga0265760, IMG submission 200831) | Metatranscriptome of rhizosphere microbial communities from Maridalen valley, Oslo, Norway - NZI1 (Metagenome Metatranscriptome) | ecosystem: Host-associated > Plants > Roots > Rhizosphere >...
GACGAAGGGGGATGCCGCGCCGGCGGCGCCGAGCGCGCCCGCTGCGGGCGCGCCGCCGCCAAAATAGCGTGGGCTGCAGGGCGGAATTCTTGCGCTTGAAGGTAGGCTTGATCTTCGCCCTGGCTGCCTCGACGCTGGTCGCGTGCGCAACCTCTTCTCAAGTGCTGACCGGCGTGCCGCGTTCGCCGATATCACCGGCCGCGGTGAGGGTGTACACACAGGCGCCTGAAAGGTTTGAAGAGATCGCGGCTTTGGGCGCTTCGAGAAGGAGTATCTCCAGCGCCGGGGGCGAACGCGCGATTGCGAAAATGATTGAAGCGATGCGCGCGCAAGCCGCCGGGCTTGGCGCGAACGGCCTGCTGCTCGAGGATTTCTCCGATTCGGACTCCCTTGCAATTGGCACAGGGGTGGGTTCCCAAACCTACACGCACAACGCCTCGATCGACGTGGGCGTCGGCGGCAGCCTGGGCGTTACCAAGAAAATGGCGAAGGCGCGGGCGATTTTTGTACCCGCCGCGCACTTGGGAATTTAGTTGCGAATCACACAGGGTGGGGGGGTGCCGTCGCGACACAGGGGCGCCCCTTCATTGTGTGGGGTTGCTCCCTCGCTGTCCTCGTGAGGAATATTGCCGCCGTTGCCTAAGCATCCGGTCACACAAGCGGCGAGCAGAATTGTCATGAGTAACTTCATGGTTATTCCTTCGCGCCGTGGCGCGCATCAGGCCAAAAGCATGCGCGACGGCGCCTCTTCGGTATAGTAGTCCGCGCCTACAGCGGGCGTCAGTCACAGTCCTACAGCGCAAGCATGAACAGTCAAGTTTCAGTCACTGTGTCGAGCGCCGAGCGTGCGCAAGCGCCGATCATTCAAAACCTCGTGCAGCTCTACACGCACGATTTCTCCGAGTTCTGGCGCGGTACAGCGCGCGGCGATCTGAATGCGCAGGGTCTGTTCGATGCCTATCCGCTGGATCAGTACTGGTCCAAGGCCAATTGGGCGGCGATGCTGATCTGGTGCGATCGCGTATTGGCTGGATTTTGCCTCGTCAATGATCGAACTCACTCGGGCCTTAAGGCCCAATGGAATATGGCCGAGTTCTTTATCTTGAGAAAGCATCGCGGCCAAGGAGTCAGTCGACTCGCTGCGGAAATCGTCTTTTCGCGGTACTCCGGCTTATGGGAAGTTGCCGTGGCGCGCAAGAATGCGCACGCGCGAGAATTCTGGCGCAAGACCATTAAGCATTCAAACAAGAGTTCCCAATTTCAGGAACTGGACCTGCAAGATGATCGCTGGAACGGACCCATCTTCCGCTTTGAATGGGGCACCTGATCCTCGCGCGCGTCAGGGAGCCAGCGCGGCGCGCACCGCCCGCTCAATTTCGTCCGAACGGAACACCGGCATTGAACAAGCGCTTGCGGTGCAGGCAAATGCCGCGGCACGGTCCAGCGGCGGATAATGGATTTCCGGATTGGGAAGCGGCCCCTCGTCTCTGTCCCACCAATCGATCTGCAGATAATCCGCAGGGTAGCGCAGCGCCGCTGCGTGCAGGTCACGTGCGGTGGGATCCGACTTGCTGCCCACCACGGTGATGTGAATCGGTGCCGCCGAAAGCTCGCGATCCGCTGACAGTATCTCTGCGCGCAATGCTTCCGGGGCGGCTTTCGAAAAACCAACCAGATACCTCATGGCATGGGTTGCCATTGCTTGGTAGCGGGCATCGCCTGTGTAGTGATGCATGAGACTGGCCGCGCGCACCAGCGCGGCGTTTTGTTCCGGCTGGCGGATGGGATCGCGAAACACGCCGCGCGTCGCCTGGGCCGCGGGCGCTGCAACAAAGCCCGCCTTCGGATCTCGGAATTGCCGATTGATCGCAGTCAGTACCGCTTTCGCAGAGCTGAGCCATTCGCGATCGCCGGTTGAGCGGTAGAGCGCGACAAAGGCCTGGCTCATGGCCAACGAATCGTCGAGGAACGGGCCGCCTCGACCCGCCGCATCGTGACGATATGTACCGTTCGGCGCCAACCGATTGGCGATGGACCAGCGTGCCGCGTGTACCGCTTCGGTTAGGGCATTCTCATCGCCGGTGACATCGTAGTACTTGCACAGTGCGCGGATCGCCCAGCCCGTTTCGCGCGCGTATTCGTGCACATCAACGCGCGGCATGCCGAGGGCTCGCCGGCCGGCATCGTCCTTGAGATAGAAATCATGACCGCTGATCTGCGCCGAGACATCGGCATCCTGGCTGACGTAGAAGCCGCCATCGGGCGCCGCGAGAAACTTTGTCATGTAGCGATAGAGAGACTGGGCAGCCGCGAGATAGCGGGGGTCCTTCCAGCGCGCGTAGGCTTCGCTATACAGCCGCAGATCGTCGGCCTGAAACGCCATGAGCTTTTCATAGTGCGGCGACTGCCAATCCACCTCATCCGAATATTGGTATACCCCGCCCCACACCGGGTCGATCAAGCGCAGGTTCGCGTCGAGGGTTTGGCGCGCGCGATGCAGGGCCGCCAGATCCCCGGCATCGATCGTGGAGTAGGTCAGCTCCAGCGTCGCTGCGTCGATGAACTTATGGACATCGCCCCAGCCGCCATGCTGGTCGTCATAGATCGCATCGAGGGCTTGCAGCGCCTTGGTCCGCTCGTGAGGCGTAAGCCGCGAACCACCGCCTTCCGCGACGATGATGGCCGGTGCAACTGAAGGACCCGGGCTGGGGTCGTCAATGATTGCTTGCAGGAGCGCCGCCATTTGTTCGGGCGGGATATAGCCGCGCCGCTTGACGATTTCGGTGCCATCCGCCGCCAGCACGATCGTCGCCGGCCAGCCCCAATCACCATAGCGGCTATTGAGATCCGGGTCGCTGTCGGCGTCCACGCTCACCGCCACGTAATGTTTTGCGATCAGCGCCTGCACCTTCGGATCGGAATAAGTCTTTTCGTCCATGACGTGGCACCAATGGCACCACACGGCGTGCAAGTCGAGTATGACGAAGCGCTGCTCTTTGGCCGCCTGCGCGAATACCGCGTCGCTCCAATGGCTTTGCCAGGAAATGGGCGCGGCGCTGAGCTGCGCCGCAAACATCAAAGCGGCGCCGAAGGCGATTAGAGTGTTTATTCCTGCACGACGCATTCTTACAATCGCTTCCATGGGGGGCACATAGGCGTATTCGCTTCCCTTGTTAAGACGGATGCAAATTAAGTCAAACAATACTTGCCCCTGGCTGTCCGAGGAAGGGCCGGAACCGCGCCTACATCTATGAGAACAGCGACAGCCTGCATGCCCCAGATACCACAACTGGCCGATCAGCGAATCCTAACGCCTGCCCAAGTCGCGCTGGCGCTCAATATCATCAGCCGCATGGATTTTCTGCGCCTGAAGGCGATCGCCCGGCTGCATGCGCGCGGGCTGCCGCCTGATATCGGCTGGGACGACTTGCTGCAGGAAGCCTTTACGCGTGCGATGGTCGGCACGCGGCGTAAGCCGCAAGGTGTCGCGATGGTGGCATTCCTGGCGGGCATCATGCGCAGCCTTCGAGCTGAACATTGGCGTCGGGCGCACGGCGGACCTGCATCCCAGGAATCGCTGCGCATCGATCATCAGCGCGATTTGTCGCGGGCGGCTGAGCTGCGCGATCCCGGATCTGATCTCGAACGAGCCTTGCTCGCCCGCGAACAAATCGAGGCCATCGAACAGCTTTTCGCCGGCGACCCGGTGGCGCTGGGGATAATCGCCGGGCTGGCGGAAGGGCGTTCGGCGGCGCAAATTCGCACCACGATGCAAATTACCAAAACCGACTACGACTCGGCGCGCAAGCGCATGCGCCGTGCGTTGCTGCGAGAGGGACTGACATGCGGACTAAATTGACGCTGAGCACGCCCGCGGCGGCGCTCGGACGGATCCTGGACCAATTGGACCGAGAGCTCATCGAAGCCTCCGACGAGGATGTGTTGGAAGCTGCCCGCGATTTAGGCATGAATCCCATGATGAAAGGCTCCGCCGCATTCTTGGGGCTGCAGTGCCTTAGCCTCGCAGAGTTCTTTGATAGCGATGTACTGAAGAGCCTGCTGCTGGAAAGGGCCGCCCAGAAGGCCGCGGCAGTTCAGCTGATCCGCGCCGCCAGCAAGCAGCCGAATTCCCTCGCGAAGTCCACGGAAACGCGGGCGTGGACCGCGCCTTGCCGGTCGAAAAAGCGCTGAGTGCCGCGCAGCGTAAAGACTCCTTCGTGCCAGATGTTCGGGTGGATATACAGGCCCTGGTGCCCGTCGAAGCGAAAGCACACGAATCGGCTTGGGCTGACATCGTCGCCGGCCAGCGCCAGCGGCACATAAAACGGAGCGCGATCCAGGGGATAAAACAATTGTCCGCCGTCAGGATGATAGTTCGCGTGCCACAGCAGCATGCGAGCGGGCGATGAGCCGTGATCGGTGCTTGCCAATCCGGGATCGCAGGCATAGGCAAGAATGTAATGGCCGTCTACCGCTTCATTGCGCCCATAGAGAATGTCGCCGCGCCACTCGCTGACGAACACGCCCTCCGTGGTGCCGCCTTGATCGCCGCTGTCCTCATCGACGGGGCGGGTGCCCCGTGACGGCCAGCGTACAATTTCAATTCGACAATCATTGGGATCGTCTACGAGATGGCCATATCCTTCGAGTGCCGCGTCAGTGCCGTCCACGATCGGCATTTCGATGCATGCCAGTGCCGCCGGCAGTTTCGGATCGAGGTAATCAATCGGCGCCCGCACCTCGCTAGGCGTACGTATCGATGATCGCGCTGCGCGCGCTGGCGACCGATAACTGCTGCGTACGAGCATAGGCACTGACGGCGTTATAGGCGGTGCCGCCATCGGCGAATCCATACGATTGAACGAGGCTTTGAGGCAGCGTGAATTCCGGGCCGACCTCCTGGAAGCCGCTCTGAACGATCAGCTTGGGGTCGGCGACGGGCGTCGCGACCAGGGTGAGGGGACGCTGGGGTACCGGCTCTCCGGCCAGGATCAACGTCTGCCTTTCAGAGTTCACTCTCACAGTCGTTTCCAAAGCACTCATTGCTTTAGCCAAATAGAACCTTACCAGACCTCGACAGGCGGCACACGATTCATCGCGCAGAAGCTTCAAATTCGCGGTAAGCCGCGATTAATCAATAAGTAACATCAATTAATATGTGTAACTATATGATAAGTAGCGAATATTTCAATTAATACGGGTTTGACTGGACGGTAAACGCACCGCGGTGTGCATGATTTGGCCGGGATGCTTGGCGCCCTTATCGGCTACCGCAACGTAAAACACTTCCGGTTCGCTTCTCTTGGCCTTCGGCAGGAGTTTCACGAAGACGCTCATCGAGTCTCGGCCCTTTGGAAACGGCTGAGACACTTCCCCTTGGCTCACATAGTCGACGCCGGGTTTTGCAGAATCAGGTTCCGTCCACCAAGTTAGCGCTGCAGTGCCGCCCTCATGGGCGGCGGGCCGGTGCACTCGAATCTCCGCAAAATGTTGGCCAGGCTGAACTTGGTACACGCTTGGCAAAATCGGCGTGCCGTGACTTGCAGTCGACTCGGCGGAGACCGGAAGGGTCGCGATTGCACTTGGCGCCTTGCCGGGTGCCTCGCTGGTTTGAGTTAGGAGAGCGGCCTTTTCGCGTATAGGTGCTTCGCGTACAGGCGCCGCGGGAAGCGCGGCGCCGCTCACTTTGCCGCCCGGCGCCATACGCACAAACAGCACCGAAACTGCGGCAATGCTCAGCAGCACGCTAAAGACGGCGGAGGGCCTCATCAAGGGAGGCGAACGATGCGCACCGAGGGGTGCAGCAGGCTTTTGGTCGCCGATGCCAGTCAAAGGCTTGGCGTCCGCCGAACCGGGTTTCAACTCCTTGAGCCAGTCGCCCACCGAAATCGATCTTCCCGCCCGGTGCCACGAGAGCCCTTTGGCGAGAGTTCGCCACTGCCGCCGACTCAGCCCCGCGGGCCGCGTGGCCACCACGCCGAAATCCCGCGCCTCGCTGGCGCGTCGCCGTTGAAATGGATGCGCTCCGGCGAGCAACTCATACGCCATGCAGGCCAGTGCATATAGATCGTCGCGCGGATCCGGGTTACGGCCGTCCAACAGCTCGCAGCACGCATAAGCCGGCGTGGCAGAGGTAAACCCGCGCGAAGGTGCCTCGGCCTGGCCTTCGCGCGCGAGCCGGAAGGAAGAGCCGAAATCGAGGATGCGAACCTCTCCCGAATTCGTGACCATAATATTTTGCGGCTTCAAGTCCGCATGCACGATGTTGCGAGCATGCGCATGTTCAAGCCCGGCTGCGATTTGCCGTATGAGCGACCAGGCATGCGGTCGAGGCATCGGCTGGGGCTGAAACCGCCGCATGACATCGCTTAAGAGTTCGCCCTCCAACAACTCCATCGTGAAAAAATCCACATCTCCGTCCCGATCGACGTCGTAGACCTTTACGATGTTCGGATGCGACAGAGTTTGTGCGGATTGCAGCTCGCGCCGCAATGCTTCAATCGTTTCATCGCGATTTCCAGGGCACTCGTGCAGCAGCTTGATCGCTACATATCTCTGCGACCGCGGCAGACTCGACCGATATCGATCCAAGGCCTTGAATACCGTGCCTTTGCCGCCGGTTCCCATACACTGCTCGATTTCGTAGCGATCGCGCAGCACGCAACCGACCTCAACCTGCCGCAAGACGGGGCGGCGGTCGGCCATGCCGGCGCCGACTACGCTGTTTGCGCCGAGATCGACGGTTACCCCGTCGTTGATATTGTGCGGCGCGTCCAGTGCGATTCTCGATTCGAGCAGCCGCACGAATTCGGCCGGAATGTCGCCGCGATTACTCAGTCGATGCAGCAGCGCCATCATCCGCAGCAGCGACTGCGGTTCCGCATTTACCTGAGCTGAAATGACCGCAGCAAACTCACTCTGGGTGCAGGTGCCGCGAATCGCCGCTACAAACTCATCGTCCGTGAGTTCGCCGTTCAGGCGCGCGTGGAGCACCCGTCGCAGCGCCGACCCAGTGTTCAGTTGATCGCGAGCGCAGCTGAACTCGGAGAATACATTCATGCGTACAGACTAGGGGCTTACCACCCGAGGTGTATGTCAGAAAATACCACCTCATCGCGTGATCTAAAGTCCGGCACGGCCCCGCTGCAAGGCGGTCGATGTCGCGTAGACGCGACGGCGCAGCCAAGGCACAGGTCCTTGGCTGCGGCAGGAACTGCTTACGAATGCATGTTTTTATTCCGCTACTTGAACCGAGCAATCCTTCGAGTCGCGCTCCCAATGTCCCTCGCAGCGAGAGACCACACCATGGATCCACTGCGTTCCGAAATGGGTGTTCGCCGGTGCGCCGAATTGCATGGTGAGGTTCGCGAACTCGACGTTCGCTGCCCCCAACACGCAAACGGTCAACATGGCGGAGCTTCCAAATGGCGGGGGACCGCCGTTCCCCGTGATGGTTGCCGGACCGGTTATCACAAATCCTCCGCTGACGGGGGCCGGATTGAATTGCGGGCAGCTCGTGGCCCAGTCGGAACTGACCATGCCGGTCATCACGATGTGATGCGTGTGCGCGTTCCGTGTCGTGGGATCATCCTTGTTCACCGTGCCCTGTGTAATCCCGTAATCCGATACTTCCATGTTCATGGCGGCGGAAAACCTGGCCGTGCCGTGTCGTTGGTCGACATCGAGCGACCATCGGCCGCGCATTTCATACGGACCGCCCTTTATCGTGGCGGCCGAAGCTGTGTAGTCGTTGATCAGGCCGCTGTAGTGAACCGGCAGGGGTTCTTCTGGATCGCCCGCCAGGGCCAGAGTGAATCCGCCGAGACCGGTCGCCACCGACAGGATTGCAAGGTCGCGTGCGACCCACCTCAACGCTTTGTTCTTCATTCGAAAAGCCTCCCGTATCATGTGTTGCTGAACCGCCGAGGTTAGGCCACTAACTGCGGCAATCTCGCGCCCGAAGGCGCTCGCGAACAATCGGATGTCGAGTCGGTTCGGGTCAAACGGCAATGCACGGAATCCGGCCAGTGCCGTTAAATGCAGTCTTTTGCCGCTCCCGGGAGAAGGGGCCTAGAATGCCTCATCAAATGGGGAGTGACCCGCGAGCGATGGACAGACCATCTCCTGAGCAGGCGCATGGGCCGAATGAAGGCCGCCTCAACTCGTGGAAGAAGATTGCGGTCTATCTGAAACGCGACATAACCACGGTCCAGCGCTGGGAGAAACGGGAAGCAATGCCCGTGCATCGTCACCTGCACGACAAGATGGGGTCGGTGTATGCGTTCCAGTCTGAGCTTGACGCCTGGATGCAAGGCCGACGCGATCAGCCGCCGAGCACAACCGAACCTAGTGCCGACGATGCCTCGACATCGCGACCTGTCGATGAGACGTTTCGCTTTCGACGGCCTGCGATGGCAGTCGCCGCGGTGCTTGGGGCAGCCGCCATCGCCCTGATTGTCTGGTTCGAACGCAGCGACCATTTCTGGCGAAACCCCTTCGCCGGAGCGGTCTATCAGTCCGTCACGGGCTTCGATGGACGCAACGAGGCAGCCGCCGTCTCGCGTGACGGTCAGTTCATCGCCTTTCTTTCGGATCGCGGCGGACGCACCGACGTCTGGGTCACGCAGGTCGGATCGGGGCGGTTCCACAACCTCACGCCAGGGCTCGAGGGAGAACTGGTCAATCCCTCGATCCGCGAACTCGGGTTCTCGCCCGACGGTTCCCTGGTCACGTTTTGGCTGCGCAGGAAGTCCGGGCCGCCGGGAGAGGACATCAGTGTCTGGGCGGTGCCCACACTGGGCGGCGAGCCGAGGCCCTACGTCGAGGGAGCGTCCGAGGTCACCTGGTCTCCCGATGGCACTCAGCTGGCCTATCACACCCCACAACCCGGAGATCCACTCTTCATCGGTGATGGCAAAGGCCTTACCCGCAGCGGCCCCATTCTGACTGCACCGTCCGGACAGCACAGCCATTTCCAGGTCTGGGGACCCGGAAACCTGATCTATTTTTCCAAGGGCAACCTGCCTGACCAGCTCGATGTCTGGCGGGTTGACCCGCAGGGCAACGCTCTTGAACGCATAACGTCCCACTCGACGCGCGTCACGTACCCGGTCCTGCTCAATCAGCGCACCTTGCTCTACCTGGCCAGCGCCCCGGACGGCTCGGGTCCTTGGGTATATGGAATGGACGTGGAGCGGCGGGTCGCGCACCGGCTGACGGCAGGTGTTGAACAATACACTTCTCTTGCCGCGAGCGCGGATGGACACCGCCTCATCGCCACGATCTCGACGCCGCAACGGACACTCTGGCGGGTACCCATCAGGGATCCATCAATGAGCGAATCCGCGCCGGTACGAATTACGCTCACGACCGGCACCGGGTTCGCTCCGCGCGTCGGCCCGAATTATTTGCTGTACGTCGCTTCAGCCGGTACGGGCGAGAGCATCTGGAAGATCTCGGGTGCGGCGGCCATGCAGTTGTGGGCTAGCGATGCAAGAATCATTGGCGCTCCGGCAATTTCCGCCGATGGACGCTTCATCGCCTTCTCGGTGCGGCAGGGCAGCCAAGCTCTGCTCTACGCGATGGGTTCCGATGGTTCGCGGGCGCATATCGTGTCGGACTCGCTCGAGTTGCGCGGCGCGCCTGCCTGGGCGCCGGATGGAAGGTCGATCATCTCGGCGGCAGACGATAAGGGTGTCCCGCACTTGTTCCGCATTCCGCTCGAAGGGAATACGCCGCAGCCATTTGTCGGCGCCTATTCAGTCGATCCGACCTGGTCACCGGACGGCCGGTTCGTAATTTATTCAGGACCCGACATCGGTACGAGGTTTGCTGTCAAGGCCGCTACTGCCGAGAGTGCTGAACACCCACTGCCGGAACTCCTTCTGACCCGCGGTGCGCGGCATCTGGCGCTGCTTCCGGGGGGACGGAAACTGGTTTTCCTGCAGGGCGAGATTCAGCACAAGAATCTCTGGATGGTCGACCTCGAGACCGGCGCGATGCAACAGCTGACCCGCATGCCTGCGGAATTCGACGTGCGCGATTTCGACCTCTCCGCCGACGGCACGGAAGCGATACTCGAGCGCGAGCAGGCACTGTCGGAGGTCGTTGTGATCGATCGGCCTGCCGCCTGATAGGTCGACATTTTTTGCATATATGGAATAAAATTCCCACTTCCGGAAAAACCGCCAAAGTTCTATATTGGCCTGTCTGAAGGTTTCTAGCGAAAGGGGAAGCACATTAATAATTCAATGAAGGGGCTTATCAGCGCCGCCGTTATCTCGGCGTTCATAGGGTCCGTCGCGCAAGCTCAAGGGCCTGCAGACCACAATCTCGCCGCAGCGATCGACAAAGTGGCCGCCGCCGCGGTCGCCGCGGGCGAAAGCCCGGGACTCGAGGTCGCGGTGGTCAAAAATGGCAGGCCGGTATTGGTGAAGGGCTATGGCTCCGCCAATCTGGAGCAACACGTTCCGGTCTCAAATGACAGTGTTTTTCGCATCGGTTCCGTCACGAAGCAATTTACCGCCGTGGCGCTGCTGTTGCTGGTCGAAGAGGGAAAGCTCTCTCTGCAAGACAAACTGTCGAAGTACTACCCGAACTTTCCGCGTGCCGATGACATCACCTTGGATGAAATGCTTCATCACACCAGCGGCATTTTCAACTACACCTCGGAGCCGAACTTCGCGGTCGATGGCATGATCCATCGCAGCACCGACGAGATGGTCGAGTTCATTGGCAAACTGCCGAAGACCCAGGATTTCGAACCGGGAACCAATTGGTCGTATAGCAACTCGGCCTATTTCATTTTGGGCGGTGTCGTGGAAAAGGCGTCAGGCGCGCCCCTGGCAACCGTATTCAAGACGCGATTTTTCACGCCTCTTGGCATGACCCACAGCGCACTCGATGACGAGACGGAAATCGTCGCCGGTCGAGCCAGCGGTTACGCGGGCGCCGGTCCGGGAAAGTTCACTAACGCTGCTTTCATATCGATGTCAATCCCGGGCGGCGCGGGTTCGGTGCGTTCAACCGCGGGCGACCTCACCACCTGGAATGCGGCCCTTTATGGCGGCAAGATTCTCAAGCCTGCTTCGCTCGCGGCGATGCTGACGCCGGGCAAGCTCAGCAACGGGGAGAACTCTGGCACAGCCATGGCGAAAATGATGGTGGCGGCGGGAGCACCGGCACCCGCGGCGTCTGCCAAGCGGGAATATGGCTATGCGCTGTTTTTGTCGCAAGATGAGGGCCATCGAAAAATCGATCATGGCGGCGGGATATATGGCTTCAGCGCTTCGCTGTCCGAATTCCCGGATGACAAAACAACCGTCGTGGTGCTGTCCAATGCACTCGGCAAGGATGTGGGCGTTTCGAAGGTTGCCGATCGAATCGAGCGCCTGGCGATCGGTCTGCCTGCAAAGAAGTAAAGGCGCGTTTTGCTTAAGACATCAGTCGCCAAGCCCGGCGCCGCGCTGCGGGCGTTTCGCCGCAAACAGGCCTGGACTTTGGCGCAGGTGTGCCAGAGAACAGGCTTGCCGGTATCGACATTGTCGCGCATCGAGACCGATCAGATTTCGCCGACTTATGATCAACTCAGCAAACTCAGCTCAGGCTTAGACCTCGACATGGCGCAACTCCTGTCCGGTGGCATGGTGGAGTCCAAGCCCGTGCAGACCGCGCGCCGCAGCGTCAACCGTGCGGGCGACGGTCAGATACTCGATACGCCAATGCAATCGCTACGCTATCTCAGCGTCGATCTGACGAACAAGCAATTTTCACCGATCATCGCCGACGTCAAAGCGCATTCTCTGGAGGAGGCGGGCGATTTTCACCGGCATGACGGCGAAGAATTCATTTTCGTGGTGAGCGGTGAGCTGGAACTGCACAGCGAAAGCTACGCGCCGCTGCGGCTGCGTGCGGGAGACTCCGTCTATTTCGACAGCGGCATGGCGCACGCATATGTCGCCGCGGGCAACGAGTGCTGTAAAATTCTGTCGATTTGCACGGCACAATTTGCGAAGGCCATCAAGCGTGCGGCTGACCCGCGGTTCCGTCGGCGGCGATCCGTTCAAATATGAAACGCATGCCAAGCGTGAGCAGGTCGCAGATTGAATTTCGTCCGGCGCTCGCATCCGACGCGGCGGCGATGCGCGCGGCGGTCGCGGCAGTGGCGGCTGAAAAACGCTACA
>Ga0265760_10000398_pt1 | contig 12182 bp, 17 predicted proteins | sample NZIome_2_FD_200831 | JGI IMG/M metagenome (GOLD analysis project Ga0265760, IMG submission 200831) | Metatranscriptome of rhizosphere microbial communities from Maridalen valley, Oslo, Norway - NZI1 (Metagenome Metatranscriptome) | ecosystem: Host-associated > Plants > Roots > Rhizosphere >...
CACCTTTTATCGCCATTTCCCGCAGCGCGCCGACCTCATTGCGGCCGTGTTCCGTCACGAAATCGACGCCTGTGCGGAGGCCGCCGCGATTCTCGCTGCGGAGCACGCGCCCGGCGAGGCACTCGCAAAATGGATGCAGAGATACGCCGCTTTTCTTGCAACCAAACGTGGGCTCGCCCCAGCCCTGCACTCTGGAAATCCGGCCTTCGAAGCCTTGCGCGCCTACTTCGAGCAGCGGGTCCGGCCCGCTCTGCGCACGCTTCTTGAGTCCGCGGTAGCCGTCGGCGGTTAGAGCGTCGTCTCGCAAAGTATAAATTAGGAGTTCAATCGCTGACGTCGGCGAAACTCAGCGATCTTGGATTTATTGCCGCAGCCGGACATAGAGCACCATCGTCTCTCGCCCGAGCGCGAAGTATCGAGAAACAAAAGCGCGCAGCTCTCCCCTTCACACTGACGTAAGCGCGTTCCCGTTTCTCTGCCAAACAGGAGTACTGCGTCCCGCGCGATAGAGGCGAGTAATTCTTGGGTTTTCCCCGAAATATGAATCCCGCTATCTTTGCCGAGTTGCGGAACAGCGGACGCTTGTGCGGCGAATCGATTTAGCTTGCGGCGCGCTTCATCGGGTAGTGCCCTTTGATGAATATGCGCAAGGGCCAAGCTGTAGATGCTTTCGCGCAATGTTCTGGCGAGAGCCACATCGGCTTGTGTCACCTCGGGAATTGCGTCGGTAAGTTCCGCGGCGACCAACCAACGCGCAAGATCGCTCGGATGGGCTAGGAGCTCCCGTGGTGACTGTTTCAGGCGGGCGGCCAGGGTACCAGCCAGATCCAGCGCCACATGGCCGGCGCGGAACCTAAAACCATCCCGGATCTCGGGTTTTTTCACCTTTTCCACGACAGGCCACCTCGATTAAGCCGCTCGATAGCTCCAAATCACATCGCATCATATCATCCGTGAAACCTGTTTGACGGGTTACGTGATCGTGTTACGATGTAACCTATTTAACAGGTTTCACGCTTCGAGCACGGAGTAATTCCATGTCGACCCAATCACGCGACCGCATGAGCTCTATAGGCCTCGCCACAATCCTGATGGCGGTGGGTACCCTTGGAATGGCTGCCGAGCCGCGACCCCTTTCCCTGGAAGGCACCTGGGTCATGACGGCCGCCTACGAGATCCTTCCTGATGGGACGCGCACCACGAACTACGGTGAACATCCCAACGGTCTGATGATGGTTGATAAAGTCGGGCGCTATTCGATACAGATCTTTCGCCCCGAAAGGCCTAAGTTTGCCTCGGGCGACAAGAAAAAAGGCACACCGGAAGAATACGTCGAGGCCGTTTTGGGCTCGAGCACCCATACCGGTCGCGTCGTCGTCGATCCGATGAGAGGTACGCTGATTTTCAATATCGAAGCCGCCTCTTATCCCAATTGGGAGGGGACTCAACAGGTGCGCGTGTACACGTTCAAAGATGGCACTCTGACCTACTCAGTGCCTGCAAATGCGTCGGGCAACGGCACGATTGCATATTCCGTTTGGCGGAGGGTGGCGCAATGAAGTCCCAAAGTGGTGCTGTTTCTCGAGATTCAATAGCCTTGTCTGCGTTCTGTGGAATACCGCGTGTGCGTGCTCGCTTCGCTTACCCCAGCCTTTCCGAACGGAGGGAGACAAATACCGGTGACGTGCGCGGATGGCGCGATGCGCTTCTTCATTGGCTGATCGAAGGCTTGCGTTACGCGGCTCGTGCAACTGCAATGCGTGAGGGACATCTGTGGGATATCACGCCGCGAGCCTGTAAGCTTTAGCAAACGAAGCGCGGCTTTTGGCCGGTTTGCGCCGGTCGGCGGTACGAACACGTCCATCTGTCTCTGAACGATCCTCTGCCGACCTTCGTGACCGGCAGCTTCCGGGAACGAAATCGCGAAACTTCCCCATTACCCTTTCCTGTTAATAAATCGCCCAGCTTTAGTTAATGTCTCAGCGTCTAAACTGACGTAACGTGGATCGATCCTGTGGCTATGGGCGAAGCCGGCCCGGTCGGGGACGCAAGCGCGCTCTTTACCGGCCTGGCCGACTCGCAAACTAGCTCGTTCTGGGGTGCAGACCATGCGGCATTTAATCTCGTGGCAACTCTCAGCTTTGCTTTTCGTCGCCATGGCGGCGGGCGCTCTAGATAATTCCAATCAGGGTCCTCAGTCACCGAACAACCCGCCCGCAGGCGGTGCAACGCCGCCCGGCACCAGTGCGGACACAACGCCACCCGCAACGAGGTTGCCCCCGGGTCCATTGCACGCCGCCTCTGTAGAAGCCTATGGCCGGCTGCCCAGCATCGACAATGTCTCAGTGTCGCCCGATGGCGCGCAGATCGCCTTCGTGCAGAACATCGGCGACAAACGTCTACTCAGAGTCGTGTCAGTCAGGGACGGAAAACTCGCGGGTGGGGTGGATCTGGATGGGCAGAGGATGCGCCGGCTCGAATGGGCCGACAACAAAAATCTGCTGATCGCTACTTCCTATAGCGGTGCGCCACCCATGGTCACACATCTGATCGGCGAGGTGAGAGAGCTGAGGCTGCTCAATACTGCGACCCACGAGCTCATTGTCTTGCCGAACTGGAAGCAGGCTTCTTACCCTACGCGTTCGGTCGAAATCGGTCGGTATCAGGTACGTCGGCTGAATGGTCGCACGGAGTTATTCCTCGCCCTTCGCCAAGGCATCCTGCGTATCGACCTGGATTCGGGTGCGCGTCAGGTTGTGTGGCGTACCTATTATGATGATCTGGGATACAACTGGGTTGTCGGCACCAATGGCCATGTGGCTGCTAATGAGACTGATGATCCAGCACAGCAGCGTTGGACATTGCGGGGACACGTCAATGGGGCGTTGCATCCTATCGCCAGCGGGACGGGCTTCATCGACACGACGTTTGAGGGCTACGGCCCGAACGCCGACTCGGAACTGATTGAACAGTTGCAGGATGGAAAGCCGACATGGCGGCTGCTGTCCCTGAAAGATGGCACGCTGGGTGCCCCGCTGCCCGAGAGTGCCGACATTGCGGCTCCGCTGCAAGATCTCTACCGGGAACGTCTGATCGGTTTCGTGCGAGCGGGCGAGCATAACCAGTACGTGTTTTTTGATCCGGACATGCAGCGCCGGTGGCAGGAAGTTCAGGCTGCGTTTCCGGGTCAGCACCTCACACTCGTCTCACAAGACAGCGAGTTCCGAGAAGTCGTGGTATTGGCAGCGACGCCCGCGCAGGGCCTGATGTACCAGTTGGTTGATACACAGACGCACGAGGTGCAGCCGCTCGGTGCACCCTATCCGGGGGCCGGCATGCCGCTCGAGGTCAAACGCGTTGACTACAGAGGGAGCGATGGCCTGCAGCTATCGGCGGACCTCACATTACCTGCTGATCGTACGGCAAAGAATCTGCCGCTAGTCGTGTTGTCTGAAGGCGGACCCTCGCGCGCCGACAATGGGACTTTCGACGACAAGGGCGTATATGACTGGTGGTCGCAGGCGCTGGCGCAGCAGGGCTATGCGGTACTTCGTCCGACATATCCCGACTCGCTGCTAACCGCGCGTTTCCTGGAGACCGCAGAGCAGCCAGGGCGACGAAGGATCCAGACTGACCTCTCCGCTGGCGTGAGCTACCTGGCGGCACAGGGAATCATCGATCCGAAGCGCGTATGTATCGCCGGCAGCGGCAGCTATGGCGGCTATGCAGCGCTCGCAGGTGTGGCGCTCGAGTCCGGCATTTACCGCTGTGCCATCTCTTACGCGGGCATCGTAGATCTCAAGGAACAGCTCCTGTACGAGCACGAGCGCGTTTACCGTCGCTACTGGGACCGGGAGATATCTCTCAACTATACGCAGGACTCAGTCCTCAGTGGGGTCTCCCCGATCAAGCACATCGATGCGATCGGCGCGCCGGTGCTGCTCATCCACGGCGACAGTGACACCATTGTGCCCATCGAGCAGGGCCAGGATATGTTCGACGCCATGCGCCGGGTCCACAAGGACGTTCAGTTCGTGGTCCTGAAGGGCGAGGATCATTGGCTGTCACACAGTCAGACGCGTCTGCAAATGCTGCAGAGCTCGGTAGCATTTCTGCGTCAGCAAAATCCGCCGGACTGAACCTGCGGTTGTGCTGGCGGAATCGTTCTAGGTCATCTGCAGGGGAGTAGTGCAACCGCCGCCAGCATTGCAAGTGTCCGCGACGGGCGAGGCGCTTGCCAATATGAACCGAGAGTTCATGTTTAGACTCTGCTAACCAATCAGTAGGGACGCGGCATTACAACGTGCGAGGGAGGAATCGCTGCGAAGCGAATCCAGACAATCGTTCCAGGTGAGCGGCGGCTTTTGGGCCGCCGATCCGGCACACTGATTGACCGGAGTTGGCCGGCAGCGGACCGATGGCTTGGTGTCTTCTAATCATCAAATTTCGCCGTGAATCCGATTCCCCGACGCTTGGACTCGGGTTGCTTCATCAAACCACGAATTGCGTCGAAGACCACCTTGAACTGGCGGTCGTATCTATTCTCCGGCTCCGTTAATTTGCCTGCTAGATCTTTGTCCCGGAAACCGACTCGCGCGATCGAATAAACGCCCGCGTGATCTCAATGTAACAGCGCGGTCACTATTAAGAACCGATGAGAGCATGGCAACGCCCTGCTATTTAAAAACGTAAGGCGCATATTTCCGATGCTCTCCGCGCCCAGTCTGAAAGGCGCCAGATTGGCTCCTTAGAACCAGTCTCCTCGGCCGCGAGTTGAAACAGAAATCCTATCCAAATTTGGCGCAGTCTTGATGCGCATGCATAATGCGCATATAGTATGCGCAGGCCATATGGGCATGTAAATGGAGCACCAGATGTCCACCGCACGCCGCAGTAAGAAAGCGGTCAATGTTTCTATTTCTGCAGATCTGCTGCAGGCCGCGCGCAACGGCGCGATCAATCTGTCGGCAACGCTGGAGGCGGCCGTCGAGCATGAGTTGCGGCAGCTTCGTAAACGCGAGTGGCTAGAGCAGAACGAGAATGCGATTCAAGCCTATAACCGCGACGTCGAAGAGCATGGCGCGTTCAGCGACGGTCTGCGTACGTTCTGATGCCGCAGTTTGCCCTGTATCGGAATCGCAATCCGGCGTCGCGGAAACGTCTTCCACTGCTGCTGGACATCCAATCTGACTTGCTGGAAGTGTTGGCCACACGCGTTGTAGTTCCGCTAGCCCCCGCCAGCGCTGCCCTGGCGCGCTCGATGCGGACGTTGACACCGATCCTGAAATTCGAGGGGAAGGAATTCCTGATGCTGACGCCGCAAGTCGCTGGTATCCCCGCCCGCGAGCTTGGTCCCGTTGCAGGAGATCTCGCATCTGACCGGGATAAGATCATTGCCGCGGTTGATTTCTTGCTATCAGGAATCTAAGTCGAGAGTGGAGCGGGCGATGGGAATCGAAAATACCGCTGGCGCGCACTCGCCTTTTGGAATCATGAAGTTGCAAGCGCGACGGGAGCTGCGTGCGATTTTTGTGTGAAAAACGATGCCATACGAGCCAATGCGGCCATTGGGCGACCCGCCCTCGTTACTGAGGTTGAGCGTCGGAATTGAGAATGTTGACGGTATCTGGGCGGACTTGAACGCGGCTTTGAAGGAGCGCGGATAGGGTACGAGAAAGGCATATAACCTTTGCCGATCTGGCAACAATGCTGAACGCGCTGTCGCCCAAGCGTCTCGAGCTACTTCGTGCGGTCCATGAGAGTCCAGCGCGTTCCGTGAAGTCGCTAGCCGACCGCTTGGGCCGCGACTACAAACGTGTTCACGAGGACGTTGAGACATTGACAGCCTCCGGCTTGTTGCACCGTGAGAATGGCAACGTGTCTGCGCCCTATGATGCCATCACGGCGGAAATGCGCCTGTGACCGGGTGTGATGCCATACAAGCCTGCCGCACAGCGCACACCACGACCGGTGCCTTTCCGGTCCCTCAAGGGCAGTTCAAGCTGAGATAACGTTCGAGTTCGACTGCGGCCAGATCGACGAAGGCGCGGATGCGCTGCGCCAGGTAGCGCCGCCCGGCGAAAACAAGGTTGACCGGGGTCGGCGGCGGTTCGAAAGGGCGTAAAACCCTGGCCAACTTGCCACACGCGATTTCATCAACCACTTGGTACAACCGGGCTCGGATCAGTCCACGGCCCTCGCACGCAGCGTCGATGGCCGCTTCGGCTTGGTTCACAACGAAGCGGCCATTCGGCCGAACGCGCGCGATGGCGCCGTTTGGCAGTGCAAACTCCCATTCGTTGAGACCATCGGCCGACGCCTGAAATACGATCTCGTGCCGCGCCAAGGCGGCGACGGCCTTAGGTTCGCCGCGTCGAGCCAGGTAGGCCGGGCTGGCGACGACCACACGGCGCATTTCGCCGACTCGTCGGGCGACCAGATTGCTCGCGCCCATCGTGTCGATTCGCACCGCGACGTCGATGTTCGCTTCGATCAGATCGACGATGCTGTTGGTCAACAATAGCTCAGCCCGCATCTGCGGGTACTGATCGAGAAACCGCGCGATCAGCGGCGCGACGTGGCGCCGGCCGAATAACAGGGGCGCCGTCACGCGCAGGACGCCGGACGGCGCACCTGACATGCCGGTTACGTCTTGCACGGAGTCTTCGTAGTCACCCAAGACGCGTCGCGCGTGTTCGGCCAGGCGCACTCCCGCGTCGGTGGGCGCGAGACGCCGGGTCGTGCGCTCGACGAGGCGAACGCGCAGTCGCGCCTCCATCTCATTCAGGATACGGGTAACCGCAGCCGGCGAGCGGCCCGTCTTGCGTGCCGCGCCACTCAATGAACCCCGCTCGATGATGGCAAGTAGCAGCGCGAACTCGTCGAGGCGATCCATCGATTGTTCAGCTTATCGAAAAACTGTATTCATCGTAGGCGTGATTATTGCTCGTTCCGTGGGTGCAGTATAGGGAGCCCTGTCGATACGTTCATGCCTAAGGAGAGTTGTCCCCGTGTTGGTGTCAAATGCCTCTTAGTCGCCGCAGCCTGTTGAAAATGGCCGCGCTCGGCGCCGTAACCGGATTGCCCGCGACTTTGCCATCCGCACGCGGCGCAGGCCGTCATGCACTGAAGGCGGTAGCGTTCGACGCGTTTACCACTTTCGATACGCGATCCATCGACGCACTCACCGAGCAGTTGTTTCCCGGTAGCGGCGGCGAGCTCGTAAAGGCCTGGCGCAACCGTCAGTTCGAATACACATGGCTGCGCACCTTGAGTCGCAGCTACGTCGATTTCTGGCAGGTAACCGAGCAGGCGCTCATCATGGCTACCAAGCTTTTGAAGGTGACCCTTTCATCGGAGAAGCGCGATCGGCTAATGCAAGCCTTTCTTGAAATCAGGGCGTGGCCGGACGCGGCCGAGGCGCTCAGACACATGAAGGATTCTGGCCTCAGGCTCGCCTTCCTGGCAAATGCGACTCCAATGATGCTCGACGCGTGGCTATCGAACTCTGGGCTCAACGGCATCTTCGAACCGCACCTCAGCACCGACAAAGTCCAGGCTTTCAAGCCCGATCCGCGCGCGTATCAAATGGGGGTTGACGCGTTCGCCCTCGGACGAGACGAGATTCTCTTCGCAGCCTTTGGCGGCTGGGATGCTGCCGGCGCCAAGGCCTTTGGTTATCCGTGCTTCTGGGTCAATCGGGCCGGTGTGCCGCTCGAGGAACTCGGCTTCAAGCCCGATGGCGTCGGATCCACCCTGCGAGACTTGGAGAATTTTGTCGCGCAACATGCCTGATGGCTGCAGCTTGCCTCGGACGCGCAGCGGTATCTGGCGTTGTCCTCGGAATTACTCGAAAACCGATTGTTCGCTTAAGACCAAGGTGACATTTATGCCTAAGATTGGCACTGATGACGGCATAAACCTGTATTACGAGGAAGCCGGTACCGGCGCGCCGATTATATTTGTCCATGAGTTCGCAGGCGATTATCGCAGCTGGGAACCCCAGATTCGCCATTTCTCGCGCCGTTATCGCTGCATCACCTATAGCGCACGCGGTTACCTACCATCCGACGTTCCGGAGCGCCCGGAGCATTACTCGCAGGATCTCGTTCGCGACGACATACTTGCGGTCCTCAACGCCCTTGGAATTGAACAGGCGCACATCGTCGGGTGTTCGATGGGCGCCTTCGCCGCCCTCCATTTCGGCATGGAATACTGCGACTCTGCCGCCAAGGCGCGAGCCCTGTCCCTGACTTTGGTCGGCTGTGGCTCGGGAGCGCACCCGGCCGTACATCGTCAATTCAAAGAAGACTCCATTGCTCGTTCCGAAGCAATCCGGCGCGAAGGCATGGCGAAACTTGCGGCGACTTACGGACATGGTGCCGCACGTGTGCAATATCTTGCCAAAGACCCACGCGGTTTTGCCGAGTACCTGGAACAACTAGTCGAACATTCGCCGGCCGGTTCGGCCAACACCATGGAAGGTTATATGGGCCGACGGCCTTCCCTGTACGGCCTGACTGACCGTATGGCGGGTATCGACGTACCCGTGTTGGTCATTTGCGGTGATGAAGACGAACTGTGCCTCGAGCCTTCGCTCCTGATCAAGCGCGTTGTCGCCAAGTCTGGACTCTTGATCCTTCCCAAGTCAGGTCATGCCATAAATCTCGAAGAGCCCCTATTGTTCAACGAGCTGCTCGATGATTTTTTGCATCAGGTGGCGCAAGGAAAATGGGGTCCACGCAATCCACGGGCCACGCTCGATTCAATTTGGGGTCCACGGGGAAGACCCGCTCCGATCTGAATGCCTGACGTACTCTTAAAGTGGAGCGGGCGATGGGAATCGAACCCAAACGGACGCTCTTTCGAAGCTTATAAAATACGGCGTTTCGTGATTCAGAGAAGACTGCGTGCGATTGGCGTGCGAATTATCGCGTTATGAGGGACAACGTGGGGCTACGTGAGACAGCTCCTCGGTCTGCCATCGAGTTTCCGTTGCCCGTGGCGAACGGCAGCTTCCGAGACGCCCAAATTGATGATTTACGGCTATTGGCCGGCCAGCAAATCCGACGTGTTCACCACCTTGCAGTATTCACCATCGAGATTGGCCAAAGACATGGAATGAACTTCGTCGGCGCTGCGCAGGCGCCCCTGAAAATCAGGTCGCGCAAAAGTAAAGCAGGCATCGTTCACCAGGTACGCACAAAATCCCAAGTTGCCGGCCATACGAACTGTGGCTTCCACGGAATTGTTGGTGCTCACGCCGGTTATGACGAGGGTGTCGATTCCCGCGGCACGCAGCGAGCGTTCCAAATCGGTGCCAATGAAGGCGCTGTTCGTTCGCTTCGGAACGATAGTCTCGTCTGCCAGAGGGACGACTTCATTCTTAAAATTGTTCCCTTCCTGCCCGGGTCGGTACGCAGAATCGGGTGAGGTAGAGTCATGGCGAACGTGAATGACAGGCCGGCCTTGTCGGCGCCACGCGGACAAAAGGCGTGCAATACTCGATTCAGCGCCCGGATTATTTCTTGGCCCATGCTTTGCGTGATAGGACGCGTCGATGGCTTTCTGCACGTCAATGACAAGAAGCGCCGCCCGAGCAAGTGTAGTCACTGAGGTTCCTGGTTCCGCCGCTGGCTTAATTCCCAATCATACCGCCAGGCCCATCGGACTGGGATGTGCCCTGTGCGGACCTTCGGAACCGGCCGCTTTGCGGCATCAGAATCGCGATCGCCCCCACGACAGCAGGCACCCGCCAATTCCGACAAACGAAGTTCGGAAACCAGTTCTACCAAAGAAACGCCACGGTAAAGCTCGCACCGATCGCAATGCGCTCCCTATATTGGGCGGTGCACGATCTTCATTCGGTTTGTCTCGATTGTTGTGACGTCGTCTCGGATGACTTTTGCCCCAAATTATCCCAAACCCATGTGTGAATAAGCACGCGGTCGTAGAGTGATACGAGGTTCCGCGCGACGCATGGGTCCTTCTGCGTGGGCAGTTTCGAGCCGCTCGCGATTAGAGTGCGCCAATCGGAAATCACTTGCTCCGGTTCAATGTCATTGAGGCCGGCGACGCTAACGACATGTAGATCAGTGCCTTCAGCCCAAACCATGCGGTCAGCGCGCTGTTGCACGGAATCGAGGGAGACGTCGTTTAGTTTTTTGGCGAAGTCCGCGCGGATGGCATTTCCATCGAACTGAATTCCGGGAAACACGGCCCAAAACGGACTGTGCTTTGCCATTAAATCAACGCCTTGTAACTGTTGGCACCATTCGTCAGCGGTATTGACCTTGTGAGTCGAACACGCTGAGACGATTACGGTTGCCATTGCCAAACCGAAAAGCCGTTCGAGCGCGTTAGTAAACAGAAAAATACGATCATATTTCATAGACTACTCTCGACCTTGGGCAGCCGGTGGTGACCGGCAGCTTTCATGCTGACATCTTTATTTCGCCATTGCTGGTGGAATATCGACCACACTACTGGTGGCGAGATCGGTAACACCGACTAGGTAAGCACCTGTCTTAGTTCCTTTATTTCCTCCTCGAGCTTTTTAACCTTATAGTCGATTTCCCGGAACGGCGCGTCGGCCACGTCACATGCTTTCGCACGCTTTCTTTCGATGAAGAAAGTGATGCAACCCGAAGCCACGAGGCCCAGAGAAATTGGTCCGAACACCGGGGCCTTTGAAGAAGTTAGATAAACAAAGGATGCCATCCAAAAAAATACCACCAAATGGAATGGGCACAAACGCTAACATCAATAATATTGAGATCATCGGTGGATCACGGTCCGGGCGCTTTCCCAGCGATATATATTTTTCATTTCTGCGGCGAGCGCGGCTTCCAATTCTCCATATCGTTTTTGATTCGCGGCACGCAACTCTTCGTTGAGTCGTCGTGTTTTGTTTTTCAAGGTGTTGGCCGCCTGCGGCCTCATGTTCGGACATCGCCGATGAACTGGCGCTTTCCGACCTACTATTGCCACGACCGACCGCTCTAGGGTAGGCAAGGTGTAGCGCTACAGGAAGGAATCTAGAGGGCTGGGCTCAAGACTCATCGATTGCGTACGCCAGTCGCCATCAAGTACTTGATAAGTAGCAATAACCCTTTCTCGCGTACGTCGGCGCTCGCGCCTTAGGGCTGCTGGGCAAAGCCCCGAGTCCGCAGCCAGCCGACCATCAGATCGAGATAGCCGTCCACGAATGTCGAGCTACTTGATGATCCGCTATCCATATGCGGGACAGAAGTGCGATAAAGGTTGTGCCCTGCACCGGCGTAGATTTTGATGGTCAGGTCGCGGTTGCGCGCCTTCTTGAAGGATTCCTTGTAAATGCGAACGCTCGTCCGCCAATCCACTTGAACGTCGCGATCGCCAAAGATCGCGAGTGTAGGGCTGGATTTTCGATGACCAGTCACGAGCACGTTCAGAACATCGAATATTTTCCACGACTGTTCGACTTCGTCGCGCGCTGCCTCTCATTTCTTTTCTTTATAAATCGGCCAATTATTGACTATCCACCAGACGCCCGGCCGCGTGCTAAACGTGAACAGCTCTCTTGCTGGACATCGAGCATAGCGGGCGAAAGGTAGTGCCGTGCGGTCCCGTCGCACTGATTCGTAACGCCAGAACAAGTAGTACCAATGGCCAGAAACATTGCCACTAAGCAGATCGCCCGAGCCATCCTAGTCCTGCGCGGCCAGCGCGTGCTACTTGATGCCGAATTAGCCGCCCTATACGGCGTCGCGCCCAAAGTGTTGCTACAGGCAGTCAAACGTAACCGCAAGCGCTTCCCGGCCGACTTCATGATGCAGCTGAACGCCGCGGAGTGGGCAGCTTTGAGGTCACAATCTGTGACCTCAAACCCCCAACGCGGCGGCCGTCGCTACCGACCCTACGCTTTCACAGAGCAGGGAGTCGCCATGCTGTCTACCGTGCTCAAAAGCGACCGCGCGATCGCCGTCAACATCCAGATCATGCGCGCCTTCGTGCAGTTGCGCGAGATGCTCGCGTCGAACAAGGAACTGGCGCGCCGATTTGCACAACTCGAAACCCGGCTCGACAAAAAGCTTACCGTCCATGATGAAGCCATCGCCGCGATACTCTCAGCCATCCGCCAGCTCATGCATCCGCCTGTCCCGAAGCGCCGGCCTATCGGCTTCACCGCGGATCTTCGCGAG
>Ga0265760_10000399_pt1 | contig 12181 bp, 11 predicted proteins | sample NZIome_2_FD_200831 | JGI IMG/M metagenome (GOLD analysis project Ga0265760, IMG submission 200831) | Metatranscriptome of rhizosphere microbial communities from Maridalen valley, Oslo, Norway - NZI1 (Metagenome Metatranscriptome) | ecosystem: Host-associated > Plants > Roots > Rhizosphere >...
AACGCGGCTCGCGCCTTTCTGAGTGATCGTGGCATCTCGACGCGGCAGATTCAACTCGTATGGGACGCTATCGCACTTCACACTACTCCCACACTCGCTCTCCACAAGGAGCCCGAGGTCGTAATGACCCATTCAGGGATAGCCGTCGATGTCCTAGGCGCTGGTCTAGATCGGATCCCGCAAGAGAAGCAGCGTGCGATTCTGTCGGAGTTTCCCCGGTTGGCTTTTAAGGATCAATTCAAGGGATGCCTTTGCTGCGTTGTTCGTCAGAAACCGATGACGGCGGTTGACAACATTCTTCGGGATTTTGGCATTCGATACGTAGAGGGGTTCACACCTCCGAATTTCGCAGACCTCCTCGCTGGAGCGCCATTCTCCGAATAGCTAAAGCTCCACGACGAGTCGCGCTAGGACCAACATTCCTGGATTAGCAGGAGAGAGGGACGATCTCTTTGAGGTCGCGGAAGACTTTGCGGATATGTTCAAGAGAACGGACAACAAGTTTTGGGAAATGCGGGGAAATGCCAGAAACCGTGACAGGGCGAACAGAGGTTGGTCGTACTAAGGTGCTGATTTTTAAATCGCTTACATGATTGTGACGGTGAGAAAGGAGCGTTCTAACCAACTGAACTACGTCCCCACTCGCCAAATCAACGAGATGCGCAATCGCCAGTGTTTATGCGGCATTGCAAGCATTGCATAACTTGCCCAATCTGCTCCGGACGACCCAGATTGCTTCCACTCGGGTCAAAACCGCTAATAAACGGCCAACAAGAAACTGAGCAAATCGTCGTCACAGAAATATCCTAACAGCTTCTCGCAGAACACGGAAGAGCGCCGAGCTCGAAACGGCGGTTCTTGGGCTTCCTTCTCTTAGATCAGGCGGGACGCAGGTCTAGTACGCATACACCTTGAGAAAGACGAAAACCACCACGCCGGTGATCGAAACGTACAGCCAAATAGGGAACGCGAGTTCCTCCACATTTAGTCGTTCTTAAGGCGTTCACCAGGAATTTTTTGTTTTCTCTTTGCCTTTGTCGTAGCTCGCTCTATGGGGCAAGTGGATCGGCACCCGGGGATTGCGCCATTGATTGTGGGGACAAAGGTCCCCAGCAAAATCCTAAAGGTTCGGAGCTCAGCACCAGAAGAGCGACAACCCTGCGCAGCCGCGAAGAATTCGGAGATCCGTCGATGAAACAGGCAGGAATGATCGGTTCTCGCATCGCTAGGGGAGGCCAACTAGAGTAAGAAGATTAGCCCCGGACACTCGCCTATGACAGCAAGGCTGATTTTCTGAGTCAGCCTGACCCGTCCCCTCAGCGAGCAGCGAAGTCTCACCTCCATGTTTCTACGGCGAGCTCGCTGGCCGCGCCGGTGGCCTGGGCGTCGTTGGCGAATCCGGGACAAGTACCTTCTTCACCGATTCAGGAATTTCATTCGCGTGCGCGAGCAGTTGGCTAACCTGCCATAGCTGTGTGTCGGATAGCTTGGTCTTGAAGGAGGGCATCCCCGAAAGACGGATTCCGTTTGCTGCTTTCCAGTACGTCTCCGATGCCGGATCGTCGGTCACACCCTTACCACGGAACAATTGTGGCGGCTTCGGAAACATCGTTGTCGCATAGTCAATGGGTGGCTGCACTGGGAGTCCGTGACACAAGGCACAATGCTCTTTGTATACGCTCGCACCGGCTAGAAAATTAGGTTCGTCCGCGGGGACAGAAGATGGAGGAATGTGTTGCTTCTCAATATGCGCGTCCAGAGCCATATTCGCGAACTTCTTCTCAAACGGCATAGGTGGATCGGCGGTTGCGACTGGCGCCATGCCAGTAGAGAAATAGAGGAAAACACAACCTACTGAAATCGCAATGGCCAAAATGAACCCAATCACGACGCCCTTGATCACTTGTGTGCTCCTGTTCTTTATCAGAAATTGAAACGATAACCCAGAATCATCTTGGCAATCAGGTGGTCGGTCGCGCCGGTGACACCCACGCCCAGACCGAAATTGATCTCCCACTGCGGAGCGATATTCAAATCAATCGCGGGGAGAATCTGATGCTGTTGTTGCGAGACCGCATCGAATCCCGTCACCGGGCCGACTGAACCGTAATATTCGAGACCTCCCGCGACTTTCGGAGTGAAATCGTAACTGAATTTGAAGTTTGGCGAAAAGACAACGCCCTGGTTCACGCTCTCGCCGTGGAAGGACCGGTCGAGCGTGGGATTCAGGGACCAATACCATCGGCCGACTTTTTGGTCTACGATCGGGCGAATTTCCCACGTCCAGGTGTCGACGGAATATTGCCGCCTCTGGTAACCAATTTCGTTTGAGATGCTCACGCCTACAGGCCAGTTCCATTTCTTGGGGACGGCAAGGCGCGGGCGGATGTGATCGCCCACCCATTGCCAGCTCTGTCCCGCGGTTATGGAGGTGAAGATGTAAAAGCCACACTCGAACCAGTCATTGAAGCCGTGGGTGATCTCGACGGTCTCGTGCTCGGCGTGATTGGTGGGGTAAACACCGTCGACGGTCGTCTTCGACCCGTCGATCGTGAAGTTGCTATGAAGCTCCACCATGGTGTGTCGGGGATCGACCAGGTCAGACCCGTACACCTGGATTTCGTAATTGTCTTGAGCGCGGCTAAGAGATGCAGCAAAGATGAGGATTAGAAATACGATCGCGAGTTGTCGGTAACGCACCCTGCGATCGCATTCACGAGATCCCATGAGGAAGGTTATCAGCTACAGGATGAATTCATCGTGGCGAACACATGACAAGTTGTTCATATTGCCTCGGGAGGCGCTCCAACGTGCATCAACCTTAGTAGCATGATGAGGTTGCCGTCATCTTCGTTTGTTCCTATGCTCTGCCGTGTCCTGGTTTCCGCTAACTTGTTGGTGGGAGGAGTTGCGGCCATTGGACAGGAACCGTCGGGGCTCCCAGATGCGCCAAGTGCGAGTCAGACTCAATCGAGTCCATCCAGCGTTACGCAGCGCGTGTCGCAGCATGAACCGAGCAAGAATCACATCTTCTGGATAATCCCCAACTATCGCTCGGACGAAAACCCGGCAGAGATTAAACCGTTGACGCCTGCCGAAAAGATGAAAGTTTCGTTTGACGACTCCTTCGATCCCTCAGCGTTTCTGGTGGCTGGCATCTTTGCTGGGCTATCCATGGCGCAGAAGCAATACAGTTCCTTCGGAACGGGAGCGCAGGGTTTTGGCAAATATTACGGAGGAGCATTCGCAGATCAAGCAATTGGCAACATCATGAGTGAAGGGCTATTTCCAGTCGCTCTGCACCAGGATCCTCGATATTTCGTGAAAGGCACCGGGGGATTTTGGAAGCGAACTGGATATGCGATGAGCCGGGAAGTTATCACTCGCGGCGATGATGGCCGCAACCACTTCAACACATCAGAACTGGCCGGAAATGCAGTGGCCGCAGGCATCTCCAACCTCTACTATCCGGCCGTGAATCGATCATTTGGAAATACCGCGAACAAGTGGGGACAACAAATAGCTCTGGATACCTTCTTCAATGTGGCAAAAGAGTTCTGGCCCGACGCGCGCAACAAAATGTTCAGGCATTGAGCGCGCCTGACGCTGATACCTGGTTACGACCGAGGGGCAATGGAGAGCCGAGAGCACAAAGGTGACCATGCCACGAAGACCTCCGATCTCTACTGAGACATCGCGAGCGTACGCAACGCGCATCGAGTTTTGCAGAGTATTCGCAGAAAACATGGATAGTTTGCATTTGCTTTCGTTCTTGCTGACAGCCGATCCGGCGAAGGCTGAGGAATGTTTTGTTTCCGGCCTGGAAGACTGCGTCGAAGGAACCTACGTGTTTCGAGACTGGGCGCAATCCTGGGCTCGGCGGACGATTATCCAGAATGCAATTCGCATGTTGGCGCCCCGCAAGAACCACTCGACCGTCGCAGACGCACCGAGTGATGCGGTCAGTTGCAGTTTCGGACGGACGCAGGATACCGATTATGCAATCGCCCGCATTCTCCGGCTTGAACACTTCGAACGTTTTGTCTTCGTGATGTCCGTCCTTGAAAAATACTCGGATCAGGATTGTTCCGTTCTGCTTGGCTGCTCGCGGCAGGATGTTGGGGAAACAAGAATGCGAGCGTTGCTGCATCTCGCGGAGCCAGACAGGTTACGCACCGTGGCTCCGTCCGTGTGCGGCTCCAGCGATCCTGAAGAGGCACAAACGCCAGAAGTGCAGTTGGAGCCGCAGTTTTGAAAACTGTGAACCGAGGTCAGCTTCAGAAAGATACCAAAAGCCGTTCTGAAGCATGCTCTACGCAAGATCAACAGATCGGCATCGCCCGTGACGGTCTCGTGCGGTGAATCCTAGACGATTCAAGTAAGGAACTGTCATGAGAATCCTGCTCTACAACCCCGACAACGGCGTAACTCGCAATTTCATGCCGCACCTCTGGATGTTCTTGCTCAAATCACTGACTCCTCCCGGCCATGAAGTGCTGCTGATCGACGGCAACGCTCAGCCGATGGACGAGCGACAGATTGCACAGTACGTTCGAGACGAAAACATCGGACTGGTCGGCATTGGCGCCATGACCCGAATGATCGCCAAGGCGTATCGCATAGCCGATGCCATTCGCGCCACCGGCGTTCCGGTCGTCATGGGTGGTCCCCACGTTACCGAGCTGGCCGATGAGGCTCTCGGTCGCGATGGCGGACCACGCCACGCCGATGCTGTGGCCCTAGGCGAAGCCGATGAAACCTGGCCGCAGATTGTGAATGACGCTGCCCGCGGCGAACTCAAAGCCATCTATGCGCCCGTGGATGCGGCCGGGAAGGACAAGAAACCGTCGCTAAAGGACTACCCGGTCATTCCTTGGCAATCGATCGATCTTGCTCAATTCAATCTCGTGCCAAAAGCCGTCGCGCCGTTACTTAACGGTGTCGGTACGGGCTGGGGCTCTTTCCGCATTATTCCAGTTGAGTCGGGACGCGGCTGTCCCTACGGCTGCGAGTTCTGCACGGTGACCGGATTCTTTGGTGACGCTATCCGCTTCCGCACCAACGAGAGCGTCGTAAATGAATTGCTACTGTTGAGGGCGCGCGCCCGCAGCGAGAAAGGCCAGATCGCCGTTTTTTTCATCGACGACAATTTCGCTATCAATGTAAAGCGTACGAAATCACTCCTTCGTGACATCATCGCCGCCAACGCCCAGATGCACTGGGTCGCACAGATCAGCGCTAATTTGTTGCGCGACGAAGAACTCGTCGACCTAATTGCCGCTTCTGGCGGCAAATGGATCTTCATCGGCATGGAATCCATTGACCCGACCAATCTCAAAAGCGTAAACAAGGGATTCAATAAGCCAGGCGAGTATGCGGCTGTGCTCGAACGGCTCGCGCGACGCAACGTCTATGCCATCACGTCATTTATCTTCGGCATGGACAACGACACCACCGGTGTGGCCGAGCGCACACTGACGCAAGTCCGAACCTGGCCTCCGGGTCTGCCCATTTTCGGCCTGCTGACGCCCTTGCCCGCAACCCCGCTCTACAAGCGCCTGGAAACCTCAGGCCGGCTCACGCGCCCCAAGCACTGGCAGGAGTTCATCCCGTTTGCGATGGCTCACACGCCGCTCAAGATGACCATTGAAGAAGCTCATGCCGAAGTGAAATATGGTTGGGAGCAAGCGTACAACCCGGAAGCACTGGCCCAAGCGGTCGACGCGCTCACTGACCAGCCTCTTGGATATCGCATCAACATCTTCCTCGCGCGTCTATGCTTCCGCGGGATATATTTCCCCATGATGGGAAAAATGGCATGGCTCAAGGTTGTCGCCCAAAACCGCCGAACCATTCTTAAACTGGTACGAGAAGCCTTCTTTGGCCGCCGGATGCGACCAAAGAGTCCGGACGCGAAAGATGCTTACGAACCTGTCGCGGTACCCGATGTTACCAGCGAAGTGAGTGCATAACTCCCATCCAGGACACTTCTCACTGGTTTCTTGATTGAGGCATTCTCTAAGCTGGCTGAAATGTGATGCTCATGCCGCTTGGAATACGCTCACTGGCAGCGACAAAGTGATGACAGCGCCGCCTCCTGAACGGTCCGAGACGGCAGCCACGCCCCCATGCGCCAGGACAACTGCATCCACAAAGGCAAGTCCGAGACCATGACCGGGAGAATTCTTTCCTTTTACGAATCGTTTGAAAACCTGGTTGCCGATATCGGGCGAGAATCCCGGACCATTGTCTTCAATCACTAGTTCTGCCGACCCTTGTTGCGAGTAGAGCCGGATGTTCACTCGGCATCCCGCCGGCAAATGAGTCAATTCGTTCTCAAGCAAATTACTGACCACTCGATTCAGCAGCGTCACGTCCGCATCCACGACCACGTGCTCTTCGATGTCAGTGGTTACTTCGTGATGATGCTCAGCCATCGCTGGTTGGTAAATATCGACCAGTTGTCGCACGACATCGGAGAGGTCAACCGGGTGGCGATCGATGTGAAGCGCACCCGCTTCCGCTTCGGCAAGGTCCAGCGTAGTGTTCAGCAACTGCAAAAGCCTGTCCAGGTCTTCGATCGCCTCGCCAACCGAGTCGCGCCACCTCTCATTTCCTTCATTACATAGGGCGGATTCGAGCGTTCCACGAATCAAGGTTACCGGGCTTTTGAGGTCGTGCGCGATACCGCCGGTAACGGTGCGAAGTTGATTCACCGAAGCCTGGAGACGGTCCAGCATGTTATTAAAAGTTTTCGCCAATCGCGAAATCTCATCCGAATTCACTGGTTCCGGCAATCGTTCTTTTAAGTCTTCGGTTCCAATTCGCGCGACCGTTTCCGTAATTCGCTCCACACGATGCAGAGTACGGCGTGCGCTCCAGTAGGAGATTACGAAGCCCAGCACAAACATGCCGCACCAAAGTGCGAGAAAACGCCGACCCAATGTGTGCAGCACGTGCTGGGCGCCATGATCTGATAGTCCGAGGTAAACAGTTCTACCGTTTTGCGCCTTCTCAACTACGCGAAACGTTTGTCGATATCCTTCCACCGTTATGGACTTCGGGGGCCCCGGAACCAAATGCGTCCGCTGAATCGCTGCCACAAAAGCATCCTTCGAGCTTGGACCTACCCACAACGGAGCTTCACTGTTATTGGGATCTGTTGCCAGGAAGAAGACAGAATTCAGCCTTTCGCCGCGGGCATTGCGCTCATCTGGTACTTCCTGAGTGGCAAGTTCAGCTACCTCTTGAACTATGCGTTTGTACAGGTGATCACTTGGAGTATCGGCCGAGACCTGAGCCAGAACTTCGGCTTCACCGCTAAGCCAGGTGTCACTGCGCTCCCGAATGCCCTGAGCGACAAGGAAATAAACTATGTAGAAAGCCACAGCTGTTCCGAGCGCGAACGCCAGAGTTGTCCAGATCGAAATCCGCCAGGCGGCGGTAGAGCGCAAATTCCTAGGCATGTTTGAGAACGTAGCCAACGCCACGAATTGTGTGAATCAGCGGTCGCGGAGTGTCATGATCCACTTTGCTGCGCAGACGATAAATGTGAACATCGACGACATTGGTTGCGGGATCAATCCTCATCTTCCAGACATGGTCCAGAATCATGGTCCGGGTCACCACTCGACCTTCGTTGCGGCAAAGATATTCCAGCAAAGAAAACTCCTGTGGGGTCAATTGCAGCAAATTTTCGCCCCGGCGCGCTTCGCGACGAACCAGATCAAGCTGCAAGTCGGCAGCTTGCAGACGCACCGATTCATTCTGTGGAACCGCCGACCTGCGTAGGAGATTTCTCAGTCTCGCCAGCAGTTCCGGCAGGGCGAATGGTTTCGTGAGGTAGTCGTCCCCGCCCTGCTCCAGTCCTCGGACCCGCTCGTCGACCGAACGGCGGGCGGACAAGATTAAAACCGGCGCTGCATTACCGTGGGCTCGGCAACGCGCAATCAAGTCCAGTCCATCCAGGTCTGGAAGCCCAAGATCGATAATGAGGGCATCGTGAATGCCCTCCAAGGCCATCGTTTCGCCAGCCTTTGCATTACTGGCTGTATCCACCTGATATCCGGCCCCCACCAGCGCCCGCTGGAGAAACTGCTGGATCGCTATGTCGTCTTCTACCACCAACAATCGCATCGGAGATTCCCGTCCGTCCAAGACTTTACACCTCCAGATGGGATGCAGGAAATAGGATCCTGGAAACCTACCTAAGCCACCAAATCCAGCATTCACTGCGAACGCCAGGTCATATCCACCCGAACTGGAATCTCGTTCTTGACCGGCATGGTCAACAGCGATGGTGGGTCGATCTTAAAATCCGTTAGCGTAGCCGGAATTGTCCCCGTAATGTGAGTCTCACCGCCTTGTGTCTCCACTTTGAAAGGAACCTTCTTGTACTGGGCAGTCTGGCCGGCGAACTGAATCTCCAGATCAGCATTGATGGTCGCCGATGAAGCAGCCGATTCGGGCAGGCGGGTGCGCACGGTGACTATGGGAAACTCCGCGCCGCGCGTTACCTGAACCATATGAAGGTCGCGATTGCTGTCCCCCGAATCAAACGACTTCACGGCTACCGCGATCAAGAAATCGCACTGTCCGTCGTGGCAAACGCCCTTGCCTCGCGCCGCATGGCTCACACCCTCGGACTCATGCAATGGGTGCGACACATGGTAGGTGAGTGTGCTTTGTTTGAGGAACCATTGGCTGTCGGCAGCGAACGTGGGGAGGGTCACGAGCAAGAACGCGATCAGTATTTTCTTATTCATAAAGTGTGCTCAGAACTTAAACGAAACCGAAAGAAGAGCAGCCCCGAACGCGCCAGCGGTCACGATGGCCACTGGTCCATGCGCGGAGGCGGCGCCATGAACTTTTTCGCCTTTGTTCTTCTGATCGAACGCCATAATTCCCAGGATGGGCGTGGCGATCATGCCAGGGCCGTGTATCCACGCCATAGCCTCGTGAAATTTTATCGGACCGCGCTTTTTGGTTCCGGGTACCCTGGGCGCGCGAATTGCATAGTAAGCAGTAATGCCATACAAATCGCCGGTCAGGCCGCCTAGCGCCACGTGTAAATCGCGGGTAGCCGTGCCTTCACTTTTGCCGCCGGCGCCAGGACCGAGGATCACCGTCGCAATGAGCGGTATCGTTGTGATCAAACCCATCCGTTGATGGATCTTCAGCATGTGTGTCCGTTTATCCAGCAGCGCTTGCTCACGGGCGTTTCCCTGAGTCTGTTCCGGAGTAAGGCCCAAATCCGAAAGCGAAGGCGCTGTACTGCTGGATGGGGCGTTCGGTAGATTATCCTGTTGCTCTAGCGTTGGTTTGATCGTGGTTGGCGCATTGGCCTGCAGCTTCTCGTCCACAACTGACGGCTGAGTTCCATCGACAGTCGCGGAAGGAATCTCCAAAGTCTGGAAACCAGCCGCCTCAAGCTTCATCCGATAATTTCCCATCGGCAGTTCGTCGAACCTATAAGAGCCATCCGTGCCCGTCGTGGCGCTTCGTGCCTGGCCGTTGTCCACGCTCGTCACCGTCACGGTGGCGTTCGCAACCGGATTACCGGACGAATCCACGACCTTGCCCGTCAGGACTCCCATTCCAGGCGTCTGAGCGATCAGTGAAGGTACTAGTTGAAGGAGCATCCAAATACCCAGGACACAAGGGAGAGCACCAGGCCGATTACCAATCCTATTCCTCAACATCAGTCACCTCGCGCTTTCTTAGAAATAGAAACTGTGCTTTCCTGAACTATTTCGCACTGCACGTTGCACTGAGACCAGCCTTGCAATGAGCATGGAAGATGTGGCGTCCTATCAAGTACCCAAGTGTGCTTCCCACTACAACATCGGAGGGGAAGTGTTGCAGACTAGTGAGTCGCGTCACCGAAACGGCCGCGGCGGTTCCGTAAGCGAGCCACTCTACCCAGGGCTTTGGGTATTCGTGCGCAATCGTGCTGGCAGCTGTCCACGTGATGATCGCATGACCAGAGGGAAATGAATTATCCAAGCCGCTGGTCTGAAAGAAATGTCCTCGACCCGTTCCTTGTAAAGGACGTTCACGCTCCGCAAGGAGCTGCAGCACGGCGTACACGACACCGCTGTTGGCCATCGCCTCAGTCCCAAGTACCCCGGTTTCGAAGGCATGAGAGTCTCCTTGGGTTTTTCCGTCGATGAGAAGCACTCCCACCGCACCAGCGGTAGCGAACAGTCCCACGTCGGAGATATCAGCGCTCGCGCTCGAAGGGTTTCTCGGAAGCGCACCCGAAGCATGCTTGTCGATCAAGATCAGGCCTGCCGTGACAACAGGGAGTCCGATCACCCACTTCATTTCAGAACGATGGAGAGGAGCTGTATAAATATCGCCCTGATCACGAAGCCCACGTTTGACCCATCGAGTAAGAAATTTGCCGCGACTCGAATCGGGACATGCCGAGGCGGACGATTGGGGTGAATCGGCGGAACTAGCCGAGTCTCTTGCTGCGTAAAAGCTCGTACGCATGACCGCTGATGGAGCGTCCGGCAACTCCTGCGAGGCGGCCAATGTCGATCGCAAAATACTCGCCAATAGCAAGGTCAACAGGCGGCCCCAACCCCTATCGAATACGCACAAGGACATTTTAAAGCCGAGTTCAGAGTGACGCTGGCGTGGCACACCACGACCGCCAGCCCACTCTTACGATACGACCGGAACATTACCGCTCCCTTTCTAGAAGATGACAGTTTGTTCATCCTGAAGCATTTTCCCCTTTCCACTCCCGTCCACGCTTACGATTTCCTCGTACCGACGTCGGAGTTGCAACCATCTCCGTCTTTGGAGCTTCATAGTAGGCACGGTTCTTTGGCTTCTCTGGGCATCTGGTATCCCAATAGTCGACCTGCGTTTCACGCGGCCCTAGAAGGACTGTCCCCTTCCCAGCGCATCACAATCGGAGTTATTACTAATGAGACGACTTGTATTCGAGCTGATAGTGCTGACGGCTGGGTTGTCTAGTGCCGTGAGTGTCGCGCAGACGTTGAAGCAACGGCCTCCGGCGGCAACACACCAGCAGAACAACGAGGATATGCCTGCCTCGCAGAAGGTGTCAGAAAGCGTGGGCGCTGAATCGATGGCGATACCGATGAGCGTTGGGGTTGGCACTCCTATCAAGGTGGCTATTGACACAGACGTACGAGTGCGGAAAGTAGGTCAGGCGATCCAATGCAGGACAACGGAACCAGTGTATGCGTTTGACAAGCTGCTGATTCCGGTCGGAACGGTGGTGAACGGGAAAGTTTTGGCGATCGATTCGGTACCGAAGATGGTACGAACGATGCAGGCGGCGAATGGGAACTTTTCTCCAGCGCGGAAGGTGCATGTGCAGTTCGATGAACTGGTCATGGGGGATGGGCGGCGGCTGCCCCTGCAAACGGTGGCTTCTCCTGCTCCGGATGGAATGCTGCGGTTTGTGTCGGCGAAGGAGAAGCCAGAACGGAAAAACAAGGTGCAGGATGCAGCTTCCAAACAGGTGAGTGCAACGCGCCAGAAGTGGAGCGATTTACAGAATCAGATCCACGCACCGGGAAAGATGCACAAGGTAAAGAGAATCGTGCTGGCGCAGTTGCCGGTGCATCCGCAATATATTGATGCGGGGACGAGCTTCAATGCGGATTTGTTGCAACCTCTGGATTTTGGGACAGAGGCGGTGAAACCGGCGAGGCTTACGGACATTGGATCCCCGCCCCCTAACGGGAGCGTCGTGCACGCGCGGCTGGTGACAGCTCTGAGTTCGTCGACCGCAAAAAAGGGAGACCTAGTAGAGGCGCTTATCACCGAGCCTCTAGTCATCTCGGATCACCTGATTCTTCCTGAAGGAAGCGTGATTAAGGGCTCGGTGCTACAGGCGCAGCCAGCGAGGCGAATGGGACGCAACGGACAGTTACGAATTTTGTTTCACGAGGTTGCGCCACCGAACGGAATCGAGCAGAGAGTTGAGACAACTTTGGAGGGCGTGGCGGTCGCCAAGGGCGAACACTTGAAGCTCGACGATGAGGGTGGGGCGCAGGTGACCACTCCGCGAACGAGATATCTGATCACAGGAATTCAAGTTATGCTGGCGGCTTCGCAAGCTTCTCCGGATCGCGATGCAGGACAGGGGGGCCAGAGCGTGGGCGAAGCAGGAGGCGGTGCGGTAAGTGGTGCATCG